>Ga0192242_10239_pt1 | contig 25192 bp, 24 predicted proteins | sample Koala_Koa27_J3_FD_131235 | JGI IMG/M metagenome (GOLD analysis project Ga0192242, IMG submission 131235) | Enriched cells from koala feces incubated with labeled cellulose particles, San Francisco Zoo, California, United States - Koala_Koa2-7_J3 ...
CGGGCTATACGGGTTCCGTGGCCATGGAGTCTGGGAACGATAACGATATCATCTTTACAGTCACCAATACCAATAAGCATATGCTCTTCCATGACGACGGCGACCTGCGTGTGACAAAGTTCTGGGAGGATCACAGGGACAGCCTGGGCCTTCGTCCGGCATCGGTCACGATGCAGCTGCTGGCAGATGGCGAGGAAGTAGAAGGAGCAACGCTTGTTTTAAACAAACAGAACGGCTGGAGTGACTGCTTTACAGATCTGGAGAGATACGCTTTCGGAAAAGAGATTGAATATTCCGTCACAGAAGTGGACCTCTCGGAGGACTACCAATTAGACCGGATTGAAAAAATACAGGGGGAAGTCGGCTATGAGCTGATCGTGGCGAACCGCCTGATTTCGGAAGAGGAACCGGAAGAAAATCCGGAGGAGCCCCCGGAAGAGCCCAAAGAAGAAGAGGAGGATATTCCGGAAGACGGAGGCAGTAAGCCATTTGGAGGCGGCGATTCCGAGGATACAGGCGAGGACGGAGCAGCCGGAGAAGGAGAAAATGATGATCTGGATTCGCCCGGGGCATCTTCTGTCTCGTCTCCTGGTGAAGGACAGTCAAGGAATGCGAATGCACCGTCCGGACAGGAAGAGACTCTGCTTTACCGGGTCAAGACCGGGGATGCCGGAATGGCACCGTTGTTTCTCCTTCTGCTGCTGGTAAGCGGCACCATCATAGTGATAGCCGGACACAGACTTAAGCGGGGAGCAAAAAATAAATAGACGCAAGATTTAGATCATTAGCGACAAGCAAAAAGAAGGGCAGCAGTACGGACAGTAGCCGTGCTGCTGCCTTTTTCTGCGTGGTGTTTTCCTGCGCTACCTGTTATAATGGGGTTGATAAAGGAGGAACGATGATGACAAAGCAGATTGAGGTATTTTTTGATTATATATGTCCATATTGTGACCGGGGCATCCGGCAGTTTCTGGAGATCCTGCCGAAGTATCCGGAGACACAAGTCATTTGGCGGCCCTGCGAGTCTCACCCCCGGCCGGAGGAATACGGGCCCTTCCACAGCGATATCGCTATTCAGGCGATGTTTGCCCTGGAAGATGCCGGAGGCGATCTGATCTCGTTTCATTTAAAAGTGTTTGATGCCTGGTTTACCAAAGGGGAGCGCCTGGATAACCGGGAGCTTTTAGCCACACTGGCTGCCGAGTGTGGGGGAGATGAAAAGGAAATAGTAACGGCGCTGGAAAAGAACCGGTACGCCAAAAAGGTGCAGGAAGCCAATCGGTATGCCTGGGATGAGAAGGGGCTTTTTGCAGTCCCAAGCTATATTTCGGAAGGAAGACGCGCACTCTCCCGGGATGGACAGTTGGTGCCCATTCAAGAAGTGGAGCAGTTATTAAACGCGGATTAGGAGGCAGTTTTTCATGGCAAAATCATCCAATCAAAAGGGGAAACTTCTATATCTAATGCAGATCCTTCTTCAGGAGACAGACGAGGAACATACGCTCAGCATGAATGAGATTTTGGAAAAGCTAAAAGCGTATGATATTGAAGCGGAGCGCAAGAGTATTTACAGCGATATTGAGACGCTGCGGTCCTTTGGGCTGGATATCATCGGGGAACAGCAGGGGAAGACGTATGGTTATTTTGTCGGCAGCCGTTCGTTTGAACTGGCGGAATTAAAACTGCTGGTGGATTCGGTGCAGTCGGCAAAATTCATCACGACCCGGAAATCCAATGAGCTGATCAAAAAGATTGAGGGACTTTCCAGCAAATACGAGGCCAAAAAACTGCAGCGGCAGGTCTATGTGGCCGAACGGATCAAGACTATGAATGAGAGCATCTATTATAATGTAGATGCGATTCAGGAAGCCATCTCCGAGAATCAACAAATCCGGTTCCAGTATTTTCAGTGGAATGTGAAAAAAGAGATGGAGCTGCGCCATGACGGCGCTTTCTACCAGGTCTCCCCCTGGGCGCTGACCTGGGATAATGAGAATTACTATCTGATCGCTTACGATGAAGGAGAAGGGCAGATCCGGCATTACCGCGTCGACAAAATGCTCCATATATCCGGGATTGACAAAAAACGGGAAGGAAAAGAAGCATTTCATTCCTGCGATATGGCCGCCTACACCCGCAAGATGTTCAGCATGTATGCCGGCCGGGAGGAGACGGTGGTGATCCGGTGTGAGAATCACCTGTCCGGCGCGGTGGTCGACCGCTTCGGGAAGGAAGTCTCCATGCGAAAAGACGATGAGGACCATTTCCTGGCCCGCGTAAAAGTAGCCGTCAGCCCTCAGTTCCTCCACTGGGTCATGGCGCTGGGGGACGGAGCGAAAATCGTAAGCCCACAGAGCGTCGTGACGGATGTGAAAAATGAAATTGAAAGACTGACGCGCCAGTATGAATCCTGAAAAATAAAGGCTTAAGCGTGCTGGATATTCGTGTATTCGGAGATCTCCCGGTTACAGGTGCAAAGGTCGGTCACGTTCAGATCATGAATATCGGCATGGCCCGTGATCCGGGCAAACGTCTTGATCTCCTCCAGGGAGACATTCAGATAATTGGCGACCCGCTTTGCGGCCTTATCCACATCCAGACGGGAGCGTAAAGCCGGATCCTGCGTGGCAATGCCTACCGGGCAGTTTCCGCTGCCACAGATCCGATATTGCTGGCAGCCGGCCGCCATCAGTGCACCGCTGGCGACGGCGATGGCATCCGCACCCATGGCCAGTGCCTTGGCGAAATCCGAGGAGACCCGAAGGCCGCCGGTGATCACTAAGGACACGTCCGAATGGATGGAGTCAAGATAAGTGCGGGCCCGATACAGCGCATAAATCGTAGGAATGCTGGCGCTGTCCCGCAGGAATAACGGACTGGACCCGGTAGCGCCGCCCCGGCCGTCGATGGTAATAAAATCCGGACCAGCGTAGACGCAGAAGGCCAGATCCTCCTCCAGATGGCCGGCGGCAATCTTTACACCGATGGGACGACCTTTGGAGCGGGAGCGAAGCTCCTCAACTTTATCCTTTAACTGTTCTTTCGTTGTGATATCCGGGTATCTGGAAGGACTCTGGATATCCTCGCCCTCCGTTTTTCCCCGCACAGCGGCAATCTCCGGGGTCACTTTATTGCCGGGCAGATGTCCGCCCATACCGGGCTTTGTGCCCTGACCGATCTTGATTTCGATGGCGTTGGCGTTCTGAAGGATTTCATCGGAGACGCTGTACTGATTCGGTACATATTCAAAAATATACTGGTAAGCCGCATCCATTTCCTCCGGCAGGACGCCGCCTTCCCCGCTGCACATGGCGGTGTGGGCCAGGGCGCTTCCTTTGGCCAGTGCCGTTTTGCTCTCTTTGGAGAGGGCGCCGAAAGACATATGGGAGACGTACACAGGATTTGTGATGACGAGTGGTTTTTTGGCATTTTTCCCGATGACCGTGGTGGTCTCCACCGGGTCCCCGTCTTCCAGCGGGAGACGGCCCAGCTGTGCGCCAAGGATCAGAATATCATCCCAGCCCGGCATGGGGAATGTGGTTCCCATAGCCGCGTGGATGGACTCGCCGGTGACCGCCATTTCGTGAATGTCATCCATCCGACGGCAGGAAGGATCCGTGCGGGCGGTCGACGGGTCATAGCGAAGATCTTCCTCTTCGACGGGCTCCTCATCCGGCGTGGTATCCTCGATTTCTTCTTGTTCTTCTTTCGTCTCTTGTGTGGTCTCCTCGGTCAGCACAAACTTGTCAGGGGATGCTTTACAGATCGGGCAGGCACTTAGCTGCGAGAACGGAAGACCTTCTTTTTCTTCATTATATATGTACCCACAGACGGTACAGGTATAGATTGCCATGGGGCTTCCTCCTTAATCGTTTCTTTTCAGTCTAGCATAAGCGTGGAAGGATTGCAATCGCCTTGTTTTTAGTGCAAATTTTATATATAATAGTGTAAATGTGAGGGGGAAAAAGCTCCCTCTAAAAAGGGAATGGGGTTACATAAAATGATCGTTATCGTAGCACTGGATAATCACAACGGCATGATGTTTAACCACCGCAGACAGAGTAAGGACCGTGCCTTAAGACAAAGGATCATGGATATCGCGTCCGCCAGCTGCCTGTGGATGAATGCGTTCTCCTACCGTCAGTTTACGGAGGATCCGATCGACTGCAAGGTTCAGGTAGATGAGGATTTTCTTGAGAAAGCCGGGAAAAAGGACTACTGTTTTGTGGAGGATCAGCATCTGGGAGCGTACGAGGATCGGATCGATCAGCTGATCGTATGCCGTTGGAACCGGGATTACCCGGCGGATTTTTCCCTGGATCTGACGCTGAATACAGGGAAGTGGACCCGCATTTTTACGGAAGATATTCCGGGGTCTTCGCATGAAGAGATCACACTGGAGGTGTATGGTGGTGAAGTCCATTAAAATTTACCTGCTGGGCGTATTCCTGTCCGTCAGCATGCTGCTTGCCGGGTGCGGCGCCAATGAGACGCCAGAAGCGGCCCAGTCGGCGGAAGATACCAGCGGCGCATTTCAGTCGGCCGCGGATATCAGCATCGGGGAGATCCCGCAGTATACATCCGAGCCCTATGTCGAGGTTCATGATAACATCCCTTTCTTCACTGAAAATGATAAGACCACCGATTCTTTTGAACATTACTCCGATCTGGACCGGCTGGGCCGTTGTCAGGCTGCATCCGCCTGTCTCGGGCAGGATCTGATGCCAACGGAGAAACGGGGAGATATCAGTGAAGTCCATCCCACCGGCTGGCAGTCGGTGAAATATGACTTTGTGGACGGGGAGAGCCTGTATAACCGCTGTCATCTGATCGCCTTTGAACTGGCCGGAGAGAACGCCAATGAAAAAAATCTGATCACCGGCACCCGCTCTTTTAATACGCAGGGCATGCTGCCGTTCGAGAATCTGGTGGCCGACTACATCAAGGAGACCGATCATCATGTATTGTATCGGGTGACCCCGCTCTTTACCGGAGAGAATCTGGTCGCGGACGGTGTGGTCATGGAAGCGCAGTCGGTGGAAGATGACGAAGTCAGTTTCTGCGTGTATTGTTATAATGTGGAGCCGGGCGTGGTGATCGACTATGCCACCGGAGACAACTGGCCCACCGGGGAGGCGCCTTCGGATATCCAGGAACCCGCCTATGGCACGGAGCTTACAGATGATGAGAATGCTGCGGCAGAAAAAGAGGCAGAAACAGAGGCCAAGACCGAAGAAACACCGGAAGAGACACCGGATGAGACTGGCACCTACATTTTAAATACCAATACCATGAAGTTCCACGATCCGTCCTGCGCCGGGGTGGCGGATATCAGCGAACGCAACAAAGAGGAATATACCGGAAGCCGCGACGATCTGATCCGTCAGGGATATGAACCTTGCGGCAGCTGTAACCCGTGAGGACAAACGGGTTGACGGGAAGAGATCCATCTGTTAAAATAAAAAAGAAATTAATTCGTTTACTGAAAAAGTAATCACAGGGTGAGTATAGAAATAAATAAGGAGGTTTTTTCTATGGATTTGACATTTGGTGAGCAGGTCAAAGTAATCTTAAGCCGAAGAGGCATGACCATCAAGGAGCTGGCAGAGAATATTGAGAAGGAGACCGGGAAAAAGATGTCCCGTCAGAATCTGACGCAGCGGCTTTCCCGGGATAATTTTCAGGAGCAGGATATGCGGATGATCGCCGGCATCCTGGGCTGCCCTTTCAATCTGAATATTCTGGATGAGGAGGCCCAATCTGAGGCAGCCAGTCAGAAGGAATTCGAAGAAAAAGAAGAGATACCCACCGGGGAATTAAATATTCAGTTCGAAGAAGGAGGCCTTCACGAGCGGGACATTACACTGGGAGAATTTGTGGAGCTCAACGAATCCCTGGATCAGGCCGTGCAGGAAGAGGCAGGAAACGAGGAAGCAGCGGAGGAGCCCGAGACGGCAGCCGAAGCATCCGAGGAGCCAATAAACGTACAGGAGTCCTCCGAAGAAAGTAAGACCGTCCAGAAGGAGACCGTCTTCCTGGATGAGACGGACTTTAAGGATAAAGATAAAGAGCTGACTCCGGCCAATGAGGCGGCATCTGGTTCCGAGACGGAAGGAGAGATCAATCCCTATACCGGCCGGGAATACGAGAACAACTCGGTCCGTTCGCACCCGAAGCGGATCGGATATGTGCAGGTGTATGACCAGAAGCGGCATCAGTGGACCGATATGACAGAGTGGGCATTTCTTGGATATCAGGAGCGAAAGAAAGTGCTCCAGGGAGACGATTACAAACCGCCGATCTACCTGGATTAAATGGCCGCTCTATAGTAGAAGGGAAAGAAGAACATGAAATGGGAGCAATTATTATCGACCAAGCGAAACCGTGGAGTTTCTTCTAAAAATAAAAACGGAAAAAACGCGGATCTGCGCAGTGAGTTTGAAAAGGATTACCACCGGATCATCGGCAGTGCTTCTTTTCGAAGACTGCAGGATAAGACGCAGGTATTTCCACTTGATAAGAGCGATTTTATCCGCACCCGGCTGACGCATTCGCTGGAAGTCTCTTCCTTTGCCAAGTCATTGGGACAGAACATCGGGGAAAATATCCTTGTCTATCATAAAGACCCGACGTTTACGCCGCAGATGAAGGAAGACATCTGCAACATCCTGCAGTGCGCGGGACTGATTCATGACATCGGGAATCCCCCGTTTGGACATTTCGGAGAGGTGGAGATCCGGGAGTGGTTCCGGAAGAACCTGCCGAAGCTGACCTATCAGGGCCAGCCCATTTCCGAGGTCCTTACCCCGCAGATGCGGGAAGATTTCTATCACTTCGAAGGCAACGCCCAGGCGCTCCGGCTGGTGACAAAACTGCACTTCCTGGTGGGCGAACAGGGCATGAACCTGACCTATGCGCTTTTAGGCACCATCATCAAATATCCGGTGTCTTCCCTGGAGATTCATCCGGACAGCGGGAACATTAAGGATGAAAAGATGGGCTATTACTATGCGGATAAAGATATTTTCGAGGACATCGAAAAGGAGACCGGGACCAACGGCTGCCGCCACCCGCTGACGTTTATCCTGGAAGCGGCGGATGATATCGCCTATAAGACAGCGGACATTGAGGACGCCTTTGTTAAGGGCTTTATCACCTATCGGTCGTTCCTGGAGGAATTAAAAGAAATGGAGGCGGTCTACGGACAGAACGCGACCGGCTCCTTCCACCCGACGCAGAAGCTGGAAGAGCTCTATATGATCGGGCGGGATAACCATGTGGAGGATCCGGAGGAATATGCCATCAAGAACTGGATCATCCGGGCCCAGGGTTTCTTAATCAACTGTGCCACCTATGGGTTTACGACCAATTACGACGCCATTATGAAAGGAGAATACCGCTACGATCTCTTCCATGGCACCTACGCCCAGAATCTGATGGATCTCTTAGGTGATTACGCTTTCCGGGAGGTGTTCACGACGGATGCCATTTTCCGGATGGAAGTGTCCGAGTCTTCCGTACTGGATTTTCTGCTGGACAAATTTGTTCCGGCCGTGATCGGCTATGACGATGACCATGAAGAACTGGGGACCATCGATACGAAGCTGGTGTCCTTTATCTCCAGCAATTATAAACGTGCGTACCATACCCATGCCAAAGGGAAATCGGATGTGGAACGTCTGTACTTAAGGCTGCTTTTGGTGACCGACGATATCTGCGGGATGACTGACAGTTATGCCAAGCGGCTCTATCAGGAGCTGAATGCGATTGTATGAAGGCAGGCAGTAAGGAGTAAAAAAGGCCATGGAGAATGATGAGGATGAACGGTTTATGCGGGAGGCCATCCGGCAGGCGAAGAAGGCGTATGCCATCTGGGAAGTGCCCATCGGATGCGTGATCGTGCAGGACGGACGAATCATTGCCCGCGGATATAACCGCAGGAATATCGATCACAATACCCTCTCTCATGCAGAACTTAACGCGATCAGGAAAGCCTGCAAAAAGGTGGGGGACTGGCGGTTAAGCGACTGTACGATGTACGTGACGCTGGAGCCCTGTCCGATGTGTGCCGGGGCCATCGTACAGGCCCGGATCAAAAGAGTCGTGGTCGGGTGTATGAATCCCAAAGCCGGCTGTGCCGGCTCCATAGTGAATCTCTTGCAGAGGGAAGAATTTAATCATCAGGTGGATCTTTTGACCGGCGTGCGGGGAGAGGAATGCTCCCAGATGATGAGCACCTTCTTTAAAGATTTGCGACAACATAAAGCGGGGACGGAGTAATAAAGCTCCGTCCCCGTAATTGTCTTTTTAAACGTGCGCTGTGCTTCGAACTCGTATCCCCAGACGTTACCCTGGCAGTTAACTCAGCCCAGGCACCCTCACGGCACCCGGAAGGTTCTACTTAGTGCTGCTTCGTTCCCGACCTGACACGGTTCGTAGATTTCCGTCGCGTGAGACCCAAACATCAACGCCACTTACCAGGGGCAGCTCCACAGATAGGTGCCCTCCACACAGCATCACCCCTGCTATAGCGGATTGCAGGTACAAGGTACCGCTAACACCCCGGCTGCACGAGATTTTATTCTAGCATGAAACCGCCGAAAAGTCAATGAAAGGGTCGGTTCTTACAACTATTTCTTGAAAATACAAAACAAAGAGTATAAAATGGTAGCAGTATTTCTTTAAAGGAAGGGCGATGCTATGAATTTCAACAATAAGAGAACGAGGAGAATCATTTCAATCGTGATCATTGTTGTGGTGGTCGCCATGGTCGTCACGATGGTCCTGCCCGCGATGATGGGTGAAGTATAGTATGAAGCAGGTGGTAACCGAGACAGCTGTATCCTGCGGTCAAAGTGAGGACTGCGGGATCTATGCGCTCGCAATGGCAGCCAACGACGCGGCGGCACAGGGTGTGGCGCAGATCGATATGCGGGTGAAATTTCTGATCCCGGTCCCTATATATAAGGAAAAGATGGCGGGCCTTACAAAGGCAGTCAAAAGCGTCTGTACGGTCAGGCAGTTTGAGTTAAAGGAGCTCACCGGGATCCGCAGCACAATAAGCACGCAGTGCTTGGTGCTGGCGACGGCGTCCGGGGAGGTCCTAAAAGAACCAAAAAAGGATGCGCCCATAGCGCCCGGACAGGGGATCATTCAGATCGGATACGCCGGACTGGAAGGCGCCCTTTTGATGGCCGGGGAGAAGGAAGAGGCCATGAAAAACCGGTTCACGCCGGCTTTTCTTTCGCGGCTTCATACAGATCAGCAGTACCTTTTTGAGGAGAATATGGCGGGGAAGCTTCGTGCGGCCCCGGTAAGTCTGATCCGACAGGTGAAGGACGGCGGGATCTTATCTGCCCTTTATCAGCTGGCGGAAGAGACAGATCTGGGAGTGAAAGCGGACTTAAAAGCGATGCCCGTTTTACAGGAAAGCGTGGAAGTCTGCGAATACTTCCGAAAGAACCCGTACCAGATGACCAGCGCGGGAACCTTTCTGGTTATAAGCAGCAGGGTAGAAGACGTTCTTAAGATCTGCCGTGAGGAGGAAATCCCTGCGGCTGTGATCGGAAAGATGACTTCGGGCCCCGACAAGATCATCCAAAGCGGAGAAGAGGAACAGTACATCAACCGTCCGGGGACGGATGAGCTGATGAATTTTTATATGGGAGGTTTTTAACATGGATGAACTCAGAAGAGAAATTTTAAAGTACCTGGAGAAAAACAGCAGAGCCGATTTTGGGGAAATGGCGATTCTGTTCGGCACGGATGAGGAGACCGTCGAAAAAGAAGTGAAAGCGATGGAAGACGAGCAGATCATCTGCGGCTATCATACACTGATCGACTGGGACAAAGCCGGCGACGAGCAGGTGAACGCGCTGATCGAAGTACACGCCACGCCCCAGCGGGGAAGCGGATACGAGAAGACAGCAGAGCGGATCAGTAATTATCCCGAAGTCAGTGCCGTCTATCTGATTTCCGGAAGTTATGATATCTTAGTCACCATGGAGGGGAAGACCCTGATGGAAGTCTCCCGGTTCGTATCGGATAAACTGGCAGGCATCGACGAAGTGGTGACGACAGCGACCCACTTTATACTGAAAAAATATAAGGACCACGGCAGTATATTAGTTCAGAAAAATACGGATGAAAGGATACCGGTGACACCATAATGCGCGATCCATTATCGAAAAAAATAACTGCACTGGAACCGTCCGGAATTCGCAAATTTTTTGACGTGGTAAGCAAAATGCCGGATGCGATCTCCCTTGGCGTGGGAGAACCGGATTTTGATACGCCCTGGCGGATCCGGGAGGAAGGCATCTACTCACTGGAGCAGGGCCGGACTTTCTATACGTCCAATGCAGGACTGAAAGAATTAAAAGAAGAAATCAGCAAATATCAGGAGAGGAAGATTCAGGTTTCCTTCGATCCGGATACCGAGATTCTGGTCACCGTAGGCGGCAGCGAGGGCATCGATATCGCCCTGCGCAGTATGCTGGATCCCGGGGATGAAGTTTTGATTCCCCAGCCGTCCTATGTATCCTATCTGCCCTGCGTCGTGATGGCGGACGGGGAGCCGGTCATCATCGAATTAAAAGAGGCAGATCAGTTTAAACTGACGGCCCAGGAGCTGGAAGAAGCCATTACGCCCAGGACGAAAGTCCTGATTCTTCCGTTCCCCAACAACCCGACCGGCGCCATTATGACGAAAGAGGATCTGGAGCCCATCGCGGAAGTGGTGAAGAAGCATGACCTTTACGTGATCTCGGATGAGATCTACTCAGAGTTGACCTATAAATATGATCATGTGTCGATCGCCTCCCTGCCGGGGATGAGAGAGCGGACAGTGGTCATCAATGGATTTTCCAAAGGGTTTGCCATGACCGGCTGGAGGCTTGGCTATGTCTGCGCACCGGCATTGATCACGGAGCAGATGTTTAAGATCCATCAATATGCCATTATGTGCGCACCGACGACCAGTCAGTATGCGGCGGTGGAAGCGCTTCGTTCCTGCGAAGATGAGGTGCAGGAGATGCGCACTTCCTACAACCAGCGCAGGCGGTATCTGGTCCATGAATTCAGGCGGATGAAGCTGGATTGCTTTGAACCCTACGGGGCCTTTTATATTTTTCCGAATATTCAGGAATTCGGAATGACATCCGAACAGTTTGCCAACCGGTTCCTGGAGGAAGAGAAAGTTGCCGTTGTGCCGGGGACTGCGTTCGGAGCCTGCGGGGAGGGATTCTTACGGGTTTCCTATGCCTATTCCCTGGACGACTTAAAAGAAGCAATTTCAAGGTTCGGCCGTTTTATCGACCGGCTTCGCAATCAGAGAAACAGATAGGGGGAAATTTGGGGTATGCTTAATGTCGTTCTCCATGAACCTGAAATTCCGGCCAACACAGGGAACGTCGGGCGGACCTGTGTGGCGGCCGGGGCCAGACTGCATCTCATCCGGCCGCTGGGGTTCCGTTTAAATGAGAAGGAACTGAAGCGGGCCGGCATGGATTACTGGGATGAGTTAGATGTGACGGTCTATGACGATTATGAAGATTTCCTTACAAAGAACCCGAACGCCCATATTTATATGGCGACCACCAAGGCGCGCAGAGTCTACACCCAGGTCACCTATGAGCCGGACAGCTATATCATGTTCGGAAAAGAAAGCGCCGGCATTCCCGAAGAGATTCTTTTAGAACATCAAAATGACTGTGTCCGGATTCCCATGATTTCGGGGACACGATCTTTAAATCTTGCCAATTCGGTAGCGATTATCCTGTATGAAGCACTCAGACAGCTGGATTTTGAAGGACTGCAGGAAACGGGACAGCTGCATCATTTAAAATGGAAATAACTTGTTTTATAACGTGGCAACTTAAAAAGTTTGCTGTTCTTTTAAAATGGGCTGTGTTATAATCTATGTTAGTATTGTAAAATGTTACAATACATGTATTATATTTATTTTGGAAAGGATGGTGAACAATGGTAGAGGAAACCATCAAAACAATCAAAGAAGCAGAAGCCCAGGCCGATCAGCTGGAAGCGGAGGCCGATGAGAAATGTGCCAGCATTCTCGATGACGCGAACGCACAGGCGAAAGAGCTGGGAGAGCAGATGAGGGCAGAAGCTTTAGAGAAAGCGAAAGAGGAAATGAATGCGGCGCAGGAGGCCGGCGATCAGTCCCTGAAAGATTCCATGGATGATGTGGACGGGGAGATCGCAGCACTGAAGGAGAAGGCGCAGTCCAAAGAGCAGGAAGCGATCTCCGCCGTCATCGACGCACTCATTTGAACGTATGATTTGATAAAAGTAGAGTAAAGGAGGAATGAGGCTATGGCAGTAATGCAGATGCAAAAAATAAGTATCTGCGCACTGAAAAAGGACCGCAAAGCCATTTTGGAAAAGCTTCAGTCTCTGGGCGTCGTTCAGACGGAGCAATTCATCAATGATGAGGAAGGCCTGGAGAAGATGGACACGCTCAATGCCAAAATGGATTTTGAAAAACAGGTGCAGCTGGCAGAGCAGGCACTGGAAGTCCTGAACACATATGAGCCGGAGAAAACATCCATGTTTTCCAGCCTGGAAGGGAAGGAACTCGTGGAGAAAGCCAGGTTTGATGAGGTCGTAGCTGAGAAAGAAGCGGTCATGGAGAAAGCAGAGATGCTGGTTTCCATGAGCCGGCAGATTTCCGAACACCAGTCGGAAATCCAGCGGCTGCAGAATCAGATCGAGTCGTTGACCCCCTGGCTGGCATTAGATGTGCCGATGGACTATGACGGTACGGTAACGACGGCCATGCTTTTGGGCACGATGCCGGCCGAGACGACTGTACAGAGTATCGAGGATCTGGTGAGGGATGAGAAGCCGGAGATCAGCGGCATCGATGTTGAGATCATAAGTCGGGATAAAGATGCCGTCTATCTGAGTGTACTGTGTATGCGCAGTGATGTGCAGGACGTGGAAGAAGCGCTGCGTTCCGGCGGATTTACGAGACCGTCCCAGGTCGTCGGACTGATCCCCGCGAAGGAAAAAGAACGCCTGGAAGAGGATGTTTCAAGGCAGGAGCTGGAGATCAAGGATCTGGAAGAAGAGATCAGGCGTAATGTGGATTCCCGCGAGGATTTAAAGATCATCAGCGATTACTTCCGTATGAGGGCCAATAAGTACGATGTACTGGGCACCATCCCGCAGTCGCAGAAGACATTTGTGATCAGCGGGTACATACCCAAAAAAGCGGCCCCGGCGGTAGAGAAAGAGATCGGCGATCATTATGACTGTGTCGTGGATATTGAAGAGGTCGGAGAAAAAGAAGAAGCGCCGGTAATCTTAAAGAATAACGGGTTCTCTTCCACCGTGGAAGGAATCGTAGCCTCTTACGGGCTGCCCAAAAAGGGAGAGATTGATCCGACCACGATCATGTCGTTCTTCTATGTATTTTTCTTCGGCATGATGTTATCCGACGCAGGGTATGGCATTCTGATCACGGTGGGATGTTTTGCGGCATTAAAGATCTGGCCGCGGATGAGCGCGAGTATGCATCAGACGTTGAAGATGTTCATGTTCTGCGGCATCTCCACGACGATCTGGGGACTTTTGTTCGGTGGCTTTTTCGGCGATGTGGTGGATGTGGTATCGGAGACTTTCTTTGGCGTAACGGTCACCATCAAACCGCTGTGGTTTGAGCCTTTAAATGATCCGATGCGGCTGTTGATTTATTCCCTGGCTTTCGGACTGATTCATCTGTTTGTAGGCCTGGGCCTGAAAGGATACACAGAATTAAAAGCCGGTCAGGTGAAGGACTTCTTCTGTGATGTGGTCCTTTGGTACTGCTTTTTGATCGGACTGTTGCTGATGCTGATTCCGTCAGATATTTTTGCCAGTATCCTGCAGGCAAAGGTTACCTTCCCGGGCTGGGTGAATGTACTGGCCATTATCTTAGCCGTCGGCGGCGCGATCGGACTGCTGCTGATGTCCGGCCGGACGCACAAGAATCCGGCGATACGGCTGGCGTATGGCGCTTATGATATTTATAATATTACCGGATGGCTTTCCGATGTGCTGTCCTACTCCCGTCTGTTGGCCTTAGGTCTTGCGACCGGCGTTATCGCTTCGGTTGTCAACCAGATGGGCAGTATGTTTGGGGCAGGCGTGATCGGAGCCATTGGATTTATCGTTGTATTTTTGATCGGGCACAGCTTAAACCTGGCGATCAACATGCTGGGTGCGTATGTGCACACGAACCGTCTGCAATATGTAGAATTTTTCCAGAAATTCTATGAAGGCGGCGGCGAACCTTTTGAACCATTTGAAACCAATACAAAATATGTAGATATTAAGGAGGAAACTTTATCATGAGTATTGTGGAAAATTTAGGACTTGTCTATGCATTACTTGGTGCAGCGATCGCAGTGTTGCTGGCAGGCGCGGGCTCCGCGATCGGAGTCGGTATTGCCGGTCAGGCGGCCGCCGGTGTGGTGACGGAGGATCCCAGTAAATTCGCCAGAGTGCTGATCATGCAGCTGCTGCCCGGCACGCAGGGTATTTACGGACTGCTGGTTGGATTTATTGTGCTCTCTAAAGTCGGTCTGTTAGGCGGCGGCGCAGCGTCCATTTCACCTGAGACTGGTCTTCTGATTCTGGCAGCCTGCCTGCCCATCGGCATCGTCGGTCTGATCTCCGGCAGATCCCAGGGCAAGACATCGGCAGCAGCCATCGGCATCGTAGCAAAGAAACCGGATCAGTTCGGTAAAGCCATGCTGTTCCCGGCCATGGTTGAGACATACGCAATTCTGGCACTTCTGATTTCTATTTTGGCCGTAACAGCAATTGAGGTGTAAAAATAACAAATCAGGAAAAGGAGTGCGAGAATATGGCTGGAATAGATAAAATGAAAGATCAGATCCTGGACGAGGCAAAAGCTTCTGCGGACGGTAAGATCAACGAAGCCAAAGCTCAGGCGGATGAAATCATCGAGCAGGCCCGCCAAGAGGCATTAAAAAGCCAGGAAAGCATCTCCAAGAAATCCGAAAACGACGTGGCAACGTATAAAGAACGTGTCGAATCATCCGCAGATCTGCAGAGACGGACCAGAATTCTGGAAGCGAAGCAGCAGATGATCTCGGACGTGATCGACAAAGCATATGAGTCGATCAGTACCATGGACACAGAGGATTATTTTTCCATGTTGCAGAAGCTGCTGGAGAAATATGCACTCCCGGAGGAGGGGGAAGTTTTCCTCTCCACGGCGGATGTAGAGAGAATGCCGGCAGGATTTGAGGAAGCAGCGGCGAAGATCGCTGCGGATAAAGGCGGAAGCCTTACCGTATCGAAGGAAGGAAGAAAGATCGAGAATGGATTCATTCTCGCCTACGGCGGTATTGAGGAAAACTGTACTTTAAGTGCCATGATGGACGACAAACGGGACGACATGACCGACCTCGTACAGAACATCCTGTTTTCATAGGGCGCAGCTTAAAGCAAGGAGGAGTAACATGAGTGAATTATATGCTTATGAGGTTGCGCGCATCCGGGCTTTGGAAGTTTCCCTGTTTTCCGATGCCACCATTGAGCAGCTGATCGCCTGCCCGAATTATGAAGAGTGTCTTGCCTTTCTGGCCGAAAAAGGCTGGGGGAGCACAGAGACGGAGGATAATGCGGAGGCAATGCTGAACGAGGAGGAGGAAAAGACCTGGCAGGTCATAAGAGAGATGCATATCGATATGGACAATTTCGATGTGCTCACCTACCCACAGCTTTTCCACAATCTGAAGGCGGCGATCAAGGAAGTGTGTACGGACGATACAGATATCCATATTTATTATGAGGATGTGGATATTCCGGGAAAAGAAATGCTGGAGATCGTCCGGGAGCACGATTTCGACAAACTGCCAAAGTTTATGCAGCCGGCGGCGAATGAAGCGTTTGACACCATGCTGCATACAGGGGATGGTCAGCTATGTGATGTGATCATCGATAAGGCGACGCTGGATTCGGTTTATGAAGCGGGACGTGCATCGAAGGAACCGATCATTCAGGATTACGCGGAGTCCACGGTGGCGGTAGCGGATATCAAGATCGCGGTACGGGCGCAGATGACCTCAAAATCAATAGAATTTATGAAACGGGCGATGGCAGAATGTGAGAGCGTCAATGTAGATACACTTGCCAAGGCAGCCTTAAGCGGATCGGATGCGATTCGGGATTATCTACTGAGTACATCCTATGCAGAAGGGGCGCAGGCTTTGGAAGAATCTCCCTCCGCTTTTGAGCGCTGGTGTGACAATCAGATCATTGAAACGATCACCCCGCAGAAATACAACGCATTTACATTAGGGCCGGTCATTGCCTATGTAATTGCCAGACAAAACGAGATTAAAACGGTACGAATCATTCTTTCCGGCAAATTAAATGGTTTACCGGACGATTCCATCCGGGAAAGGGTAAGGGAAATGTATGTATAAGATTGCAGTTATCGGCGATTATGACAGTATCTACGGTTTTGCAGCACTGGGTCTTGAGACATTTCCGGTGACTGCCCAGGAAGAAGCCCAGGAGACGCTGCATAATCTGGCAAACAATGGTTATGGCGTGATCTATATCACGGAAGCGTGGGCAGAAAAGTTGAAAAATGAAATTGCAAAATATCAGGACCGTATCGTTCCTGCGATCATTCAGATCCCCGGCGTATCCGGGAACACAGGCGCAGGCATTGAGGGGGTCAAGAAATCCGTTGAGACGGCCGTCGGTTCCGATATTCTATTTTCTTAGAAAGGTAAGGTGATTCGTCCAAATGAGTAGTACAGGAACGATTAAAAAAGTAGCAGGGCCGCTGGTCGTGGCTACCGGGATGAGAGATGCCAATATGTCTGACGTGGTGCGTGTCAGCGACCAGCGTCTGATCGGTGAGATCCTTGAGATCCACGGAGACGAGGCATCCATTCAGGTATATGAGGAGACCTCAGGCCTGGGGCCGGGGGAGCCGGTAGAATCTACAGGTGCTCCCATGTCCGTGGAATTAGGCCCCGGACTGATAACCAGTATTTACGATGGCATTCAGCGTCCGCTGGATTCCATTATGGAAATGACCCAAAGTAACAACCTGCAGCGGGGCGTTGAAGTACCTGCCCTTAATCGGGAGAAGAAATGGGATTTCGCGCCGGTTGCCAATGTAGGGGATGAAATGGGCCCCGGCGATATCTTAGGCACCGTTCAGGAAACCGCGATCGTCGAGCAGAAGATCATGGTTCCCGTTGGGGTGGAAGGCACGTTAAAAGAGATCAGACCCGGGGAGCATACGGTAGAGGAGACCGTTGCCGTCATTGAGACCGAAGATGGCGATAAAGAACTCACCATGATGCAGAGATGGCCGGTCAGAAGAGGACGTCCGTATGTAGAGAAGCTGGCGCTGAATACTCCTCTCATCACCGGTCAGAGAGTAATCGATACATTCTTCCCCATCGCCAAGGGCGGTGTGGCAGCCGTACCCGGGCCTTTCGGAAGCGGCAAGACCGTCATTCAGCATCAGCTGGCCAAGTGGTCAGAGGCAGACATTGTCGTCTACATCGGCTGTGGAGAGCGTGGAAATGAGATGACGGATGTATTGAATGAATTCCCGGAACTGAAAGATCCCAAGACCGGTCGTTCCCTGATGGAGCGGACCGTGTTGATCGCCAATACATCGGATATGCCGTTTGCAGCCCGTGAGGCTTCCATTTATACCGGCATTACCATTGCAGAATATTTCCGTGACATGGGTTATTCTGTAGCCTTGATGGCAGACTCCACCTCCCGTTGGGCCGAGGCTCTTCGTGAGATGTCCGGCCGTCTGGAAGAGATGCCCGGTGAGGAAGGTTATCCGGCATACTTAGGATCCCGTCTGGCAGAGTTCTATGAGCGGGCCGGACACGTGATATCCTTAGGAAAAGATAAAAGAGAAGGCGCCCTGTCAGTGATCGGTGCCGTATCGCCGCCCGGTGGTGATACATCCGAGCCGGTGTCCCAGGCCACACTTCGAATCGTGAAGGTCTTCTGGGGACTGGATGCAGGGCTTGCAGCAGAGCGGCATTTCCCGGCCATCAACTGGCTGACCAGTTATTCTCTGTATGACTTGGGAAATTGGTTTAACGAAGAAGTAGCATCCGACTGGATGGCGGATCGTCAGGAAATGATGAGTCTTCTGCAGGATGAAGCAGAACTGCAGGAGATCGTGCAGATGGTCGGCATGGATGCCTTATCTCCGACAGAACGTCTGAAGATGGAGGCGGCGGCTTCCATTCGTGAGGACTTCCTGCAGCAGAACTCCTTCGATGATGCCGATACATACACACCGCTGCACAAGCAGTATCTGATGATGAAACTGGTCCTTGCTTTCTATGATCTGTGCTCCGATGCTATGAAGAAAGGGGCCGATGTGGAGGCCATGATCAAGATGCCTGTCCGTGAGCGGATCGGACGTTATAAGTATACACCGACGGACGATGCCGATGCCGAGTATGACAAGATCATGGATGAACTGAATGAACAGATCGCAGATTCATTTGTAAAGGAGGACTTCTAATTATGCCAAAGGAATATAGAACCATACAGGAAGTTGCCGGACCACTGATGATGGTCAAAGGAGTCGAGGGCGTTGCCTACGACGAACTGGGCGAGATTGAACTTGCCAACGGAGAGAAACGGCGCTGTAAAGTACTGGAAGTCGATGGTTCGGATGTCGTCGTACAGTTGTTTGAGAATGCCAGCGGCATTAACTTAAGCGACAGTAAGGTGCGTTTCCTCGGGCGGAGCATGGAGTTAGGCGTATCCAGCGATATGCTGGGCCGTGTCTTTGACGGACTGGGCCGTCCGATCGACGGAGGCCCGGAGATCCTTCCGGAGGAGAGACGGGATATCAACGGCCTGCCGATGAACCCGGCGGCCCGTGTATACCCATCCGAGTTTATTCAGACCGGAATTTCAGCGATCGATGGTTTAAATACGCTGGTCCGTGGCCAGAAGCTGCCGATCTTCTCCTGTTCCGGCCTGCCGCATAACGATCTGGCTGCACAGATTGCCAGACAGGCAAAGGTGTTGGGCACCGAAGAGAAATTCGCCGTTGTATTCGCGGCCATGGGCATTACCTTTGAGGAGTCTGATTACTTCACTCAGTCCTTCAGAGAGACCGGCGCCATCGACCGTACCGTACTCTTTATCAACCTGGCCAATGACCCTGCCGTGGAGCGTATTTCCACGCCGCGTATGGCGTTGACGGCTGCGGAGTACCTGGCATTCGAAAAAGATATGCACGTCCTGGTCATCCTGACAGATATGACGAACTACGCAGATGCGCTGCGTGAGATTTCCGCTGCCAATAAGGAAGTTCCCGGACGGCGTGGTTATCCCGGATATATGTACACAGACCTGGCTTCGATCTATGAGCGTGCCGGCCGGCAGAAAGGAAAGAACGGATCCATTACCATGATCCCGATCCTGACGATGCCGGAGGATGATAAAACTCATCCGATCCCCGACCTTACCGGATACATCACCGAAGGTCAGATCATCTTAAGCCGTGATCTGCACCGGAAAGGCGTGGAGCCGCCGATCGATGTACTGCCGTCGCTGTCCCGTCTGAAAGATAAAGGAATCGGCGAAGGAAAGACCCGGGCAGATCATGCAAACACATTGAACCAGTTGTTCGCAGCTTACTCCCGTGGTAAGGATAACAAAGAGCTGATGACCATCTTAGGTGAAGCGGCACTGACAGATATCGATCTGCAGTATGCGAACTTCGCAGATGCCTTCGAGGCAGAGTATGTGTCTCAGGGCTTTGATACCGATCGTTCCATTGAAGAGACACTGGATATCGGCTGGAAACTTCTTTCCATGCTGCCGAGGTCCGAACTGAAACGTATCGACGAGAAATATCTGGATGAATATTATGGCAAAGAATAAGCCATGCGCATCCGACACCAAGCCGCTATACATGCTTGCATGTACATAGCGGATTGGGGGAGGATGCATAGGGCGTAAGCCCTCCAGCGAGAAGAAGCGAAGCGGATTCGAGCTGGGGCATGGCGCCTGTGTAGACCAATATCAGCTTGCATGCAGATGTCGGACTGGTGGAGGATGCATAGGGCGTAAGCCCTCCAGCGAGAAGAAGCGAAGCGGATTCGAGCTGGGAGCATGGCGCATATGTTGCGTGAGCCATATGCATATTGCTGGTTTATCAGACGTAAGGAGGAAGATTGTATGCCGAATACACAGGTTACGCCTACTCGTATGGAATTGCAGAATACAAAGAAGAGGCTGGATACCGCCAGAAGGGGCTACAAGCTCTTAAAGGATAAGCGGGATGAGCTGATGAGGCAGTTCCTGGCTCTGGTGCGTGAGGATATGGCGTTGCGTGAGAAGGTAGAGGCAGGCATCCGTTCAGCCAACAAGAACTTTGTCATCGCGAAGGCCGGGATGGACGAGGCTACGTTAAATACGGCACTGATGGCACCCAAACAGGAAGTCGACCTGGAGGTGGGGAAGAAGAACATCATGAGTGTGGATGTGCCGGTCTTAAATACGAAGACCAGGACGGCCGATGCCAATGATATCTATTCCTACGGCTTTGCGTTTACCTCCAGTGATCTGGATGGCGCGGTAAAGTCGCTGGCGGATATTCTGCCGGATATGCTGAAGCTTGCGGAGGTGGAGAAATCCTGTCAGTTGATGGCGGCGGAGATCGAGAAGACCAGACGCCGGGTCAATGCGCTGGAGCATGTGACCATCCCCGATGCTCAGGAAACGATCAAATATATCACGATGAAGCTGGACGAGAACGAGCGTAGTTCGCAGGTCCGACTGATGAAAGTGAAGGATATGGTGCTGGAAGACGCACACCATTACAACGAAAACGAGTAGAAGAAACAGTTTGCCCGTGGGGCCGGTGATTCATCGGCGCCACGGGCTTTTTCTACCCTAATCTAAATTTTTTTGTTTGTTTTTCTAAATTTTTAAACCATAAATCGGTGGTTATTGGCAAGAAAAACTGATATAATGAGAATACTACAAATTTGAAGGAGAAAGAATATGCGTCTTGGGCGACTGAATGAAATGGAACAATACATTTTACAGGAGAGGACGGTGGCGCTGGACGATCTTGCAGAGCATTTCGGGGTATCGATCAACACGGTCCGCCGGGATGTCAATGAGCTGATCAGCCGCGGGAGGATCCGTAAAGTGTACGGAGGGGTATCGGTCAGTGATGCGGAGACCGTGCTTCCCATGGACGTTCGGGCGGCCAAGAACCGGACAGAGAAGGAGAAGATCGGGAAACTGGCGGCGGAACTGGTGAATGACGGCGATACGATTTTCATGGATTCCGGGTCCATGGTGCCGGAGATGATCCCGTATCTGGCGAATAAGAATAATGTGACCATTGTCACCCATTCCCTGCAGGCGATGTATGACGCTTCCAAATATCCTTCCCTGCAGGTGATCGCGCTGGGCGGACTCTATAACCAGTCGACCCTCTCCTATGTGGGGATCTCCACGCTGGACGCGCTGTCGAAGATCTCAGTCAAAAAAGTGTTTATCGCAGCCACCGGAGTCTCCCTGGAGCGGGGGCTTACGAACACGACCTTTTTCGAGGCGGAGGTCAAAGGACGAGTGGTGGAGGCCTGCGATCAGGTGATTCTGCTGGCGGATCACACGAAATTTGACGCGTCCTCGACGATCACATTTTATGAGTTCAAAGATCTGTACGGAGTGGTCACGGACTGTCGTCCGGGACCTGAATATATGAAGGTGATTGAGCAGAATCATATACTGCTTCGGTATGGGGAAAGTTAAGTTGCATTTTAGAGCAGAGAAATTTGCAAGAATAGGGCGAAATTCCTAAATAAAGATTGCAAAAACTTACCCAATACATTATGATAAGAGTTACATTTTAGGTGACTATAAAAAATTTAACGAGAGGAGACCGAACATGGAAAAAGTTAAAGTTGGTGTTGCCGGTTACGGCACAATCGGACAGCGTCTTGCGGATGGTGTTGCAAAACAGGGCGACATGGAGCTGGTCGGGATTGCAGATCTTGCACCCACACTTGCCATCCGTGCACTGTATGAGAAGGGCATGCCTTATGATCTGTATTTGGTAGACGGAGGAGATAAGGCTGCTTTTGAGTCGATCGGAATTCCGGTTTCCGGAACTTTCGAGGATTTGGTTGACAAAGTTGACATTATGCTGGATTCTTCCCCGGCCGGTGTAGGAGCCAAGAACAAAGAGCTCTATGAGAAGAAGGGTGTCAAGGCCATCTTCCAGGGCGGCGAGAAGAATTCCGTAGCCGATGTATTCTTCCATGGCTATGCGAACTATGAGAAAGGCGTCGGACAGAACTATCTGAAGCTGACCAGCTGCAATACAACCGGTCTGATTCGTTCCGTTGACTGCCTGGATCGTGCATATGGCATCGAGCGTGTGGCGATCACGATCATCCGTCGTGTGGCTGATCCCGGTGATTATCACAGAGGATTAACCAACGCGCTGCAGATCGACAAGGCTCCGTCCCATCAGGCAGTTGACCTGATGACGATTATGCCGCATGTAGGCGCGACCGGAATCCTGATTCATACACCGGTGACCCACGGCCATATTATTACGGTTGTGGCTCACGGCAAACAGAAGATCACGAAGGAGATGGCACTGGAAGCCTTCAAAGCTCATCCTCGTATCCGTGTGGTCAACATTGACCAGGGATTCAAAGGCAATGCTTCCTTCTTCAAATATGCTCGTGATCTTGGCAATCCGCGTGGTGATATGTATGAGATCGGTCTTTGGGAAGACAGCATCGTAGAGAGCGGCGACGACATTATGTATGCCATCAACATTCCGCAGGAGTCTGTTACGATTCCTGAGACGATGGATGGTATCCGTGCTGCCTGCAAGATGCAGCTGACCCGTGAGGAAGGCACTGCAAAGACCAACGAATATCTGAATATCGGACGTTTTAAGAATATGTTTAAAGACAACTAATCACTGAACCTTAGAGGGGCGGGGCAGTACCCCGTCCCTCTATGTTTCTCAACAGTTAGACGAAATGCGAAAGGAGTAAGTAAAGATGCGTTTTGGAATTCGTACCCTTGATGAACTGGATGTAAACGGCAAGACCGTGTTGTGCCGGATCGACATCAATCAGCCGGTGGACAGAGAGACTGGAACCCTCAAAAGCACCGCCCGGATCGAAGCCTGTGTCCCGACACTGAAAGAACTTTCGGAGAAGGGAGCAAAGCTGGTGCTGATGGCACATCAGGGCAGCGATATTGAATACAAGAATTTCTATACGACAGAGCCTCACAGCAAAGTCCTCACTGAACTTCTCGGTAAAGAAGTGGAGTTCATTCCGGATGTCTGTGGTCCTGCTGCGATCGAGAAGATCAAGTCCCTTGAACCGGGAGAGATTCTTCTTCTGGATAATGTGCGTTTCATATCTGAAGAGCAGACTTTATTTGAACAGAAACTTCAGCTGTCCCATGAGGAACAGGCCAAGACGCTGGTTGTGCGTAAACTGGCGCCGTTAGCGGACTACTATGTCTGTGATGCCTTTGCGGCGGCGCACAGAGATCAGCCTTCTCTGTGTGGATTTGAGGAGCTCCTTCCCTCCGCGATGGGACGCCTCTTTGAGAAAGAGTACTGTGTTTTGTCTGAACTGATGGAGTCTCCGGAGAGACCCTGCACCTTCGTTCTTGGCGGATCCAAGATTGCCGATGCCTTCATGATGATGGAGACGGTGCTCGGCAGCGGCGTAGCGGATCACATCTTAACCGGCGGGGTAGTCGCAAATATCCTGCTTACAGCCACGGGCGCAGATATCGGCCAGGGTTCTGTGGACTTCATTTACAAATCTAATTATGGCGAATATATCGACAAGGCCAAAGAGATCTATGCCAAGTACGGCGACAAGATCGAGCTGCCGACGGATCTTGCTTACACGGTGAACGGAGAGCGTAAGGAAGCCAAGGTCGGTGAACTGCCGAAGGATGCTTCTGCCACGGATATCGGTGCGGAAACGGCAGCCGCTTATCAGGACTGCATCCGCAGTTCCAAGACGGTCTTTGTCAATGGCCCCATGGGCATCTTTGAAGAAGAGCCTACCGAATACGGGACCAAGGCCGTATGGGATGCATTGGGAGATACCGAAGCTTATACCGTTGTGGGCGGCGGCGACAGCATCACGGCGACCAACAAATACGGAAAGAAAGATGATATCTCTTACATCTGCACAGGCGGCGGTGCCCTGATCCGGTTCCTGACTGGGGAAGAGCTTCCGGTTGTAAAAGCACTCAGACACGGATCACAGATCGAAGCATAAGTAAGGAGAAAGAAAATGGAAATAGAGCTTGGTTTCGGGGCCGGGACCCAGACGGTTTCTGTCCCGGATGATAATCTCATGAATGTGCTGGTACCCAATGAGGTGACCTATGATCTGATGGGAGAAGAGGAAGTGCGTCGGGCACTGGAGAATCCGATCGGAAGCCCGAAACTTTCCGAGATCGTGAAACCGGGGGAAAAGATCGCCATCATCACCAGCGATATTACAAGGCCCATGCCCACCTATGTGGTCATGCCGCCGCTGTTGGAAGAGTTGTATGCCGCCGGCGTCGATCCGAAAGACATCACGCTTGTCTTTGCGCTTGGGAGCCACCGGCATCACACGGAAGAAGAGAAGAAAAAGCTGGCCGGAGAGAAGGCGTATGCAGAGATCACCTGCGTCGACGGCGACCCGACGGACTGTGTGCATATGGGAGAGACGAAGCACGGAACACCGGTAGACATCGTCCGTACCGTGGCGGAAGCAGACAGAAGGATCTGCCTGGGCAATATTGAATATCATTACTTTGCCGGGTATTCCGGAGGAGCCAAGGCCATCATGCCCGGCGTCTCCACCCGGGAAGCGATCCAGGCGAACCACAGTATGATGGTGGAACCGCTTTCCTGTGCCGGCAACATCGATACGAACCCGGTGCGGAAGGATATCGAGGAAGCGGCCGCCATCTGCGGCGTTGATTTCATTTTGAATGTGGTCTTAAATGAGCACAAGAAGATCATCAAGGCGGTGGCCGGCGATGTGACACTGGCGCACAGGGAAGGCTGCAAGTTCCTGGATACTCTGTATGAGAAAAAGATCCCGGATCGGGCAGATATCGTGATCGTATCCCAGGGCGG
>Ga0192242_10245_pt1 | contig 24905 bp, 21 predicted proteins | sample Koala_Koa27_J3_FD_131235 | JGI IMG/M metagenome (GOLD analysis project Ga0192242, IMG submission 131235) | Enriched cells from koala feces incubated with labeled cellulose particles, San Francisco Zoo, California, United States - Koala_Koa2-7_J3 ...
GGAAGGAAGTGATTACAATGGCTAAAATCAGGCGAATCGAGCCAAAGATTCCACAGATAAAAAAGCGTAAAAAGGTGGCCGCGTATGCGCGTGTGTCCGCAGAATCAGACCGGATGATGCATTCGCTCTCCGCACAGGTCAGCTACTACAGCAAGCTGATACAGGGCAATCCGGAATGGGAATATGCCGGAGTGTACGCTGACAGTTTCATCTCCGGCACTGGCATCAAGCAGAGAAAAGAGTTCCAGCGGCTCGTGGAGGATTGCGAACAGGGCAAGATTGACATCGTCCTCTGCAAGTCCATCTCGCGGTTTGCGCGGAACACGGTTGACCTGCTGGAGACGGTACGGCATTTAAAGGAGAGGGGCATTGAGGTGCGGTTCGAGAAGGAACACATCAATTCCTTAAGCGGCGATGGAGAACTGATGCTCTCGCTTCTGGCGTGTTTTGCGCAGGAGGAGAGCCATTCTATTTCGGAGAACAGTAAGTGGGGCATCCGCAAGCGTTTTGAATCCGGAGAAATCGGGACGGCAAATAAGCACATTCTCGGCTACCGATACGATGAGACGCTGCGGAAATACGTCATCATCCCGGAGGAGGCAGAAATCGTCCACAGGATTGTGGAGCTTTATCTCGAAAGAGTCCCGCTGCGAGACATTTGCGACGACTTAAACAACAGAGGATGGAGGACGGTTAACGGCTGCCTGTTCCAGGAGGCGTGGATGGCCAGCATGCTGCGCAACGAGGTCTACGCTGGCGACACTCTCCGGCAGAAAAAGTACATCGAGGATCCCATCACTAAGAACAAGGTGAAGAACAAAGGGGAGCTTCCGATGTTCTATATGCCAGACACACACGAAGCGATTATCGACCGCGAGACCTGGGCCAAGGTGCAGGAGGAGGTGGCGAGACGTGAGTCCCTACTGAATCCGACCTACTGCTTTAGTGGTAGAATGAAATGCGGCATCTGTGGACGGCCTTACACGAGACACGCGGACTGGACAAAAGGCAAGCTGTATCCGAGGTGGATCTGCCGTGCAAAAAAAGAACCCGGCATGACCTGCACCAGTTTAAATTACAGTGAGAAGAAGCTGATGGAGATTTCGGCTGAAATCCTCTGCATCGAAGCCTTCGACGAGGCGGCGTTCGTGGAACAGGTCAGGGAAATGACAGTGATGGAGAATGGTGACATTGTTTTTAGACTTTTTGGTAGCGAAACGAGGACGTGGGTGCGTCCGCCGAAGCCAGTAAAGCCGCCAAAACCTGTCAGGGAAAAGAAGCTGCCAGAGCATTGCTTCGATGGAAAAATCTTCTGCGGAGCCTGCGGCCGTCGTTTTGGAAGGGTAAAGAGTGACACAAAGGACCATCATATCTACTGGCGCTGCAGAGCAAAAAGCAGTGGAACAGGTGCCTGTGATAGCGTGAACTACCCGGATGCAGAATTAAAGGAAATCTTCTGCGAAGTCATGGGCCAGATGGAATTTGATGAAGACTACTTTACGGAAACGACTGAGCGAATTGTGGTGCAGAAGGCTGGAAGTGTCGATTTTTATTTAAAAAATGGTACGCTTCGTACATTCAAAGCTTTGAAGCTTAGGGTTAACAAGCATATCTCAACTTCTACGGATGAGTTTTCCGGGAAAATCCGCTGCGCCGCATGTGGAAACCTTTTTAAAAAAAGTGTCCATCGCGGGAAATACGTTTACTGGCACTGTTCAGGAAAAGACAAGGTCAGAACCGAATGTAAAGCGAGGAATATAGCGGATAGCGAAATCCGGCAGGTGGCTGCTTACGTGATGGAAATGGAGGAGTTTAACGTACCTGAGTTTGAACGGCAGATTGACCACATCACTATGGAAGAAGACGGCAGCATGGACTTTACATTTTACGATGGGAGGAAAACCAGATGGCAAAGAAGGTAATCAAAATCCCGGCCAGAGTGAACAAATTCACTGCCACGCCAATCGGAACCACCCAGAAGCGGCGGGTAGCTGCCTATGCGAGGGTCAGCACGGATCACGAGGAACAGCTGAATTCTTATGAGGCGCAGGTGGATTATTACACGAATTACATTAAAAATCGGGAAGATTGGGAGTTCGTTTCTGTGTATGCAGATGAAGGTATTACAGGTACTTCCATCAAGAAAAGAGCAGGATTCTCAAAAATGGTGGACGATGCGCTGGCCGGACACATTGACCTGATCGTCACAAAAAGCGTGAGCCGGTTTGCGAGAAACACGGTGGACAGCCTCACCACTATCCGTAAGCTGAAGGAAAGCGGTGTGGAGGTCTACTTCGAGGAGCAGAACATTTACACCTTCGACTCCAGCGGCGAGCTGCTCATCACCATCATGTCGAGTCTTGCGCAGGAAGAGGCACGTTCGATTTCGGAGAACACTACCTGGGGTCAGCGGAAGCGCTTTGCGGACGGCAAGGTGATGGTTCCGTTTGGCCGGTTCCTCGGTTACGAGCGCGGTGAAAACGGCGAATTAGTGGTGAATGAGGAGCAGGCCGAAGTTGTCCGGCGCATCTACGGTCTGTTCCTTCAGGGGCGCTCACCCTACAGCATCGCAAAACAGCTGACTGCTGAGGGAGTGCCGACACCAGGCGGCAAGACAAATTGGTGCTCCGCTACGGTGAGGAGCATACTTACCAACGAAAAGTACAAGGGAGATGCGCTTTTGCAGAAGGTTTTTACTACAGATTTTCTGACAAAGAAAAAGAAGGTCAACGAAGGCGAAGTTCCTCAGTATTACATCGAGGGAAACCACGAAGCCATCATCGCGCCGGAGATTTTCGACAGCGTCCAGCTCCTGATGGAAAAGCGTGTAAATCAGGATGGCAGACCCAGCTGCGTGAACTGCTTCTCCAGCAAGATTAAGTGCGGCTGTTGCGGCAGCTGGTACGGCTCCAAGGTCTGGCATTCCAACAGCAAATACCGCCGGACCATCTGGCGGTGCAATCACAAGTACGAAAACGAAGAACGCTGCGACACGCCGCACCTTTACGAGGATGACATCAAGAAGATGTTCGTCCGGGCTCTCAATAGCTTCTGCAGCGAGAAAGAGACCATTCTGGCCGACTTCGAATCCATCAAAGACACAGCTTTCCAGACAGACGAGCTGGAAAAGAAAAGGGATGAGCTGCAGAACGAACTGACGGTGCTGATGGAGATGATGGAGCGCAGCATCACAGAAAACGCCAGAGTGGCTCTTGACCAGAACGAGTACGAAACACGATACAAAGCGTTGGAGGAAAAAGCAGAAGCCGCGAAAGCACAGCTTGATGCTGTCAACTCCGACATTGTTTTAAAACAGGCACAGCGCGAGATGATGAAGAACTTCATCGACGAACTTCGCAAGCTACCGGAAACCTGTGAACAGTTCGATGAGGACACCTGGTACGCACTGGTGGATTACGTGACCGTCTACAGCGCAGAAGACATCCGCTTCACCTTTAACAACGGCGCGGAGATACGGATTTGAAAATGAGGACGGATACAGTGGCACCCTGCAGATGTAGGGTGCTTTTCTCTGTTCTGACGGATGGTTTCGGAAAAAATTGAAACGTGAACCCAGAAAAATTAAAAGGTGCAACCCTCTGATGTAATAATTGAATTGTATCAATCTCGACTACTATATGGATGAAGGTTTTTCGGGCAAGAATATCCAGGGAAGATTAGAATTCCAGAGGATGTTGAACGACATCCAGGAAGGAAAAGACGGCGTCTCTTTTGTACTGGTGTTTAAGCTGTCCAGATTCGGACGAAATGCCGCCGACGTGCTGAACTCTTTACAGCTGATGCAGGATTTTGGCGTGAACCTGATCTGTGTGGAAGATGGCATCGACAGCTCCAAGGATTCCGGCAAGCTGATGATCTCCGTATTGTCAGCGGTAGCCGAAATTGAACGTGAAAATATCCGCACACAGACAATGGCAGGACGGGAGCAGAAAGCCAAAGAAGGAAAATGGAACGGCGGCTTTGCCCCTTACGGCTATCGACTGGATAATGGTCAGCTTCTGATCGCAGAAGATGAAGCGGAAGTGATACGCCTGATCTTTGACCGTTATATACACACGAACGATGGAATTAATGGAGTATGCAGTTATTTGAACAGTCACGGGTATACAAAGAAACTGCGGCAGAACGGCACGATACCGGGGTTTTCATCTGGTTTTGTGAAAGGCGTTTTAGACAATCCCGTCTATGCTGGGAAGATAGCTTATGGCAGAAGAAAGACTGAAAAGAAAATCGGGACAAGAAATGAAATGCACGTAGTAGAGCAGTCAGAGTTCCCGGTTTATGAAGGACAGCATGAGGCGATCATCTCTGAAGAAGACTGGAATCTGGCGCAGGAAAAGCGCAAAGTGAATGCGTTCAAGAGGGAGAAAATCAACGACCCGGAACATGCGCATATCCTGTCCGGCATCCTGAAATGCCCCTGCTGTGGGAAAGGAATGTACGGAAATATTGCAAAGGCGCACTGTAAGGATAAGAAAACTCGCTATTACTATTACTGCAAGAACACTTTAGGTGCAACTGGCCACAAATGTACCTTCCGAACTAATATTGAGCAGACTGAGATGAACCGCATGGTGGCGGCAATCATTTCTGCGATGGTCAATAATCCTCAATTTGCAGAAGCAATTAAAGAAAAGATTGGCTCTACCGTTGATACGACTGATATGGAAAAGCAGATCGAAGGATTGCAGGCACAGTTGCGGCAGACTTTGGGGACAAAAACACGGCTGGAGCGCCAGATGGACAGCCTTGATATTACGGACAAGTATTATGACCGAAAGATATTGGATTTACAGCGCCGATATGATGAGCAGTATGGCAGAATAGAGGAAATCGAGACTCAGATAGATGATATTCAAAGTCAGATTCGAAGCATCCGGCAGGAGAAAATCTCCGGCGATAATATCTATCAGCTCCTTCTGGCATTTGATGAGGTCTACGGCGAAGCCTCCGAGGTAGAGCGAAAAGAATTCATGCGTGCTTTCATCGAAAGGATAGAAATTTACCCGGAAAAGCGAGAAGATGGCTGCTGGATAAAGAAGATTGTATTCAACTTCCCCGTTCCTGTGAACGGGGAGGATGTGAAAGAATTGCCCTTGGAATTTCAACCAACGGTCGAGACGGTTGTCGCTTTGTCCCAACACAAGCCCGATGATTATATCGAAGTCGATCTGTATCTGGATGAGTTAGATGCCACCTCAGCTGAATTGAAAGCGACTTATGTAGAAATCAAGGACTATGTGCTGAAAGAATTTGGTTTAAAGGTTTCAAGTTTATATATTTCTCAGGTAAAACGGAAGTGTGGTCTCGAAGTCGGTCCGAATTATAATCATGCGAAGACTGATAATGTCAGAGTACCGCAGTGTCCGCCGGAAAAGGAGGAAGCTATTCGAGCTGCCCTGAAGCATTTTGCGATGATCAAAGAATAACAAGATGAAGGAGGACGAAAAATGCAGAGTTTGTATGAACGGATGGGCGGCACCTACACATTGGGCGAGGATGGGATGTATTATCCTGATTTAATTCTTCCGGAGGAAGAAGAACCTCATTACGGAAAGTATGGCAGGATGCGGAAAGCATACCTGAAAGAACACCGAAACGGATTATATTCATCTTTGCTGTTCAGTGGTAAATTGGTTGAGCACCTCAACGAAATCGATGATAGTGCTCATGAGAGGATGGAGTTGTTGGTCAGACAAATGGCTGAGCGGCAGCATATCGACGAGACATTGAAAGCCCGTGACCAAATGGGATGGGTCGGTGCGATGAATAATATCCGTAATGCTGCGGAAGAGATCGTATTAGCAGAATTGATTTACAATTAAAAAGATTTCATGGTGATGAGGGGCTGCTGGAAGGCAGTTCCTTGTTGCTACTGGGAATATTTTTTCTTTTCTTGTATCACAGAAATGTCATGAATTCTTTATGGCATTTCATTGAAATCTGATTCCGTGTTGGATATAATATAAAATACATTTTGGCATTGCTTAATTTGGGATTATAATAAAACGCGTCACCGTGCAGAGCAAATTGAAAGATATTTGTGGGTGAAATTATTTAAATTCCACTCTCTTTCAAGCAGGTTAGGAAATAAGAATCATAGTCAATAGGGTATGCACTGAGATTTTGGAGGAAGGTAATTGTTAATGGCAGAAAGTCAGAATATAGAATGGAAAGAATCCTGGCGGGATGAATATCTGAAGTGGATTTGCGGTTTCGCCAATGCACAGGGCGGCAGAATTTATATAGGCACAAGAGATGACGGAACTGTTATCGGTGTAGACGACAGCAAAAAACTGTTGGAGGACATTCCAAATAAGATACAGAACACATTGGGGATTATAGCGGATGTCAATCTGCTGTCGGACAATGGCTTGGATTATATTGAAATCGTTGTCAGCCCAAGCTCCTATCCTGTCAATTATAAAGGGGAATACCATTACCGCAGCGGTAGCACAAAGCAGCAACTTCGAGGGGCGGCACTTACTCAATTTATCGGCGAAAAGACGGGACTTCTTTGGGATGCGGTTCCTGTTGATAATATTGGAGTAACTGACCTTGACCGGAACAGCCTTGATATATTCCGTCGTGAAGCGGTAAAAAAGAAACGTATGACAAAGGAAGATTTAGATATTCCTGATGAGGAACTTCTGGATCATCTCGATCTTTTAACAGATGGAAAACTTAAGCGAGCGGCCGTTATGCTGTTTTACAAAAAGCCGGGAAGAATTATAACAGGGTGTTATGTGAAAATCGGAAAATTCGGCAAAGGTTCTGATCTTCAGTATCAGGATACCATCGAAGGCTCTCTTTTTGATATTGCTGACAGGGTAATTGATTTAATTTACACAAAATATCTTAAGGCAGCGATCACATATGAGCATGATGTCCGGGTGGAAACATACCCATTCCCCCGGGATGGGGTGCGCGAAGCCGTATATAACGCCTTGGGGCATAACAATTACGCTGACAGTGTTCCAATCCAAATTCGCATTGAAGATGATGCCATGTATATCAGTAATAACTGTATACTGCCGAAGGACTGGACAGCAGAAACGCTAATGAAGCCGCATAAGTCCATGCCGTTCAATCCGTCCATTGCCAATGCGTTTTATCGTGCTGGTTATATTGAGGCATGGGGACGCGGCATACAGAAAATATGCGAAGCCTGCCGTGAACTTGGCATACCTGATCCGGAATATACTGTACTTGGCAACGACCTGACCGTAAAATTTACCGCTCTTGAAAGAGCGAGAATTTCCGTTTTAGAAGATCCAAAACACCGGAATGTCGGTTTGGAAGGCGGTTTGGAAGTCGGTTTGGAAAAGGATATTCTTAAAATAATTTCTGCCAATCCGTCATCAACAATGGCTGAGATTGCAGACGAACTAAATGTAACAAAAAGAACTATAGAGCGCACAATAAAACGAATGCGTGAACAAGGGAAGATTATTCGCCGAGGCGGCAAACGATATGGCTATTGGGAGATACTGTAAATAGCCCGGAAATATAAGAACATTGTTTGGCAGAGAGTAAATGAGACGACTCTCTGCCAACATTTTTTCAGACGACTTATCTTTCGTAATTTTTTGTTTTGTGCTTTGCCCGGTTTGGTTGATTCTTCTTCCGTTCCATTTCCTGCTCATGGCGAACCTGTGTAGCCCGTTCCAGGAACAGGTCAGAGTCTTCACCCAGCCGGCTGTCGATTTGTTGTTCTGCAGAGGACAGGCGGTCATACTGAAATTTTTGTCCGAATACTTCACGTAGCTTTGAGCGGATTTGATTGCGGAAACCGTCCCGGATAGAAACCCGGGTGTCCAGCAGGGTATTTTCCTGCTCGGGGGATATCTGTCCTTTGGTTTCTGTAAAGTTCTTTTCATCGGCGGTGAGCTGGCTGGTCAGTTTCGACTGCTGTGCTTTCATTTTCTCCAGATAATCTGCCATTCTGGAAAGTGTCCTTTCTGCCTGCTGCATTTCTGCGTCATTATGGCAGTCCACCTCATGCATCAACTGATTCTTTCGGGTTTTTAATTCCTCAATTTCTTCTGTAAGAGTTGTGATCTGCTTATTAAACTGGATGTGCTTTGCGGGGTTGAAAATGCTTGTATTGTCTTTTTCAGCCAAAAGTTTTTTCTTTTTTGTCTGTTTTTCTTTTAGTTCTATTTTTACAGACTGGTACTCTCGGACAAGCGGCATATTCCAGTCAATGCGCACGGAGATATCTTTTATTTCTGCGCGGTTATGGAGCAGGTAGTACTGCAGCATGATCATGTGTGCCCGGATATTTTCTAACCGCTCTGCGATAGCCGGGATGGCATTTGCTACAGCTTTCGCTAGTTTCCTTACTTGTGCTTTGAGTTCCTTAAGCAACCGGTTGTCTGCTTTGATCTGCCTGTTTAATTCGCAGCGGTCTGAAACGATACCCTTACGCTCCAGTGCCTGCGCGGCTACGCCCTCGTGGATTGTGGGCTGTTCATCAAGGCCACGATCCGCGTGGCTGCGGTGGTCGATTCGATCAACGGCATTAACACGAGCCAGATATTGGTTGGTTACATCTGCCCATGCCTTCCGCCAGGAGAGAAGTTGTTCCTCACTGTTCCATCGTTCTGTGATGGGGTTCTGTCTTCCATATTTTGTGCTTTTGGGATGCTTGTCTGCACGGATCAGGCCACGGCGCTCGGCTTCGGATGGTGGCAGATAGATTCTCTTTTTCCCTTTCTCCGGTTTATAGAGATACTGTTTCTCCCAGCCCTCGGCCTGAGCTGATTTGAACTCGGAGGCGGTGAAGCCACGTTCCTCGCCATTTCGGACACAGAGATATTCCTTCCGTGTTTTGTACTGCCATTTTCCATGCTCATCAAGCGGGCGAACGGTCAGCATGATATGGGCATGCGGATTGTGGCCATCCGTATCATGGATACAGACATCGGCGCACATCCCGTCAGTGACAAATTGTTCCATTACAAACTGTGAAACCACCGCCTTCCACTGTTCTTGGTTTAGCTCTATAGGTAACGCCGCCACGAACTCACGGGCAAGGCGGCTGTCTTTTGTTTTTTCAGTTTCCTCTACGGCGTTCCATAGGATTTCCCTGTCCTGCCATGCTGATGGGGCATTTTCCGGCAGGAATACCCGTTGCCAGACAAGGCCCTGCTTGCGGGTATAATCGTGTTGGATGCCGTCATAATCGTTATAGATACGGGAGCAGCTCATATAGGCTGCGGCAGCACAGGCGGAGCGCCCGTTCCCCCGGTTGATGACCTTCGCTTCTAAGTGATAGATCGCCATGTGATCACCGTCCTTTCTTTTGCTTCTTTTTAAAAAGATGATGGGTGTGTCAAGAAATGGAGCACACCCATATCTGCGAAAACTGCCTTGTTGAAAATAGCACCTTTGAAGAGGCAGGCTTTCGCAGGCAGCCAATATCGGCATGGCCTCCATGCCGGCCTGCACCGGATATTTCAGGGGCAGGGACAGTCTGATGGAGTCAGACGGTTCAGTTGGCTGCACAGGTGTTTCGCTTGCGGAATCACCTGCCCCTCTGGAGAAGTGTCCAGTGGACATTTCGTGAAGAGCGCACGAGCCTGACCGCAGGGAAGGATACCACCGCCGCAGGAACCCCGCAAAGCCTGCTTTGTGGGGAGAGGAGGAGCAAGGGAGCGAACGGAGTTTTCACCGCAAGGTGGAAACGGAGATGAACGGACTTTGCGACGACGAGGTGGTGAGTAAGTGCGCCCTTACGGGAATGAAACTACATTCCCCGGAGGCGTATCAGCAGCTCACGCTTCAAATAATCCAGATCCATATCAGCTACGGACGGAGCAACGCTTTCAAGGATTGCGCCCTCCTGAATCAACCGTCGTGTTCTGGCTTTCCTTTCTTTTACCCGGTTCCGAGCTTCTGCTTCTTCCTGCCGGTGTCGGGCTTGCAGAAGGGCTTTTTCGTCTGCTGCCATTTCTTTCTTATCTGCCATATCTGGCTCCTTTCCCTGAAATGGCCGTTTCCGGTCTCAGATTTTATATTCATGCCCGTATCCGGGCTGTTCGGTATTACAAACAGCTGGATTGGTGCCGTTTTTAGTAAAAATCAGTAGCGTGTAAAGTTCAGAAAATATTTGGACTTAAAAAATGGTACTAATATTGCCTGTAGGTTATTTCTATCCGGCACCAAATCCATGCTTCATTGATACGATTGTTTATGAGAACAGCTGTTTTGCGTGCGCCATGCTTTCCGATGCGAGAAGCTCCCGGATATTCTGGTTGTTGATCCGGACAGGAACACACCGTTCCAGAATCCGGTCATAAATCCGCTTCCGTACAATATCTGCAGTGCCTTTCATCTCCGAAAGCGTCAGGTTTGTGGTCACAATGAGCGGCTTGCGGCTCCGGTACCGGCTGTCTACTACATTGAAAATCTGTTCCCGGGAATATTCAGAATTGCGTTCCGCGCCGAGGTCGTCAATGATCAGCAGGCTGTAACGGCCCAGGCTGTCGATGAACTGGTTGCGGTCATTGAAATGCATCCCGTCCAGGTTGCTGAGTATCAGTGCAAAGTTGGTCATCAGTACCGGGATGCCCTGGTCCAGAAGAGCATTGGCAACACATCCGGCGCAAAAAGACTTGCCGGTGCCCGCATCGCCCCACAGGAGAAGCCCTGTGGAAGTGGCTTTCATTTCTTCCCATTTTTCAACATACGTATGGGCATAGCGGATTTCTACAGGGTTGTATCCTTTATCGTTGTCGAAGGTATACATATAGAGTTCTTTATCCTGGAGGCCGCTGGCTTTCATGCGGGAGACATCCTCCAGAAACTCGCGGTGTGCGCGCTCCGCTGCCTCCTGTTTATAGGCATCCCTTTGGCATTGGCACATGATAAACGGGGTAAGCTCCCTGTCCCCGATATGCTTGCGGCATTGCCTGGGGGTGTGGCATTTGGCGCAGTAGACAAGACCGTCTGCTTCGCATACATATTCATCATTTTTAAGTTCCCTGCATGGGGACAAGCCCCCAATCCTTTTTTTATCGTGTTCGTGTTCATAAACTTTCACCTTCCTCATAGTCGTAATTTCGTTTCGTGGAAGCAGGCTTGTCCCGCAGCGCCCGGCTCCGGATAGTAGCAGCGTGGTTCTGATATGCTTTCCCACTGGAAGCCATGTAGCTGGACAGCTTTCCAATATATTGCTGCCAGTCAGGGACATCCCGTTTCAGATCACACAGATCATCTTTTGTCAGGAAAACATTCTGATATTTTCCGTAAACAGCGGGGGTATCCTTATTCCCTTCATTTTCTAAATGGTTATTAATAATCTCTTTCTTATTACCGGACAGTTTTCTGTCTGTCACAGGGACAATTTTCTGTCTATCTATAGGACAGTTTCCTGTCTCTCTGCCAGACAGTTTTTTGTCTGTCTGAATCGCTGGTGCGGATGGGATTTTGACATAAATGCGGTTTGGGTGCCCGGGACCCTGCCGCCTGCGGACGATCAGGCCAGTGTGTTCCAGGGAAGCCAGGCTGTTCTTGATGGTCATTTCTCCCTTGTGAAGAGCAGCCGCCAGATCAGTGATTGTAAAGTAGATGAACACATGGCCCTGCGCATCTGCCCAGCCGTCATTTTTCATAGAAAGCCTTGCCCGGTCCAGAAGCAGCATATAGAGTAGTTTCGTGGTTTCGGACAGGTTGCTGTCTAACAGAAACCGCGGAAATATCATATAGGGCGGCAGGTTTGTGCCGGTTGTCAGATATTCGGTCATGGTTCACCTCCAGTGCTTGTGATGGTTTTACTCTCCGAGGAAACCCCAGTCGATATCCGGTTCTGGATCTGGCTCTATATCCTCTGCCATGGGTGGAACGGATTCATGTTTCTGGGGCTGTGCCGCCTGTCCGGCTCCGGCTGTATAGCCGGCAAGGAATACCGGGAGAGATTTCTCCATTGCAACCTGTACAGCAGCTACAATCTGCGAGACAAAGCGTTCTTCCCGTTCCCTTGTTTCCAGATAAGGATCATCCTGTTTGCGGTAGTAACGGACAAAAAAGTCAACAACTGCAACTGCGATCACCTGGCTGTAAGATTTAAAGACCTGTCTGTCCATTGTTTGCAGGTATTCCCATGCCTTTCGCTGTATATCTTTATCCAGATTGAAACGGAGGTTGGTACTCCAGATATGGTTTCTGCTCATGGCTGCTCCTTCCTGCGCAGGCTGGAATAGGCGAGGTATTCATAGCCTTTGGCCGTCGCGCAAATATCATCAATAATCGTTACCCGCTCTTTGTCATAGGTGCCGAAGTTACGGATAAGGCAGCCGCCTCCACCTACGACATAGAGCCACATCAGGTCAGGGTTGTATTCATACCGGCGAAGTGTGGCAAAAATATCCGACACATATGCCCTGGCAACCGCCGTGATGCAGTCCAGATACGGCTTCCCAATATCAGCGGTTCCAAAACGGAGCACCTGTTCCACGGTCGCGTCCTCAATCTTTACGCCGAAGCTGTCAAGGATAGCATTCCTTGCAGCAATCATGCACTGGTTGACGCCGAATTTCTCTGTCCAGCAGCGGCTCTCAACGGCTTTCTTATTGTTGATATAGAGAATATTCATCGTGCCGTTCCCGATGTCTGCCAGAAGGTTCGTCCCCTTAAAGTCACCGAGACGGCTGACAATGGCCGGATAACCCTGTGGATACAGGCTGCATTCGACAAAATGGATATGGTATTCCTTCCCATTGAAGCGATACTCTACATCCGGATTTCGGAGCAGGTAATTCCGGAATTCTTCCCGCTGTTTCCGGATCCACGTCAGCGGCAGCCCGGCAGCGAGATGGACATTGGCGGTCCGGATGCCGCTGATATTCAGTTCCCTTGCAACTGCCATAAGGGTCAGGAGATAGTAGTCCTCATCCATCGCCTTATCTGCGATAAATTCCTTGTGCCCTTCTCCGATACGGTAGTACATGCCGTTATACTCAAGGGTGTTGTCGGAAAAGATCGGCTCTGTCTCATAAGCAGTGATTCCTGTTGGAGTGACGGTGTTTGCAGTCTTGATATTGCCGTAGCCGTGGTCTATGGCAATGATTTTGGTGTTGTTCACTTCTCGCATAAAAAACCTCCATTTTCTGTGAAAATTTGTTGTGGTTGGTACCGGTCTGGTACTGGCCTGTTACAAATTCAGTCTACAAAAAATGGAGGGAAAGGACATTGAGTGCGGATTGAGCAGAAATTGAGTGGTATGATGGGATAAAAAAACTTGAAGTCACAATTTGTGATTTCAAGTCAGAAAAAATATATGGCAATGGGCTGCGTAATTGGATAGCATTGAAATGCAGCAGATGGAATAGAATCTATGGTACTAAGGGCAGAGTTTAAGAGTATGGTTATTGTCAGTATCTGGTTACCGCATACTTTCGAGATAAAAAAGGTATGCGGATTTAAACTCCGTATATTTCCGCCGGGTTAGGTAAGCTGTAAACCGGTTGCCGCAGAGATGGATCAGGGAATGGTCGAAATCTGATACATGGGCGAAGTTCACGATAAAACTCCGGTGCGGCTGGAAAAAGGAGTTTGACGGGAGAATCTGCATCCATTTTGATATTGGCTGGATGGATTCGTAATCTGTTTTCAGGGTATGGACAAAGACTTTTTTTGTACCGCCTCTATGTAAATGATCTCACTTGCCGGAACCGAATAGATATTATGTTTTGTCTCCACAGGTACTTTGAAGGTGGCGGTGCTGTATACCCGCAGGGCGTCTTTCAGGTTGAGGAAGAGCCGCTGTTTTTCCAGAGGCTTTGACAGGTACCGGAATACCTGGAAGCGCATGGCTTCATCAAGATATTCGGAATACGCGGTAATGATGATTATGAGGACATTCCGGTTGGCTTTTTTTTAATCCATTTCCGGTAAAAATGCCGCTGACCCCGGGCATCTCCACATCAAGGAATACGATATCCTTGGGTGAGGAGTCGTGTAAAAGCGCCTCTCCGCTGTTAAAAGCACGAATATCCGGGCAGCTTAGGCGGCTGCGTTTGAAAAATTCTTTAATGTATTCTGTCAGGTGGTCGATGAAAATCTGGTCATCATCACAAATTGCGATCTGCATATAGGTTCCTCCGTCTCTTGTGCCGGGAATAGTTACCTGTTTCTCGATTCTCCCGGGTTTTTCAGCATGATAATCGAATGGAATGTGTGGTCTTCCCGGGAGTAATAGTATTCTATCTCGCCTTCATATTTTTTAACAATTCTTTCGATGATCCGGATGCCATAGCCGTGCAGCAACGGGTCTTTTTTGGTAGATACGAGCCGGCGGCTTTTGTCCGGGAATGGGTTCTGCCGGCAGGAATTTTTTATTGTGATCATGGAAAAAGCCGTGTTTTCTTTCCGGGAGACAGATAGCTCAATGCCTGCATCTGGTATTTGTGAGGCTGCTTCCATGGCGTTGTCCAACAGGTTGCAGAAGAGGGAAGTGATATCGTCTTCTTTTATAAAATTGACGGAATCATTTCTTATATCTGCATGGAAGGAAATACCGGACTGGTCGCAGAGGTTCAGGTAACGGCACAAAATGGTATTGAGAAGCTCGTGGCTGCAGATCCGTGCAGATTTTTTAAATGCTGCGGAGTTGGTAATGCAGTCTATATATTCAGCCACTTTTTCCCGTTCACCATTATTGTTCAATATGGCGATGGATTGAAAATGGTTCTTGATGTCATGAATCAGCTGGGCCTGGTTTTCATCCTGCCTGATAATCATCTTGTAATAGTTAAGGGTATCGGATTCTTTTTGCAGGGAGAGGCGCAGGTCTGTCATTTCCATGCTTTTGTTCTGAATATAATTATTGATTTCCCATATGATCAGGTTCAGCGCCAGCAGAAGGATGGAACTTATGGAGATCATAACATCCAATGTTTTCGGTATAGATACTTTGCTGCGTAAAATAGCGAGGGTATACATGATAAATATGGAAACTGCGGGCGTGGCAATGAGCATGAACCAGGATTTATCGAAACGGATGGTTGTTTTCCCGGCTTTACTCCAGAGGTGGATCAGGAGAAGCATAATAAGGAAATAGATAAGTTTTGTCAGTACTGCGGCCAGCCATACCTGGGAGGACGACATGTCTTCGAATGGGAATGTGATCTGGTAAGGGATGATCCCGACAATAATTAATTCCGCAATAAAAGAAACGGAAGTGGCTAGGGCAGCATGAAACAGGGCAGTCTGCCATTTGATTTTGCAGGCTAAAATCAGGTACAGGAAATTGCATATGATAAAAGCGATGCCGTTGATCACCATACTGTTGAAAAATGAGAGCAGGAAAAGAATCCCATATAAAGCAACCGCCAGCAGAACGCAGAGATACTTTGGATGTTTGCTTTCAAAAAGGGCAGAAGCATACAGCAGAAAAATAATTCCTTCTGCAGCAAAGATAAAAAAGTAAAGGATCCAAAGCACCATAATAAAACCTCGTTCAATTATATACGCAATTTGAGGGTTAACACATTTTATTATAGTTGTAGAGTCGGGTATTTACAAGATAAAAGGATGAAACGACATATAGAACGTAAAAATGGTCGATTTGGTTACAGTGCGTTGTTATATGAAATTATCTGTATTCCAATGTTGATGGTTTTTTCTTACAAAAAGCTTTATAATTTCACTGGCAAGAATGATATCTTCCTGACTGCATAGACGGAGATTATCTACAATATTTTGCGGGATATCATTGGCGTGCATGCTTCCAAGAAGCAGATAATCCGGTGTCACTTTTAATTCTTCGCATATACGGACAAATGTATCCATGTTGGGCTTTTCTTTTCCACGCTCGATGGGAGGACATGTGGTTATTCGAAATATTGAGAGATTCAGCTAAGCTGGCTTGTTTGATATTCAGTTCGTTGCGCCGTTGCCGGATTCGGTTGCCCATTTCTGTAAATTGTGTATCCATATGCCCATCCGTTTTGCTTATATTATCAAAAAGATAAAATGAGAAGAAGAATGTGATACAGTATAATTCTGTATAACATGTATTTTTGCCTGTGTTACTCAGAAAAATTCTGTGTCATATTAAATAAAATGCCAAATATTTATAAAACAAACCAGAAATTGACAAAATGAATCCAGTTACGCTAATGCCATTGAATCTATATCATATTTGGGGTAATATCAAGCTACATATAACAGCCAATGAAATATTTTAAGTAAGGAGGAGCGTTTTGATGAAGCATGAGAAGCAAACTGGAAAAGAACTCAAAAAGCTGGTGAATATTCTTAATGGTGTATTGTGCGTAGAAGCAAATACGTCTTCATGCATTATGTTTTATCAGCCAAAGGTGCCAGAAAAGTTGTCGCGGTTCAGGAAAAGTAAGTAATGCAGTTTTTATGTAAAATATTTGTGGGATGGCTGATAAAATGTAATGCCATAGAAAACGAGGACCGGGAACTATATGAATATGCTGTCAATGTTCTGATTCTCACGATAGCACCTCTGGTACTGGTCATGGTGATTGGATTAGTGACGGGATGGCTATATAATGGTATTTTGCTCATTCTCCCGTTCCTTATAATGAGAAAATTCAGTGGCGGTTTTCATGCCAGATATGCCAGCGTTTGTTTTATCTTGTCAGTGGCTGTGTTGATAATATGTATGTATTTAACGACAGTGGCTGTGTTGGATATACGGTTGAACCTTTGTACGGTAGCTGCATTGGTAAGTCTGGCATGGAATAGCCCGGTGGATTCTCAAAATCGCAGGTTGGATCAGACGGAGCACGTAAGGTATAAGCATATTATGGTTGGTTTAGCATTCGCATTTGGGTTGCTGTATTTTGTACTGGTTATTTTGAAATATACCCAATGTGCAGTATGTATCTCCACAGGAATCATATTGACAGCTTTTCTTCAATTCTTGGGTGTCATAAAAAATGCATACGGCTTAAGGGGGTCGTCCAGATAGGGACGATCCTCTTTTCTGCATTAGTTCGAATGAATACTGTCGCAAATTATCATAATTACCAAAAAAGAGCGTTTATTGTCGTTTCGTCTATAATATATTGACGGTCAGAGAAAAATTGCTATATTAGATACATCATTGATGTTATATGTTAACAACGAAGAAAATGATCTTATGAAACAATTAAGAAGGAGATTATTATGAAAAAAATTAGAAGGAAATTGGTATGCTTTTTACTGGGTTTTATAATGGTAGCGTCTACAACAATTCCTGTATTCGCCACGACAACTTCTGAATTTACGTATAATGGTACTGAAGGCGAAAATTCATTATCACGCGGAACAACTTCTGCGACGGGTTATACTATGTATGGAACAAAAAATACATCAGCAACTAGACACGTTGAAGTAACCATACAGGTATCTTATAATGGTACTACGTCGTCGGTTAGTGATTCGGCAACCGTAAACACTACATCGACAATCGGGACATCAAATAAGGCATCTGTAACTGTGTATAGGCCGTCATCTAATTATACAGTAAAAAGTGCCACATCAAGTCACTATACGAAATACGGAACCAAGACACTTAATTCTTGTACATTATCTGAATAATAGTTATTTATTCATCAGGAGACTGTGTTATTTTCAGTCTCCTGAATAAATTTGGAGTAAATATGAGAAGAAAATCGTTTTTTATCGTTTTTATGGCTTTTGCTTTAGGGGCATTTAGTTTTATTGGCTGTGGTGAATCCGAATCATCCGATGAAACGGCATATTTTGACGGAAACGAGCATTACCATCCCAGTGGGAATTATATGACGTCAGATGGTTATTATTTTCTGGACGAAAACGGCATGCTTCATTTCTTTGATTTTGCGGCTCAGGAAATGGTCTACGTGTGCGATAAACCGGAGTGCTCGCATATTTCGTCAAATGAGGGCGGCGATGGCACATGCAATGCAGAAATCAACACGATCAGCGGCATCACGGTATATGGGGGTCTATTTATTATATTGCGGAAGGCGACGGGTATAATGAAGCAGATTTACGGAAAAGAGATACTGACGGGAATAATGACGAGAAGGTAGCCACTTTGGAAGGGGAGGCCAACTCTTCGACTGCTGTATGGTTTTATAAGGATACTGCGCTTGTAAGGATCAGCACCGCAACAAGTAAGACTTTCGACGCTGAGACAAAAGAAAGCGAAGGGCAGGAGACCAGACTCTATCGTGTGGATTTAAAAACCGGGGACACGAGCCTTTTGGACACGTCTTCTTTGGGGGATATATGGGCAGATGTGTTTGTTGTCCATAAGATGGAGGACGGAAAATTTTACTACTATTCCCAGGAAGCGGATTCTTATTATATTTATGATACGGAATCCGGGGATGTTTCCAAACGGGATGTCGCCTGTACAGCAGATTTCACACAGGTTATTTATGGAAATGATGGGGATTACTGCTATACAGCTTTTGCTGGAGATTTCTGTTACGGATTTCGGATAAATGGGGAGAATACGGAACTGATCCGAATGAATATTGAAACGGGTGAGGAGGAAACCTATTTTTCGGGTGTGGATTCTTATCCGGAATTCAGCTGTTTCTCAATTTACCAGTCTATTTATGATTATGCGGACAGTACCTACTATGTTTACAACATGGAAACAGGTGAATTATCTGAGGTCGTTGGGGATTATGTGTCACAGGCCGGAGTGGGAGTGTCGCCGAAGGAAATCTCGGAATATGGTGTCATTTACAGTGTTGCGGTGCATCAGACCGATATGTATGGAGCATATGACGGGGATTTTGAATACCAGTATATGCCATTGCAAAGTTACATGAGCGGCGGCAATGATTATGTGTCGATTTACTATCTGGATCAGGAGAGTGGACAATGAAAATAACAGGGAGATCGAAAAAGAGAATACTGGCTGTTATCCTGGCTTTGTGTATAGGAATGACTCTGGCTGCAGGCTGTGGGCAGAGTGAAGAGTATGACAGCATCGGACAGGTTATTTCCGGGCAGACGGAAGAAACAACAGAAACGGAAAATCAACTGTATATCTCTGTGGCCGGTAATACGCTGGATGCATATATTAAAAATTTGAAATCAGTGGATACTCCGTCCGGGACGCTCGTCGTGTATACAGAGACAGTTTACAGCGACGCGGAGGTAATGCAGTTAAATGAGCTGCTATCTGAGAATGGGTATGATTTTCAGGTTCAAATGAGGCAGATCCCATCGGAATTATTTGATGATGTAACACCGGCAGAATTACTTACGGCATTGCGGGAAGAAGAGATAGCGGTCGATATTATTCCGGCATACTCATGGTATGTCCGTGAGGCGGCAGCGGAAGGGGAATTGGTTGATCTGACAGAGTATCTGGAAACAGATGCCGGAAATGATCTGAAAGCTGTACTTGCGGATCAGATTTATGAGGTTGCAGGATATCAGGATGGGGTGTATGCAGTGGGAAACCTGTATGCGCCGGAGCCGGCCGGCTGGGCTGCCAGTACGGAATTGATGGAAAAGTATGGGTTGGCAGCAGATGACCTGGCAAAACCGCTGACAGAGTTGGAAGAGGTATTTGCCAAAGTCACGGAAGGGGAAAAGGAAAATGAGAGCTTCGCGGCATTTTCCTTTGTCCCGGTATATCTCATGTGCAATCTTCCGGTATGGACTTACAGCCTGAGTTTCCCGATCGGATATTGGACAGATGGGGACGGGGAGGAGATTTGTGTAGTCAATCTTTTTGATACGGAAGAGATGAGGGAACTGGCAGGCACCTTAAATGACTATTACCAGAAAGGATATGTACGGGAAAGCGGGGATCAGACAACAGAAGAAGATTTCCTGATGCAGGCAGATTATAATGGATTTCCAATCTTCCGCTCTGACAGCCTCGATACATGGACCAATGTCAATGGGATTACTTTGACGCGGATTCCCTATTATGAGCAGGATACGACAGCGTTGAACTGTGAATTGTCCTGTATTGCACAGAGTTCCGGGTATCAGGATGAAGCTTTTGCTTTCCTGAATTTCATATATACAGATCAGGATGCCGCAAACCTGCTTCGCTATGGCATAGAAAACGAAGATTATGTGGTTACGGATGAGGGAGTGGAGATGGAAGGGCTTGAAAGTGAGTACACGGTTTTTCATAAAAGCCTTGGAAGCGTGTTTGCCAGCAGTGTGATCACACCATTTGAGACCAGTGAAAAAACGGAAATCAATATGGACACACTTTCGACTGTAAAATCAAATCCTCTGTATGGCTTTACATTTGACGCCAGCGCTGTAGAAGAAGAGGCGGCAGCCGTATCTGAACTGTATCTGGACAATAATGCGATGAGAGGGCTGTTCCTGTTTGAACCTTCGAACAGTATGTTTGATGTATCAGACTGGGAAGAATACTATGATAGTTTTAATAATGCGCTGAAAGAAGCGGGAATTGATGCGGTTGTGGAGGAAATGAACCGGCAAATACAGGAGTATCTGGATGATGCAGATTAAGATAGAGGCGTTGAGCAAAAAATACGGGGATAAGTATGCTTTGAGGGACATAACGCTGGAGCTGGGGAACGGAGTTTACGGATTGCTGGGGCCAAACGGAGCCGGGAAAAGCACCCTGATCAATATATTGGTAGGAAATCTTCAGCAGACGGTAGGGGCGGTTATTTGTGATGGCCGGGATATCCGCGGTTGCGGCCGGGACTATCGGAGGCGGCTGGGCTATATGCCGCAGCAGCAGAATCTCTATCCCGGTTTTACCGGCTGGGAGTTTCTGGCTTATATGGCTGTGTTAAAAGATGTACCCGGGGAAAATATCCGGGTGAAGATTTCTGATGTTGCGCGGCAGGTTAACCTTCAGGATGAACTGAAGAAAAAGCTTCATGCGTATTCCGGCGGCATGAGGCAGCGGATCTTACTGGCGGCGGCAATCCTCAATGATCCGGAACTATTAATACTGGATGAGCCCACAGCGGGGCTGGATCCAAGGGAGCGAATCCGTATCCGAAATCTGGTTTCCTCTATCTCAAAAGATAAAATTGTGCTCATCGCCACGCACGTAGTTTCCGATATTGAACATATTTCAAAAGAGATCATTCTGTTGGGGGATGGAAGACTGATCCGGAAAGCCGGGGTAGAAGAGCTTACCCACGAGATTCGGGATTCTGTATATGAGATTACAGTTCCCGCTGAGCAGATCCCCCGGATAGAATCGGCGTATTGTGTGTCTAATATTTTAAGCGACGGCAGCGTGGCAAAACTGAAAGTGCTGGCAGAGCAGCCTTTGCAGGGATATGAAAACGTGCATACCATACCGACGATGGAGGATGTTTATCTGTATCATTTTCAGATGAAAGAAAGAGGGGCTGGCAGGGATGAATCAGATGAGCTTTGAGTGGAAGAAATTATTCCGCCAGAGAGGATTTCTTATAATCATGGTAATCTGTGCTGCAATGAACCTGATGCTGCTGGTGAACAGTATGGCAGGCAGGAACCTTACATATACGGCTGAGGCTTATCGGGAGATGATGGCTGATATTTCCGGACTTTCGGCTGATGAGGCCTGTGAGCAGCTCTCCGAGGCAATACAATGCCTGTATCCTTACTATTATGGGATTGAAGAGATGGAATCGGACAGCTTGATTGATGAAATCTGTCCCTATACCGGAGACATCTGGAGTGAGTGGGAACTGCTGAGTGACGAGGTTGCGGAGCTAGAAAAGGTGGCGGGGTATTCGGAATATCTGGAGGAGATACAGGAGAATGCGGCTGTTATGCAGAGCGTCTCTATTTTTAAAAATAAAACAGGATATGCGGTCTGCAATATTAATAAGACAGCGGTGGATTTTTCAGGATTGACTGATATTGTCCCATCTGTGGATGTATCTAAGGGAATCGTCACCGCGACCGGCCAGCGGGGGACGGATTTCATATTACTGTTTTGGGTGGCAGCGGTTTGTATTTTCCTGGTTCTGACGGAAAAACAGGCGGGATTGTTTTTGCTGACAGGGCCAACGGTCAGAGGAAGGGAACGGATGTTCCTTTCGAAGCTGCTGACGTTGCAGCTGGTATCGACAGTGGGCGTTATTATTTTATATGGGAAAAATCTAACCGCGGCAGGCGTTTCGTACGGTTTTGGCGATATAAGCCGGGCAGTTCAGTCCGTGGGTGATTATCAGGCTTGTATCCTGAAAATTTCAGTCGGGCAATATCTGGTATTATTTCTTGCGGAAAAAATACTGTATTTTTCTGCGGTGGGAATGATTGTGTTCCTGATCTGCCTGTTGCTGCAGAGAACATTTCATATCATCCTCGCTGTCGGAATCCTCTCCGGAATGAGTGCAGCGTTGTACTATTTGCCGGGTGATAACAGTGTGTTCTCAACTCTGAAATATGTAAACCTGTATTATTTTATGCATACAGACAATCTCCTGACGATATACAGGAATGTAAATATTGTCGGGCGGCCGGTGAATCTGATTCCTGTCTCCGCATTCATACTGGTCGGAATCTTGGTGATTTTTCCTTTTTTGTGTGTGAAAGCGGCACAGGAGCGGCGTGTTTTAAGCATGTCGGGCGGCCGGGAAACATTTTTATGCAAACATAAGCATATGCATGCAGGAGGCGTCGCTTATTATGAGTACCTGAAACTGATCAAGAAAAGAGGTATCATCTGGCTGCTGATCCTTCTTGCTGCCGTTCAGATCTTCCGAATCCGGAATTATGAATATATCACAGATTCGGAAGATATTTATTATAAAATTTATATGGATTATCTGTCCGGAGTCCCGGATGAACAGACGGAAACATATGTAACCGAAGAAAATGAACGGTATATCGGGTTATACGAAGAATATGAGTCGGAAACAGATACAGACAGGATTAATGAGATAGCACAGAGTCTTTTGCCGGAAAGCGCATGGGAAAAGGTTGTCGCGGAATATGAGCGGATCCTGGCTCAAAGTGCCAGGCAGGGGCGTATGTTAAGCCTGATCTATGATGGCGGTTACCGGATGCTGATGGGGGATGATGCGAGCCGGGATATGGGAAATGCCGCTCTGTTTGGTTTGTTGATGTGCATCTGTGTGTCAGCTGTATTTTCCGTAGACGCAGATAACGGAATGAACCAGCTGATTTACACTACCGGCAACGGCCGACTGACAACATTGAAAAAAAAGAACAAAGTATCTTTCTGTACGATGATGGTTTTATTTGCGCTGGTGTATGGAATGGATCTTCTGCTGATTGCCTGTAAGATAGGGCTTTTAAAATGCGGCTCATGGATTCAAAGCCTGGAATCATTTTCTGCCAGTCCTGTGTTTATTCGCCTGTGGCAATATCTGATTTTATTGTATATGATCCGGTTTGTCGGCGCATGGACAATGTTGTGTCTGGCCAGAATCGTCTCTTTTTTGTGCAGAGATACCTTCCGGGCAGCAATTGTATCTGCCATCCTGCTGGTATTGCCGGCTCTTTTGGGGTTGCTGGGAGTAAATGCTGTGAACTATTTTTCACTGGTACCATTGTTAAACGCCAACTTGATTTTGAATGGATTTCTGAACGGAAATAATATTATATATGGTATTGTTTATGGCATGATAGCAACTATATTGATTGTAGTATGCGGACAGTATCTAAGGAAGAAGCATGAGGAGTAACTTTATTGAACAAAAGTTATTTCCATGGCAGATGTTATTGATAAGGGGTTAAAAGATAAATTTATGGGAAAGTCACATATTACTTGAGGTAATCCTATTGTTCAATTATACGAAGCGATATTTTTCTATACAAGTAGTTTCTGTACCAGCCCGATCCCTGCCTGCGCATAGGTTTCCAGTATCTCCTGCTTTTTCGCCTCTAGCAGCTCCGGCTCTTCATCCCAGAGGGTTTCATAGATAGCCATGGCTTGTTTGAAATGCTCTCTGGCATCAGGTATTTTTCCCTGTATCAGGCATATGCTTCCCATCGCTTCCATCAGCAGGGCATAATCACCGGATAATTCTGAATTATACTTTTTTACAGCCTGTGCTACGGACCGGAGGGTTTCTATGGCGGACTCAGGCTGGCCCATATCGCAGAGAAGGGCAGCATAGTTGGAAGTGATGGCAACCGAATCATGTGTATACACAAGATGGTATTGCTCCAGCAACGCCGCTCCGGTCTTCATATGTTCCATGGCAGGATTTAATTGCCCGGCAATCCTGTACAGCGCTCCGAGATTGGAGTGGAGGTTGGCGGCCAGATGGGCGTTTCCTGCATTAATTTCTGTAAGCATAGCAAGGGCATCTTTTTCCAGGCGGATTGCCCTTACAGTATTTTTCTCCAGGGTTGCTTTGTAATCTAAAAGCAGTGCGCGGTCATTGGTATTAGCGAAGTTCGCAGGTGAATCAGGGTCAGAGGGACTCTCCATTACTAGTTTCTCCAGTTCTGAGAGTACGGTATGCATCCCCTGTTCGTAGTGGTATTTTTCCATGTATGGGAATACATCTTCCAGAAACCGGATGTAAAACAGGATACCCTTTTTATCATAGACAATTTCAACGTCCCCGCGACAAAAGACAGTTTCCTGCCAGTTGTAATGAAGTACCGCTGCAGGGTGCTGTTCACTACAAGAGGCCGTATGGAACACTATCCCTCTATGCAGCTTGAGGAAATTTCCGATAATGCTGCCCTGCTGGAGTTAATGGGGCGGTTTTATTCTGACGCCGGAAATCATGCCGACGAGCTGGAACAGATCATCGGAGCTGTCCACAGCCACACATTGGCAGTGGAACTGGCCGCGCGTTTGTTAGAAAAAGGGCTGCTGGATTCAAAGGCACTGCTTGCGAAGCTGAAAGAAGAAAAAGCCGCCCTTGATTCTGCTGATAAAATCAGCATCACCAAAGACGGCAAACCGACAAAAGAAACCTATTACGGGCATA
>Ga0192242_10249_pt1 | contig 24482 bp, 22 predicted proteins | sample Koala_Koa27_J3_FD_131235 | JGI IMG/M metagenome (GOLD analysis project Ga0192242, IMG submission 131235) | Enriched cells from koala feces incubated with labeled cellulose particles, San Francisco Zoo, California, United States - Koala_Koa2-7_J3 ...
TCCCTGTATCCTCTACGGATACGCTGATTGTAAAATTTGGTTCGGAATATGCGGAAGAAGGAGAAAATATGATCGTTATTCCGGCAGAAGAAGGAGAGATCAATGTAGCCTGGTTTATGTATGAGTTTATAGCGCTTTCTCTGCCCATGAAGCATGTACATGGTCCGGGCAAGTGTAATAAATCTATGACCGGAAAGTTGAATAAACACCTGCGTACTTCCTCTGAAGACCAGGAGGATCCTTTCGGATCCGATGAATCCATACTGATGGAAGACGATCAGCAGGACGGTGGTGACAAAACCGATCCACGATGGAATGAATTAAAGAAACTATTAGATAATAATTAAAGATTAGAACAAAATGGCACATCCTAAGAGAAGACAATCAAAAACCAGAACTGCGAAGAGAAGAACTCACGATAAGGCAGTAGCTCCTACTTTAGCCATATGCCTGAACTGTGGAGAATGGCATGTGTACCATACTGTATGCGGAGCTTGTGGCTATTACAGAGGTAAACTCGCTATCGTGAAAGAGGAAGCTATCTGATCCTTTGCTCTTCCTGATGAAACTGTACACCTGATGATGTTACGACATATTACAGACCGTCGCTACTTTGTCAGGTGTAATAAATATTGTTTATTGAATTATTGATGGAAAAAATAAATGCGATTATCACAGGAGTTGGTGGATACGTACCGGATTATGTTCTGACAAATGAGGAACTCTCCCGGATGGTAGATACCAACGACGGATGGATAATGACCCGTATCGGAGTAAAGGAACGGCGGATATTGAATGAAGAAGGTCTGGGTACCTCTTATATGGCGCGCAAAGCAGCCAAGCAATTGATGCAGAAAACCGGTTCGCATGCGGAAGAGATTGATCTGGTGATTGTGGCCACCACCACTGCCGATTATCCATTTCCCTCGGTTGCTTCTATCCTTTGCGATAAACTGGGGCTTAAGAACGCATTTGCTTTTGATATGCAGGCTGCTTGTAGTGGCTTTTTATGTGCACTGGAGACGGCGGCTTCTTTCATCCGTTCCGGTAGATACAAGAAGATCATTGTAGTAGGAGCGGATAAGATGTCTTCTATCACCAATTATACAGACCGGGCTACTTGTCCGATTTTTGGAGACGGTGCCGCTGCTATTATGGTAGAACCTACCACAGAAGAATATGGGATCCTGGATTCTATATTACGTACCGACGGGAAAGGACTTCCTTTTTTACATATGAAAGCAGGAGGTTCGGTTTGTCCGGCTTCTTATTTTACGGTAGATAATCATTTACATACGGTATATCAGGAAGGACGTACCGTATTTAAATATGCTGTTTCCCACATGTCAGATGTCAGTACGACTATTGCTGAGAAAAACAATCTGACCAAAGAAGACATAGACTGGGTGGTTCCCCATCAGGCAAATATGCGTATTATTGATGCGGTAGCTCATCGTCTGGAAATTCCTTTGGAAAAGATACTGATCAATATTGACCGTTATGGAAATACAAGTGCCGCCACTTTACCGTTGTGTATATGGGATTTTGAAAGTAAATTGAAGAAAGGTGATAACATCATTTTCACAGCGTTCGGAGCAGGTTTTACCTGGGGAGCGGTATATGTAAAATGGGGTTATGACAGTCAGAATTAGAGTCACTCCACTAACAGATATGAGAAAACGCATCCTATTTAGTTTCGGTGCGTTTTTTTGTCTCACATCGTAAATAAACACAGAGATGCATAAAGCCGGATTTGTAAATATCGTAGGGAATCCCAATGTCGGAAAGTCGACATTGATGAACCTGTTGGTCGGAGAACGTATTTCTATCGCCACCTTCAAGGCACAAACCACCCGTCACCGCATCATGGGTATATACAATACCGATGAGATGCAGATCGTATTCTCTGATACTCCGGGCGTACTCAAGCCTACGTACAAGCTCCAGGAATCTATGCTCAACTTTTCCAGATCGGCTCTTGTCGACGCGGACATTCTGCTCTATGTGACCGATGTGATCGAATCTCCCGACAAGAACCAGGAGTTTGTCGCTAAAGTAAGGGAGTTGGATGTGCCGGTACTTTTGCTGATCAACAAGATCGACCTTACGGATCAGGAGAAACTGGTTTCTTTAGTGGAAGCCTGGAAAGAGTTATTGCCTGACGCAGAGATCATCCCTATCTCGGCAGGTAATAAGTTCAATGCGGATTATGTAATGAAACGGATCCGGGAACTTTTGCCGGATTCTCCTCCTTTCTTTGATAAAGATCAGTGGACCGACAAGCCGGCCCGCTTCTTTGTCACAGAGATCATCCGGGAGAAGATCTTACTGTACTACGACAAAGAAGTGCCTTATTCGGTAGAGGTCTCCGTGGAAGAGTTTAAAGAAGATAACCGGAAGATACACATACGGGCGGTGATCTATGTGGAGCGGGATTCACAGAAAGGGATTATCATTGGCAAACAGGGAAAAGCATTGAAGAAAGTCTCCACGGAAGCCCGCAAAGATCTGGAGCGTTTTTTCGGGAAGACGATTTTCCTGGAAACTTATGTAAAGGTAGATAAAGACTGGCGTAGTTCGGACCGTGAATTGCGCAGCTTTGGCTATCAGTTGGATTAAAATATATATTCATACGACTGTGACAGTCGCAAAAAGAAGGAAATTAATATGGGAAATTTAGTAGCAATCGTAGGACGTCCCAATGTCGGAAAATCTACCCTGTTCAACCGTCTCACCAAGACGCGTCAGGCCATTGTGAATGATGAAGCAGGGACAACCCGTGATCGTCAATATGGAAAGTCAGAATGGATCGGACGCGAGTTCTCTGTGGTAGATACCGGAGGATGGGTGGTGAACTCAGATGATATTTTTGAAGAAGAGATCCGTAAGCAGGTATTGCTGGCGGTAGAAGAAGCAGATGTGATCTTGTTCGTGGTAGATGTAATGAATGGTATCACGGATCTGGATATGCAGGTGGCTACTATTCTGCGCCGCTCGAAAAGTCCGGTTATCGTGGTTGCCAATAAAACGGATAATCACGAATTACAATACAATGCCCCTGAATTCTATAAACTGGGTCTGGGAGATCCGTATTGTGTTTCGGCTATGACCGGAAGCGGTACGGGAGATCTGATGGATGTGATCGTCGATAACTTTAAGAAAGAAACAGATGAGATCCTGGACGAAGACATCCCGCGTTTCGCAGTAGTAGGCCGTCCGAATGCCGGTAAATCCTCTATCATCAATGCTTTTATCGGTGAAGAGCGAAATATCGTAACCGAGATAGCAGGTACCACCCGCGACTCTATTTATACGCGTTACAATAAATTTGGTTTTGATTTTTACTTGGTAGATACCGCGGGTATCCGTAAGAAAAACAAGGTGAATGAAGATCTGGAATATTATTCCGTCGTGCGTTCCATCCGTGCCATTGAAGGAGCAGATGTATGTATCCTGATGGTAGACGCGACACGTGGTATAGAAGGTCAGGACCTGAATATTTTCTCTTTGATCCAGCGCAACTCCAAAGGATTGGTCGTTGTGGTCAATAAGTGGGACCTGGTGCAGGATAAAACGACAAAAGTAATTAAGACTTTTGAAGAAGCGATCCGGTCGCGTTTTGCCCCTTTTGTGGATTTCCCGATCGTATTTAGTTCCGCGCTCACCAAACAACGTATCCTCAAAGTCCTGGAAGAAGCCAGAGCTGTATATGAGCATCGCCAGATCCGCATCCCGACAGCCCGGCTCAATGAAGAGATGCTTCCTCTGATCGAAGCATATCCGCCTCCTGCCGCAAAGGGAAAATACATAAAGATCAAGTATGTAACTCAGCTGCCCAATACGCAGGTACCGTCTTTCGTTTTCTTCGCCAATCTGCCGCAATATATAAAAGAACCTTATAAGCGTTTTCTGGAGAACAAGATGAGAGAGAAATGGGAATTGTCAGGTACACCCATTCATATCTATATTCGCCAGAAATAGTCAGGCAATCAAAAAGCTCCGGAAATATCTTCGGAGCTTTTTGATGAATAAACTGTACCTTTCTTAACCTTCCAGTTGCTGTACTTCCACCTCTTTGACCTTTCGGAACAGATCGGAAGCAAAGATAAAATCATTCAGTTTCTGATTGGAAGAGGTGAATATATCTTCTTTGGTTCCTTCCCACTCTTTATTCCCTTCGTAGATGTAGATGATCTTCTCCCCAATCCCCATCACCGAGTTCATGTCGTGTGTATTGATGATGGTGGTGATCTGGTATTCCTGTGTAATGTCGTGGACCAATTCGTCGATGACAAGCGAGGTTTTCGGGTCCAGCCCCGAGTTGGGCTCATCACAGAACAGATACTGAGGTTCTAAAGCAATAGCCCGGGCGATAGCCACGCGCTTCTGCATACCTCCGCTGATCTCTCCGGGAAATTTATCTTTGGCATCGCTCAGGTTTACCCTGTCTAAGCAGAACATCGCTCTTTTTACCTTATCGCGGTGATTGAGGGTGTTGAACATATTCAGCGGGAACATCACATTTTCCAGAACAGACAAAGAGTCAAACAGGGCCGCACTCTGGAAAATCATTCCCATCTCCCTGCGCAACATCTTTCTTTCCTTTTTGCCCATCGTCAGAAAGTTCCGGTTATCGTATAGCACTTCTCCTTTGTCCGGGACCAGCAAGCCTACGATACATTTCATCAGAACTGTTTTTCCGGAACCACTCTGCCCGATAATAAGGTTTGTCTTCCCATTCTCGAACGTGGCGTTTATATCTTTCAATACATCTTTGCCTTCGAAAGATTTATATAGATTCTTGATCTCGATCATCCCATCAGAAGTTTAGTGAGTACCAGGTCGGAAAACAGGATCAGGACGCTGCTGCTTACCACAGCGTCTGTAGAAGATTTACCTACCGCAATGGAGCCACCTTCTACTGTATATCCGAAGAAAGAAGAAACGCTGGCGATAATGAAAGCGAAAAACAATGATTTGATGAAACTGCACCAGATAAACCATTCTACAAACATATATTGCAGTCCATATTCCAGATCATTGGCAGACATCACCCCGGCAAACCAACACGTGGCGAACGCGCCGATGATACCTGCGAATATGCTGAACGTTACCAATATCGGTATCACGGAAACCATGGCCGCGATTTTGGGCAGGATCAGATACGCAGCGGAGTTGACCCCCATGATCTCCAGCGCGTCTATCTGCTGGGTAACCCGCATGGTCCCCAATTCCGAAGCAATGTTAGAACCCACTTTTCCGGCAAGTATCAGACACATGATGGAAGAAGAGAATTCCAGCAACAGGATTTCCCGGGTTACATACCCTACGGTCCAACGGGGCATCCAGGGACTTTCAATATTGAGTTTGATCTGTATCGTGATCACGGCCCCGATAAAGAAAGAGATGAGCAGTACAATGCCGATCGAGTTTACCCCCAGTTGTTCGATCTCTTTGATGTATTGTTTGAAGTACATGCTTAACCGTTCCGGCCTCGAAAAGGTTCGCTTCATCAGGAGAAGGTATCTTCCAACTGTTTTTAACGCTTTATGCATAAACCTTTAATTTGTTGCAAATGTACATTATTTCGGCTTATTTTTACTACATTTGCCGCAAAATAAGAGCCTGTTTGCATTTTGCCCGTTTCTGTATCCAGGCTTATTTTCAGACCCATTTTTCTATTTCTAAGGCGATAACAGCAGACTGTTTGAGCCGGGAAAAGAGGGAAATGACGCCACAAGAAAACAGAAGAAAGGGTGGAAAACAGAGAGAACAGATTAGTCGTGGAAAATTTAAACAGGCTCTGAGAGGGTATGGAAAATAGTAAAATGATACTTCGGACCGAGGATCTGGTGAAGAAATATGGCAAACGTACGGTTGTGAACCATGTTTCGATCCATGTAGAGCAGGGAGAGATCGTGGGACTACTGGGGCCCAACGGTGCCGGAAAGACAACCTCTTTTTACATGACCGTGGGTCTTATCACTCCCAACGAAGGGCGTATTTTCCTGGACGACCTGGAGATCACCAAATATCCGGTATACAAACGTGCCCAGACCGGGATCGGATACCTGGCGCAGGAGGCTTCGGTTTTTCGTCAGATGAGCGTGGAAGACAATATCGCTTCTGTGCTTGAAATGACCAATAGGCCGCTGGACTATCAGAAAGACAAACTGGAAAGTCTGATCGCCGAGTTCCGTTTGCAGAAAGTACGGAAGAACCTGGGAAATCAGCTCTCCGGAGGAGAACGCCGGCGTACGGAGATCGCGCGCTGTCTGGCTATCGATCCCAAGTTCATTATGCTGGATGAACCCTTTGCCGGAGTAGACCCGATCGCTGTGGAAGATATCCAGCAGATCGTATGGAAACTCAAAGACCGCAATATCGGTATTCTGATCACAGACCACAACGTACAGGAGACGTTAAGTATCACCGACAGAGCTTATCTCTTGTTTGAAGGAAAGATCCTTTTCCAGGGTACTCCTGAAGAACTGGCCGAAAACCAGGTCGTTCGTGAGAAATATCTCAGCAACAGCTTTGTCTTGCGGCGGAAAGATTTCCAGTTGTAAGGCGATTATCGGATTGCTTCCGGTATATACTCCAACCAGATCCTGTCTACACATTGCATGCCGTTCTCTTCATAAATAGGTTCCGGATAGTTCTCTATAAAATAGTTCCGGATCACATCCGTTACCTGAAATCCCATTTTCTTGTAGAAAGTGAGCTGAAAGAATTCTACTCCTTCTATCCCTGTACCACCGGTTCCTAAGCAGATCTTCCGGTGGTTGTATCGCTCCATCAGGTATTTCATCATCCGGGTAGCATGTCCTTGTCTGAGGTGAGAAGGATGCGTGACTAGGTTTTTGAGTTCGACCCGATCTCCCTCCGCTGTCATCAGGGCGGCACATACGACCTCTTCTCCTTTTTTTCATTACATACAGATCTCCGGCAGACAGATAGGAACGTACCGTCTCCTCAGATGGATCCGCGATCAGTAACAGCTCCAGATAACTTTCCTTATTACAGTTGATCTGCTCTATGTGGTATGACATATGAAATTCCGGTTACAAAAAACCTCCGGCCTTTCCAGGCCAGAGGTCTCTTTTATTTCCCTATGTTTCTTTCTTTAGAATTTAGGTCTGGCTTCTTTCACAACCATTGTACGTCCTTCGTACTCTGCGCCATTCAGTTCGGCAATCGCTTTAGCGCCTTCCGAATCATCAGGCATTTCCACGAAAGCAAACCCTTTTGAACGGCCTGTTTCACGATCCATGATTACTTTTACAGAATTTACTGTACCGTAATCTTCCATAACTTGTTGAATGTCTGCTTCCCTAACACGGTAGTTAAGGTTTCCTACATAAATGTTCATAATGAAAAAAATAAAAAATAAATAAATGAATAAAACTCTCTGAATAACGGCAGATCATAACAAAGATTTAGAATAACAGAGAGTTTACAAAAACGTTTTGAAAACGGAAAGTAAAAACTTGTAATAAAATCGCGAAACTAATGCGCCATCATTCGGCAACAAAGAAACACATTTATTTTTAAAAAACAATAAAAACAGGAAAGTTCTTTTGATTAATTATCTGAAAAATAATAAAGATAACGTTCTTTAAGCCAGCAATTCGCACGATTCGGAAAGATGAAAAATCTTGCATGTAACCTGTTTCCCGTGCGGTGAGCCTCCTTTGCTGTTACCATCTGATGCATGGGGAGTTGTCCCCGACAGGGGGTAAGGCAATAAAATAGTAGAGCAGGTTTTTTGATAATTGAAAGATTAGCACTAATTTTGCACCCTTATTTATAAATAGAATCGAATATAAATCAAATAAATAATTGTCATAATGGACGTTTCATTGCAAAACATTGACAAAGTAAGCGCGTTACTTACCGTAAAGATCGAAAAAGCTGACTATCAGGAGCAGGTAGATAAATCATTGAAAACGCTTCGTCAGAAAGCTCAGTTGCCGGGATTCCGCAAAGGAATGGTACCTATGAGCCTGGTGAAGAAGATGTATGGAAAGTCGGCTGTCGCGGAAGAGGTCAATAAGTTGCTTTCGGAAAAAGTATACGGATACATCAAAGAGAACGAGCTGAATATCCTGGGTGAGCCTCTGCCGAATGAAGACAAGCAGCCGGTAGTGGATTTCGATGCCATGGAAGATTTTGAGTTCCTTTTCGATATTGCTCTGGCTCCGGAGTTTCAGGCAGAACTTACCGCTAAAGATAAAATAGACTATTATACCATCGATGTAACAGACGAGATGGTAGATAATCAGATCAAGAGCTATACCCAACGTACCGGTAAATATGAACAGGTAGACAACTACCAGGATAAAGATATGCTGAAAGGACTGTTGGCGGAGCTGGACGAGAACGGTAGCACCAAAGAAGGGGGCATCCAGGTAGAAGGCGCGGTGATGATGCCTTCGTATATGTCTGACGAAGAGCAGAAAGCGATTTTCGCAACAGCGAAAGTAAACGATGTGCTTACCTTCAATCCCCACAAAGCTTTCGGTGGTAATGAAGCGGAGATTGTTTCTCTGTTGAAGATCGAAAAAGAAGCTGTGGCTGATATGCAGTCTGATTTCAACTTCCAGGTAGAAGAGATCACCCGTTTTATCGATGGTGAACTGAACCAGGAACTTTTCGACCAGGTATTCGGAGAAGGGGTTGTGAGCAGCGAAGAAGAGTTCCGCGCCAAAGTAAAAGAGAACATTGCCGGACAGTTTGTAGCGGATAGCAATTATAAATTCCTGCTGGATGTGCGTAAGGCATTGATCGGGAAAGCGGGTAAACTCGAGTTCCCCGATGCGATCCTCAAGCGCATCATGCTCCTTAACAATCAGGAAAAGGGAGAAGAGTTTGTCAATGAGAATTATGACAAGAGCATTGAAGAACTCACCTGGCACCTGATCAAAGAGCGGCTTGTCAAAGAAAATGAGATCAAGGTAGAGCAGGAAGATGTGATACAGATGGCCAGAGAAGCTACCAAAGCTCAGTTTGCGCAATACGGTATGATGACTGTTCCCGATAAACTGCTCGACAATTACGCGCAGGAGATGCTCAAGAAAAAAGAAAGCATCGACGGATTGGTCAATCGTGTGGTAGAAGCGAAGTTGTCGGCCGCTTTGAAAGAAAAAGTAACATTGAATCAGAAAATGGTGAGCGTAGAAGAGTTTAACAAACTTTTCGCCTGATCGGACACGCTCCGTAAGGAGTTGTACAGATACACAAACACAGAGTTTTTATATATTTATAACTCTGTGTTTTTTATAACGTATCCCTTTTTTGTTTCTTTGTATAGATATTAATCCTTTAAAATAGAGAAAACAATGATGGATGATTTTAGAAAATATGCGACCAAACATCTGGGCATGAATGGTCTGGCATTGGATGGCGTGATCAGTTCACAAGCCAGTTATCTGAATCCGTACATTCTGGAAGAAAGACAGTTGAATGTGACTCAGTTGGATGTATTCTCCCGTCTGATGATGGACCGGATCATTTTCCTGGGTACACAGATCGATGATTATACAGCCAATACCTTACAGGCACAGTTGTTGTATCTGGATTCGGTAGATGCGGGTAAGGATATTTCCATATACATCAATTCGCCGGGCGGATCGGTATATGCCGGTCTGGGTATTTATGATACAATGCAGTTCATCTCCAGTGATGTGGCTACTATCTGTACAGGTATAGCTGCTTCTATGGCCGCGGTGTTACTGGTTGCAGGTACCGAAGGCAAGCGTTCGGCCCTGAGACACGCGCGCGTGATGATCCACCAGCCTCTGGGAGGTGCCCAGGGACAAGCTTCGGATATCGAGATCACTGCCCGGGAGATCGTGAAAATGAAGAAAGAACTTTATACCATTATTTCCGAACATTCGCATACTCCTTTTGAGAAGGTATGGGCCGACTCGGACCGGGACTACTGGATGACGTCTCAGGAGGCTAAAGAATATGGTATGGTAGATGAAGTGTTGATCAGAAAATAATATGGCAGGATCAAAAAACAACAACAAAAAGAGATGTAGCTTCTGCGGCCGTGCAGAGGAGGAGGTAGGTCTATTGATCACCGGTCTGCACGGGAATATCTGTGATGTCTGTAGCATACAGGCCAACGAGATCGCGCAGGAGGCTCACGGTATCTCACAAAAAAAGAACAAACCGGCACAACTCAACTTTGAAGATCTTCCCAAACCTGTGGAGATCAAGAAATTCCTGGATCAGTATGTCATCGGGCAGACGGATGCCAAGCGTTTTCTTTCGGTCTCGGTCTATAACCACTACAAACGACTCTTGCAGGTGAATGACGGCGATGATGTCGAGATCGAGAAATCCAATATTATCATGGTAGGAAGTACGGGTACCGGCAAAACATTGCTGGCCCGTACGATAGCCAAGCTCCTGCATGTTCCTTTCACCATTGTAGATGCTACTGTATTGACAGAGGCCGGATATGTGGGAGAAGATATCGAAAGCATCCTGACCCGTCTGTTGCAGGTGGCCGACTACAATGTTCCTAAAGCGGAGCAGGGAATTGTATTTATCGATGAGATCGATAAGATAGCCCGCAAGAGTGACAACCCCTCTATTACCCGTGACGTAAGCGGCGAAGGGGTGCAGCAGGGGTTGCTGAAGCTACTCGAAGGATCTATTGTCAATGTTCCCCCTCAGGGAGGGCGTAAACATCCGGATCAGAAGATGATCCCGGTGAATACCCGGAATATCCTGTTTATCTGTGGCGGAGCTTTCGATGGTATCGAAAAGAAGATCGCTCAGCGACTCAATACCCATGTGGTAGGGTTCAACGCTTCCAGGGACAGTGCTAAAATAGACAAAGGCAATATGATGCAATATATTGCCCCGCAGGATCTGAAGTCGTTCGGACTCATTCCGGAGATCATCGGACGGCTGCCGGTACTCACCTATCTGGAACCTCTGGACCGGGAGGCGTTGCGGTCTATCCTGACCGAACCTAAAAACTCGATCATCAAACAATATATCAAATTGTTCGAGATGGATGGGATCGAACTTACGTTCGACGAGGAGGTACTGGAATATATTGTCGACAAAGCGGTGGAATATAAACTGGGTGCCCGCGGACTGCGTTCTATTGTGGAAACCATCATGATGGATGTTATGTTCGAGATCCCTTCCCAGGAGCGGAATGCCTATCAGGTGAGCCTGGAATATGCGCAAAAACAACTGGAAAAAGCCAATCTTTCCAGGCTGCAAACGGCCTGAGCGGACTGACAAAGTGAATTTAACAGGGGGTTCATGCAATTCTTGAAAATATTCGGTAATGAATATTTGCTATTTTGGAAGTTGTTTCTAACTTTGTTACAACGCTTATGAGTCACGACACATATTTTACATGGTATTGAAACAAACAACCTTAATAAAATGGCAGAAAAGAAGAATCTGATCGACCACCTGAAAGAGTACTTTGGATTCGACAATTTCAAAGGCAATCAACAAGCTATCATATATAATCTGCTTGATGGCAGGGACACATTTGTCCTGATGCCGACAGGTGGGGGGAAATCTTTGTGCTATCAGTTGCCTTCCTTATTGATGGAGGGTACGGCCATTGTGATCTCTCCGCTGATCGCGTTGATGAAGAATCAGGTAGATGCCATGCGCAATTTCAGTGAAGAAGATGGGGTGGCCCATTTTATTAATTCTTCGTTGAACAAAAGCGCGATCGATCAGGTACGTACGGATATCCTGGCCGGAAAGACCAAGTTGCTGTATGTAGCTCCGGAGTCACTCACGAAAGAGGAGAATGTGGAATTCCTGAAAAGCGTAAAGATCTCTTTTTATGCCGTGGACGAAGCACATTGTATCTCGGAGTGGGGACATGACTTCAGACCTGAATACCGGAGGATACGACCGATCATTAATGAGATCGGTAAGGCCCCTCTGATCGCGCTGACAGCTACCGCAACCCCTAAAGTACAACACGATATCCAGAAAAACCTGGGCATGGTAAACGCGGAGGTCTTCAAGTCCTCGTTCAACCGTCCCAACCTTTACTACGAAGTACGTTCCAAGACGAATAACGTCGATAAGGATATCATTAAATTCATTCGCAACCATCCGGAGAAGTCAGGTATCATCTATTGCCTGAGTCGCAAGAAGGTAGAAGAACTGGCGGAGATCCTGCAAGCCAACGGGGTCAATGCCCGGGCCTATCACGCCGGTATGGACTCTTCTACCCGCACCCAGAACCAGGACGATTTCCTGATGGAGCGGATAGAGGTGATCGTGGCGACTATCGCCTTCGGGATGGGGATCGATAAGCCAGATGTCAGGTATGTCATTCATTACGATATTCCGAAAAGTCTGGAAGGCTATTACCAGGAGACGGGAAGAGCCGGAAGAGACGGTGGCGAAGGCAAATGTATTACCTTTTATACAAATAAAGACCTGCAGAAACTGGAAAAGTTCATGCAAGGCAAACCTGTGGCAGAGCAGGAAATCGGAAAGCAGCTGTTGTTGGAGACTGCTGCGTATGCTGAATCTTCCGTATGTCGCCGAAAGACATTATTGCACTATTTCGGTGAGGAGTATACGGAAGAAAACTGTGGAAATTGTGACAACTGTTTAAACCCTAAAAAACAAGTGGAGGCTCAAGACTTATTATGTTCCGTGATCGAGACAGTGATCGCGGTGAAAGAAAACTTTAAAACCGACTATGTTATAGACATTTTGCAAGGGAAGGAGACATCCGAAGTACAAGCACATTTACATGAAGACCTGGAGGTGTTCGGTTCCGGTATGGGAGAAGAAGACAAAACCTGGAACGCGGTGATCCGGCAAGCGCTTATTGCGGGCTATCTGGCAAAAGATGTGGAAAACTACGGAACCCTGAAGGTGACCGACGCGGGAAAGAAATTCCTCACTCAACCTGTTTCTTTCAAAATAACCGAAGACAATGAATTCGAGGAAACGGAAGAAGAAACTCCTACCCGTGGGGGGGGCTCCTGCGCGGTAGATCCGGTATTGTATTCCATGCTGAAAGATCTTCGTAAGAAGCTTTCCAAAAAGCTGGGGGTGCCTCCGTATGTGATCTTCCAGAATCCTTCTCTGGAAGCTATGGCTACGATCTATCCGGTATCTCTGGATGAATTGCAGAATATTCCCGGAGTCGGTGCCGGAAAGGCGAAACGATACGGACAGGAGTTCTGCGTATTGATCAGGAAACATTGTGAAGAAAATGAGATCGAACGTCCGGAAGATCTGAGGGTGCGTACGGTGGCTAATAAGTCCAAGCTCAAAGTATCTATTATTCAGGCCATAGACCGTAAAGTGGCATTAGATGATATCGCGGTGTCCAAAGGGATCGAATTCACTGATCTTCTGGATGAAGTCGAAGCCATTGTCTATTCGGGTACCAAGCTCAATATCGATTATTTTTTAGATGAGATCATGGACGAAGATCATCTGCTGGATATCTATGATTACTTCAAAGAGTCTACGACCGACAGCATAGAGGATGCGTTGGACGAACTGGGCGATGAGTTTACGGAAGAGGAAGTCCGGCTGGTAAGAATTAAGTTTATCTCTGAAATGGCCAACTGATCCCGACGGTTCTTATATCAGCATAGCGAGCGGCTGCCTTTACCGGGTAGGCCGCTTTTATTTGCGGTCGGGAGAAAAAAAGTCTTGTTTCCCGGATAGCCGGATAAAAAACGTATCTTTGTGGGTCAGAATCTTCAAGGAGTTTGTATGAAACCATGGTACCTTTTTGCTTTTCTGTGTGGGATCTCTTTTTTCTCAGTCGCGCAGGAAACCAACGTTTTAACTGTTGATGATCGTGCCTTCTGCCTTTCCGAGTTGGAGTGGCTGTATCGTCATTCGGATCAGACGGAAGATTTTCAGCTGTTTCCGGAGTCTGTGATCCGTGCACAGTTGAAAGTACAGGATGCTATACGGGAGGGGCTGGATACTACAGCCGCCTATCAGCGGGAAATGGCTGCTTACAAACGCGATCTGCTGTTTCATCGGATGACGGCAGAAAAGGTGGCATACCATGAGGCAGGCCGGAAAGAGAAGATCCGGATCTTACAGGTGATCAAGCCCTTACCCCAGACCCTTACCCGTGCTGCAGTGGCTCAGGCCGAACAGATGATGCGTTCGTTGCATCAGATGCTGACGGAGATACAGGGCGAAGACGCTTTCCGGAAGGCCGCGGATAGCTGTTCGGTACTATGTACCGAAGAGTGGGTCCATCGGCTGGATTTTCCCCGTGACATGGAGCAACGTATCTTCTCTCTGGATATTCAGGAAATTTCACCTCCCTTTTTCTCTCCGTGGGGTATTCATATCGTACAGGTCCTGGATAAGCAGGAGGAGGAAACAGATCCGTGGGAAACAGCTTCCGAAGCCTCTTTTTTGAGACAATGGAGAGAAGACCAGGTAGAGAAACTGAAGAAGCGTCATTCCTTTACTTTGGAGGAGGAGGGAATCCATGAATTGTTTCTCAACGGATATACATCCCGGGAACTTTTTTCTTATAAAGGGTGCTCCTATACAGGGACCGGGTTCTCGGACTTTCAGGCTCATGCTCCTTACTCATTGAGGAGACAACTGGAACTGTTTATCGATCATACTCTTTTGTCTGTCGAGGCCACGGAACTGATGAGCGGGGATATGGAGTACCGCATGGCAGTGCTGAATCACAGTGACAGTTTGTTGATCCGGGCCATTACAGCAAAGAAGCTGACTCCTTTGCTGGAGGATCAGGCAGCTTTACAGGCCTATTTTGAGGCTCATCGTTCACGTTATAAATGGGAATTGCCCCGTTTCAGAGGAGTGGTATTGCATACGCCCACTAAGAAGATGACGCGTGAAGTGAAGAAATTCCTGAAAAAAATACCGGAGCGTGAGTGGGAGGAGGCTATCACTCTGACCTTTGATGGTGAACGTGTGCCCCGTGTCTGCTTTGAACAGGGAGAATACGCCATCGGGCAGAATCCGTACGTAGATAAGCTCCTGTTTAAGCAAGGCAGTTTTTCGCCGGTAAAGGAGTATCCTTTTACTACCCTGATAGGGAAAAAGGTGTCCGGTCCGGCAGATTGGAGGGAGATACAGGAAAGAGTGGTTAAAGAGTATGCGGAAGAGTTGGAAATCAAGTGGTTGAAAGAGCTATGTAAGAAAAGTGTGGTTGAAATTAACGAAGAGGTTTTAAAAACAGTTAATAATCACTGAAGCAATCGATTATTACACTATCTTCGTACCTTGGAAAAAGTATAGTTTGGCTCAGCATGCGGAATACTCTTTTGGTTTGTATAACAGTCTTATTCTTTGTGAGTTGCGGTGGAGGAAAGATCCATCGTGGACGATTTCCTTTGGTAGAGGTGGATGGAAATATTTTATACAAAGAGGACTTGCTGGCGGTACAACCCGCAGGGTTATCGGCTGACGACAGTCTGCTTTTCGCGGAAAACTATATCCGCAACTGGGTAGAGGATGTACTGCTCTACGAACAGGCACGCAGAAATATACCCGACAATGAGGAGGTAGAGAAGTTGGTAGAGAACTACCGCAGGTCACTCATTATGCACACCTATCAGCAGGAACTTATCAATCAGCGGCTGAGTCGTGAACTTACCTCCCGTGAAAAGGAAGAGTACTATGAGAACAACAAAGGGCTTTTCACGCTGGAATATCCTATCGTGAAAGGGTTATTCATCAAAGTGCCACTGAGGGCTCCCGGCCTGAACAATGTGCGCAAATGGTACAAAGATGAGAACCTGGAGTCTGTAGAGAACCTGGAGAAATACAGTTTACAGCATGCTGTGAAATATGAATATTTCTATGACAAATGGATCCCTCTTTCGGATGTTTTCGATCTGATCCCGGTGGATGTCGGTGCGCCTGAAGAATATGTGAGGAAGAACCGACAGATCGAACTCAAAGATACGGCGTTTCATTATTTTCTGCATGTGACCGATCTGCGTGTACAGGGAGAGCAGGAACCCTATGAGTTTGCCGGGTCTCGTGTCAGGGAAATGCTGCTCAACCTCAACCGGGTAGAGTTTATGAGGACAGTGACAGACGAATTGTATCAACGCGCTTTGAAAGGAAATAGAATAAAATATAATTATTAACTACATAGAATGAGAAAGTTTGTGAACTTTAGATGGTTTGTGATCGCATTATGTATATGCTCCGGTTCCGCGCTTTTCGGACAGGACAATGTCATAGATGAAGTGGTATGGGTAGTGGGAGACGAGGCTATCCTGAAATCGGAGGTGGAAGAGGCACGACTGAGCGCGTTGTACGAAGGGCGGCGCTTCAATGGAGATCCCTATTGCATTATCCCGGAAGAACTGGCTGTGCAGAAACTCTTCCTGCATCAGGCAGCTTTAGATAGTATTGAAGTCAGCGAAGCGGAAGTGATACAACGTGTGGATCAGATGACCGAACAATACATCCAGGCCATCGGTTCGCGGGAAAAACTGGAGGAATATTTCAATAAGACTTCTTCCCAGATACGTGAGATCCTTCGGGAAAATGCCCGTACAGGTCTCACCGTGCAGCGGATGCAACAGAAACTCGCGGGAGAGGTAAAGGTGACCCCGGCAGAGGTAAGACGCTATTTCAAAGACCTGCCGCAGGATAGTATTCCTTATATCCCTACGCAGGTAGAGGTGCAGATCATCACGCAGCAGCCTCGTATCCCGATCGACGAGATCGAAGATGTGAAAAGGAGACTGCGTGAATATACGGAGAGGGTGACTACCGGAGAGACAGACTTCTCTACATTGGCACTTCTCTATTCCGAAGACCGTGGATCGGCCATGAAAGGGGGCGAACTGGGTTTTATGGGGCGTGGTCAGCTGATCCCGGAGTATGCGAATGTGGCCTTCAACCTGCAAGACCCTACCAAAGTATCCAAGATCGTAGAGTCGGAATATGGATTTCACATCATACAGCTGATCGAAAAGCGAGGAGACCGTATCAATACACGACATATTCTGATCAAGCCCAAGGTAGCAGAGGAGGATATGCTCGCGGCCTGTGCGCGTCTCGACTCGATCGCCGAGCAGATCCGTCTGGACGACTTCACTTTCGAAGAGGCGGCTACTTTCATTTCTCACGACAAGCATACCCGTAACAACCACGGGTTGCTGCCCAACCCGTATACGAATACTTCCCGGTTCGAAATGCAGGATCTGCCTCAGGAAATAGCCAAGGTAGTAGAGGGGATGAATGTGGGTGAAATATCCAAAGCCTTTATGATGGTCAACGAAAGAGATGGGAAAGAAGTGTGTGCCATCGTAAAACTGAAAAGCCGTATCAATGGTCATAAAGCTACGATCAGTGACGACTATCAGAGCCTGAAAGATATTGTACTGGAGAAAAAGCAGGATGAAATATTGGAAAAGTGGATATTGGATAAGCAGAAGCATACCTATGTACGCATCAATGAAAATTGGAGAGGATGTGCTTTCAAATATCCGGGATGGATCAAAGACTGAAAGAAGATAAATAGTTCCGATGGTGGAGGAAAGGCAAAGAAAAGTATCTATACAGAGGTGGCACGGTATCCTGGTCGCAGGTGTGCTGTGCCTCTTTGCGCTGTTTGCGTATGCTCAGGATAGTGAGCCTAAAAAAACGCGTGTAGATCTTCTGCATGCCGATGAGGGGGTTGCCGACAAACTGGCCCGTCCCGATGTACAGGTCCTGATCGGAAATGTACAGTTGCTGCACGACAGCATGTATATGTATTGCGACAGCGCGTTGATCTATGAAACGACCAATTCGGTAGAGGCTTTCAGCAATGTACGTATGGAGCAGGGAGATACTTTGTTCATTTATGGCGATTATCTCTTCTATGACGGTATGACACAGTTGGCCATGCTCCGGGAAAATGTGAAGATGATCAATAACAATACCACACTGCTGACAGATAGTCTCAATTACGACCGTATCTTTGAACTGGGCTATTATTTTGAAGGCGGGATGCTGATGGATGAGGAGAATGTGCTCACTTCCGACCGGGGAGAGTACAGTCCGGCTACGAAGAACTCTGTATTCAATTACGATGTGAAGTTGGTAAATCCCCAATTTACCCTTACATCGGACACGCTGAGATACAATACGGATACCAAGATCGCCATTATACTGGGTCCTTCGGATATTGTAAGTGAGAACAATCATATCTATTCGGAACTGGGATTTTACAATACGCTCACCGAACAGGCCGAGTTGCTTAACCGGTCGGTACTGACCAATGAAGGCAAGAAACTCACCGGAGACAGTCTGTTCTATGATCGTTTCATCGGCTACGGAGAGGCGTTTGACAATGTAGTGATGAATGATACGGTCAATATGAACATGCTTACGGGGGATTATTGTTATTACGATGAGCTCACAGAGTTTGCCTACGCCACCGAGCGGGCAGTCGGGATCGACTATTCGCAGGGAGACAGCTTGTATATTCATGGAGATACGTTGCAGCTGAATACCTATTACCTGAATACAGACTCCATGTACCGGCAGATGAGAGCCCATTATAAGGTACGGATATACCGTACCGACGTACAGGGAGTCTGTGATTCGCTGGTTTTTGACAGCCGTGATTCCTGTCTGACGATGTACGTAGATCCGATCCTCTGGAACGAGGATCAGCAGTTGCTCGGAGAGGAGATCAAGGTATATATGAATGACAGTACCATTGACTGGGCCCATGTGATCAACCAGGCGCTGAGCGTGGAAATGAAAGATTCTATCCGCTACAATCAGGTAGCGGGCAAGGAGATGAAAGCCTATTTTGAGAATGGTGAGATGCGACGGGTGGAGGTGATCGGAAATGTATTGGTTGTCTTCTATCCCGAGGAGAATGACGGGACCATGATCGGGATGAATACTTCGGAAACGAGTTTACTGAATATTTATCTGCAGGAGAGGAAGATAGAGAAGATGGTAATGAGCCCGAAATCGAATGGGATCTTGTATCCGCTGGACCAGAGCCCTCCGGATAAGTCCAAACTCCCTACCTTTGCCTGGTTCGACTACATACGTCCTTTAGACAAAGAAGATATTTTTAACTGGAGAGGTAAGAAGGAGGGTGAGGGGCTCAGGAAGAGCTCCAGACAGCCTGCGGGCTCACAGGGAAGAGAACGAATTTTAATGAGATAGTATTATGGGAATGTTTAATGCCAGAAAGCCTCGCCGCTTCAATCATCAGTATATTTATGTCGATGAGCGGAAAGAGAAGCTTCAGAAGATGGAAGAAAGTGCGAAACGGGAGTTGGGGATGGCACCTGAAAAGGAGTTCTCTCCTGAGGACATCCGTGGCAAGTTTGTAGAAGGTACCACCCATCTGAAAAGGAGAAAGAACAGTGGTAAGGTTCCGGTGCACGCAGGTATTATACTGGTTATTATAGGATTACTGGTGTTCCTCTGGCATTATCTGCAGACGGGTAGTTGGACATTCTGATTCCCGGCCTGTTGCCGGATGGCCTGCGCGGATGGGACGCACTCCTTCAGGCAGGCTGTTTTTATATACGACTGACTTTATTTATGAGCGACATCATCCAACTGTTACCCGATTCGGTGGCCAATCAGATCGCTGCCGGTGAGGTCATACAACGTCCGGCCTCTGTTGTGAAAGAACTTGTAGAAAACGCGATAGATGCCCAGGCACAACACATACATATATTGATCACTGACGCGGGAAAAACCTCCATCCAGGTGATTGATGACGGGAAAGGTATGTCGGAAACGGATGCCAGGCTTTCGTTTGAAAGACATGCTACCTCCAAAATACGGGAGGCTGCCGACCTGTTCAGCCTGCATACCCTGGGGTTCCGGGGAGAGGCGCTGGCCTCTATCGCTGCCATTGCCCAGGTCGAACTCAAGACCCGTCAGGAGAACCGGGAACTGGGAACCAGGATCGTCGTATCCGGATCACGGATAGAAACTCAGGAGGATGTCGCTACTCCCCAAGGCAGTAATTTCTGTGTCAACAATCTGTTCTTCAATGTGCCTGCCCGCAGGAAATTCCTGAAATCCAATACCACCGAGTTGAGCAATATCCTGGCAGAGTTCGAACGGGTGGCTCTGGTGCATCCCGAAGTCGCGTTTACGTTGTACAGCAACGATTCGCAGCTGTTCAATCTGGCCGCTTCCCCTTTGCGGCAACGCATTCTTACTATCTTTGGAAAGAAACTCAATCAGCAGCTTCTGAGTGTAGGGGTAGAAACTACGCTGATCCGCCTTTCGGGCTACGTAGCCAGGCCCGAGACCGCGCGCAAGAAGGGAGCGCATCAGTTCTTTTTCGTAAACGGACGCTATATGCGCCATCCCTATTTTCATCGGGCGGTGATGGATGCCTACGAGCAGTTGATACCTACCGGCGACCAGATCTCTTATTTTATCTATCTGGAGGTGGACCCGGCAAACATAGATGTGAACATCCATCCGACAAAGACGGAGATCAAATTCGAGAACGAACCGGCGATCTGGCAGATCCTCTCGGCGGCTGTCAAAGAGTCATTGGGAAAATTCAATGCGGTACCTTCTATTGATTTTGATACGGAAGGGATGCCGGATATTCCGGCTTTTGAGCAGAGCCAGTCCATCGCGCCTCCCCAGGTGCAGGTAAACAGGGACTATAATCCTTTCCAGCCCTCTGCGTACCGTCGGCCCGAAGTAAACTGGGACGCGCTGTACAGCGGTATAGAAAAAGCCAGTAAGCTGAATCAGCCGGAACAGCCGGATGCCCGGCACCTTCATCCGGAGTTCCGTTTCCAGGAGGCTTCCGGCAAACAGGAACCTGTATCCATACAGGCTTCTTCACCGGAGATCGGGTCTGATAAGGGTACACAGCATTTGCAGTTTAAAGGAAAATACATCCTGACCTCGGTAAGGTCGGGCCTGATGCTGATCGACCAGCATCGCGCGCACGTAAGGGTACTGTTCGACAGGTACATGGCGCAGATCCGGGAAAAGCAGGGGATCTCCCAGGGGGTACTGTTTCCCGAGATCCTGCGACTTCCCCCTTCTGAGGCTGCCGTATTACAGGGTATCTCAGGCGAATTGGCCGCCATTGGTTTCGAACTGACCGATCTCGGAGGAGGGAGCTATGCTATCAACGGCATACCCTCCGGTATAGAAGGCCTGGATCCGGTGACTCTGATCGGTAGTATGATCCGTACGGCGATGGAAAAGGGTAGCGATGTGAAGGAAGAAGTTCAGCAATTCCTTGCGTTGACGCTGGCCAAAGCGGCTGCCATTGTATATGGGCAGGTGTTGAGTGACCGGGAAATGGCCAGTCTGGTGGATGATCTGTTTGCTTGCCAGACTCCCGGTTATACCCCTGACGGTAAGACGGTACTGGATACGATCCGTGACGAAGAGATAGAGAAAATGTTCAGATAAAAGAAATTTATTAGTTGAATAAACCAGACAAAGTCCGGTTGATCTGAATAGGTCGGCCGGACTTTTTTTGCCGGGATGACAGCTTCCCGACCGGGATTATCCTTGCTGCAGTAGCTTCCCTGTTGATAATAAGAAACTTTACTTTTGGCTTAAAAATACATTTTTTCAAAACCTTTTAGTCCGATAGGTGTTATTTAGTTAGTTTCAATCATAAAAAGGAATTTAATAACCACTTTAACGATTTTAAAAAGGTATATGAAAAAGATTCTACTGGTGCTGGCGTTGGCCAGCTTGACTTCTGTGGCGATGGCACAGACTTACTCGGGCTATGAGAATGCTACGGGTGACAGATACGAGGTATTTACCAATAGCTTCGGTAGCAACTGGTTCATCTCTGTAGGAGGTGGTGCTTCGGTACTTTTCGGAGATTATGATGTACAGGGCAAATTTGGTAAACGTATCAGTCCGACACTGAATGCTTCTTTAGGTAAATGGTTTACTCCGGGCCTGGGGTTGCGTATACAGTACAGTGGTCTGAAAGCTACTGGATTTACTTTCAATCGCCACAATCCGTATGTACGCGGGGGTGCGCAAAGCTCTGACAATACGAACACCAGTGCCACGATCTATAAGCACAGATCGAGTTACATGAACCTGCATGGAGACATCTTGTTCAATGTGAGTGCTATGTTAGGTGGATACGATGAAAATCGTGTATACGAGTTTATCCCTTATCTGGGTGCTGGTTGGGTACATAACTATTCCAAGCCTCAGACGAATATGATCTCTCTGAATGCGGGTATTATCCATAAGTTCCGTCTGGGCAGAGCCTGGGATCTGAATATTGAAATGTCTTTCATGGGTACAGAGGATAGATTTGACGGCGATACAGGCGGTAGCAAATGGAGAAGATACGACGGCGTTGCCAGTGTAACTGCCGGTCTGACTTACTATTTCACTCCGCGTGGTTTCCGCAAACCGGTTCCTGCCCGTCAGCTGATCTCAGAATCGGAACTGCGCGACCTGCGTGACCGTCTGAACAGACTTTCTGTGGAAAACCAGAACCTGCAAAATCAACTGGATGAATGTAACAGACGTCCGACTGTTGTGGAAAGACCTGCTGTTGTATCTGTGAATGCTCCCCGCGCCGTATTCTTCAAGATCAACTCGTCTACTATCTCTCCGCAGGGTATGCTTAACATTGAGTTCCTGACCAACGTATTGAAGAACAACCCGGATATGAAGGTGAAAGTAACAGGTTATGCTGACTCTCAGACCGGTAGTGCTCCTTACAACCAGAGCTTGAGTGAAAGACGTGCCGCTGCTGTGGTAGATGCGATGGTAAATCGCTTCGGTATCGATCGTAGCCGTATCAGTTCAGAAGGTGATGGTGGTGTAAATACTTACAACCCATACTACCTCAACCGTCAGGCTTACATCGAAGTAGTTCAGTAAATAAACTGATCCAAATAAAAAAATCCTGCAAACTCTCCGTTGCAGGATTTTTTTATGTCTGATCTGAATGAAAGGTCTTTGGAAAGACTGAAGAAAAGCAGGAGAACTTTTACCGGTTACGGAATCCCATGATCTCCCGTACTTCCCTCATCGTACGTGCCGCGCTTTCCTGTGCTTTTTCCGCGCCCATACGCGCTACCTGATCCAGCAGTTCTTTGTTAGCCGAATATTCCTGTATACGTTCAAGGATCGGAGCGTTGAACGCTGCAATATCCGCGGCCAGTTGTTTCTTCAGGTCTCCGTAACGGATGGAGCAATCGTTCCATTTCTCTTCAAAATAATCGTAAGTATCGGCCGCGGATACAATATGCAGGAACGAGAAGAGGTTCCGGATCACTTCCGGCTTCTCACTGTTGGGCTCGGTAGGACCTGAGTCTGTCACAGCTTTCATTACCTTCTTACGGATGGTTTCCGCATCGTCTTTCAGGTAGATGCAGTTGCCCTCCGATTTACCCATTTTTCCGCTACCGTCCAGACCGGGTATTTTCACCGCCTGCGCAGACAGGGAGAAAGAGGCCGGTTCCGGAAACAGATCCACTTCATACATCGAGTTGAAGCGACGCGCGAATTTGCGTGCCATCTCCATATTCTGTTCCTGGTCTTTGCCAACCGGTACTTTCACCGCCTTATGGATGATGATGTCTGCCGCCATCAAAGTAGGGTAGGTCAGCAGTCCCGCGTTCACATTGTCCGGTTGCTTGCGTGCTTTTTCTTTGAACGTAGTGGTACGTTCCAGTTCGCCTAAGTAGGCATTCATATTCAGATACAGGTACAATTCCAGTACCTCTTTCACATCGCTCTGTACATAGATCGTAGCTTTTTCCGGGTCTAAACCGCAGGCCAGATATTCTGCCAGAATGGTGCGCGCGCTCTGTACAATGTCTTCCGGCCTGGGGTTGGTGGTCAGAGAATGCCAGTCGGCTATAAAAAAATAGCAGTTGTATTCGTTCTGAAGTTGCAGAAAGCTCTTTACTGCTCCGAAATAATTTCCCAGATGCAGATTACCTGTGGGTCTGATCCCACTTACTACGGTTTCCATAATTTATCTGATAGACTTTTGTTTTTTATTGCGTACAAAATTACAAAAAAGATATGGAACGGAGGAGGTTATTGATTTAGGATTTACGGATTAGTTCCTTCGCCATGACACCTTATCCGGATATGTACATCCGGATATGTACGCCAGGGTAGGTTTACGATGCAGTGTACGCGGATCCGTGACAGGCCGGGATCATGAAGAAATGGATAAAAGATGTAGTAGCGGAAAGATCTTTCAGGATTGGAATGAGTATATCAACGAACGTTTTTGTGAGACCTGGCAACGGATATAGGCAAGAACAAACTACTTTTTGTGCTTGATTTATCAAAAAAACACCATCTTTGCATCCTGTATGAAAAAGTCCGACATGAACTACCTGAACAGGAGATATCCCTTTGTGAAACACTCTCTGAGATCACTGGGAATAATCAGCTTTTCTTTGTTTGTAATTGTACTTATCCTGCAACCATTTGGCTTTGATCAGTATGAAGGCAATAAGATCCTTATGGCCAGTGGT
>Ga0192242_10250_pt1 | contig 24474 bp, 21 predicted proteins | sample Koala_Koa27_J3_FD_131235 | JGI IMG/M metagenome (GOLD analysis project Ga0192242, IMG submission 131235) | Enriched cells from koala feces incubated with labeled cellulose particles, San Francisco Zoo, California, United States - Koala_Koa2-7_J3 ...
CTAAAGTAGAGCAAATTAATAACCTGTTCAGAGTTCACTGATAGCAATGAGAGCATCTCTCTTTAAAACTCAGTTAAATCACGATGTTGATAACGAGTAATATCGACCACAGGGAAGCGAGCATCATTTAACCGGATAGCTTCAGCAATAAAATGATTACACTCGATTTCCGTATAAATACCTTTTTGTATGGCAATAACAAGTATATCTAACGTCCCTATATACTCAATTCCATTGGTGTTGCAATAATCAGCCACATCACGAAAATTACTACTTGTTATAACTTCATGCCCAAAACGGGCTATTGACATACATGCACGTTCACCGTCACCCAATAACGGACTTTCCTTTTTCAAACGATAGAATTCCTTGAATATATTCATATTATAAGAAGGAAACGATACCCGGCAAACCGGATAATTATGAATCCATTCATCTACTTTCTGCTTCCTTTTAGAATCAGTAGGATGAAAAGTTGCTTCCCTATACACATTTTCTACAATAAATAAAGCATGGGGGAAAAGTATATCCGTTAACCGATTAATATTTCCCGTTGCAATAAAATGAGAGATGACATCTGAATCAACCAGTATTACTTTATTCTTCGCCATTTGTTATTAAAGATAAATCAATGCCCATATCTTGCAATAAAGAGAAATATTTGGCTTGGGATATTAATCCACGATCATACAATTGCCTTGCTTTAATATTATAATCGCCTACAAGTTCAGTCTTATTAGTAGGGCTATAAAGATCTATGCCATATCCGTATTCGATAGCTGAACGTTTTACATTTACCACATACTTATCATAAGTATCGGCAGTAATCCATTTCATTTCTTTCAACCTCCTTAAAAGGTTAGCACGAGAGCAACGAAAGTTTTGCTCCACTCTCAACAGCGTTCCTAATGTTATTCTGTCTTTTCTCTGTTCCTCTACGGGCACTAATTCCTTTAGCCCCAACTCAGGCAATAAAAGATAGGATGCAAAATAATCGGCATTATATTCTTCAGGCTCTTTCTGATCAAACTTTCCTGCATTATTTTGAGAAACAGTGAACTCCTCCTGATACAATAAATGATATAACTCATGACAAGCCGTAAAACGCTGTTTGCCATAAGACTGTGCCGTATTAATCAACATGAAACATTTACGCAAAGCCGTGCCGGACTGAGTACAGAGGGCTATTCCCGAGAAGTTGGGATCTAATGGTCTGAACTGAGTCAAGATTTTCTTTTCTTTTAAAACCTGATGTATTCTCACCGGCTCCCGGGCTGTGACGTGCATGTTTTCACGCAATTCATTAGCCAAACATTCCAATTCCACCTTATCTCTAATCAAGCTCATCGCACATCATTATATAGTTTCTGATAATCTTCTGAAATTCTGCAATAGGTGCTAAATCGGCAATACTTCCTTCCTTGCGGAAAGCACATGCCAATGACGTTTGGAAGAGCTCTTTATTTTCTTCCATAAAATCATATTCAGCGACGTTATAAAGTTCTGCTATTTTTTCAATGGACTCCATTGGAATCATAGTTTCTCCTTTCTCGTATTTAGCATAAGCCGGTTGAGAAATACCCAAGTATTTGCTGATATCTTCTTGACTGTATTTCAATCTCTTACGAAATTCAGCAATATTCTTTCCTATTATTTCTTTAGTATCCATAATCGTGACGAGAGTTTGTTTAGCAGTTGCAAAGATAAGGGTATAAAGTTATAAAACAAAGAAAGATAAAGAAAACATCCTATTTTTATAACTTCAAAACAGGATGTACGAAGATTTTAGAAACAGAATATAAAACTCACATTTATTTCGTACCTTTGTGCCTCACTGAGAAATAAAGAACCAAAATACAAAAAACTATGGCAAAGGAATTAGAACTAAAGTACGGCTGCAATCCCAATCAGAAGCCGTCACGCATCTTTATGCAGGAGGGGGAATTACCTATCGAGGTATTGAACGGACGCCCCGGATATATCAACTTTCTGGATGCATTTAATAGTTGGCAACTGGTAAGGGAACTGAAAGAAGCTACAGGACTGCCCGCAGCAGCATCTTTCAAGCACGTGAGTCCGGCAGGTGCCGCAGTGGGCATCGAGATGAACGATACATTGAAGAAGATTTACTTTGTAGACGATCTGCCCCTTACCCCACTGGCAACAGCCTATGCACGGGCACGCGGTGCAGACCGTATGTCCTCTTACGGCGACTTCATCGCATTGAGCGACACTTGCGACGAAGCAACCGCACGCCTCATCAACCGTGAAGTTTCCGATGGTGTTATTGCTCCCGATTATACTCCGGAAGCATTGGAGATTCTTAAAAATAAACGCAAAGGTACATACAATGTCATCAAAATAGATCCGGCATACCGTCCGGCTCCCATTGAGCACAAAGATGTGTTCGGCATCACTTTTGAACAGGGACGTAACGAAATAAAGTTGGACGAAAGCCTGCTGACTACTATCCCGACCAAGAGCCAACACTTTACGGATGAAGCCAAACGCGACTTGATTATCGCCCTGATTACATTGAAATATACTCAAAGCAACTCAGTGTGCTATGTAAAGGACGGACAGGCAATTGGTATCGGCGCAGGACAACAAAGCCGTATCCATTGTACCCGATTGGCAGGGAACAAGGCTGATATATGGTATCTGCGCCAGCACCCGAAGGTGATGAACTTGCCTTGGGTAGAAAAGATCCGCCGTGCCGACCGTGATAATACCATTGATGTATATATCAGCGATGACCACGAGGATGTATTGGCTGATGGCATCTGGCAGCAGTTCTTTACAGAGAAGCCGGAAGTATTGACCCGCGAAGAAAAACGTGCATGGCTGGATACAATGAAAGGCGTAGCACTAGGCTCGGATGCTTTCTTCCCCTTTGGCGACAATATAGAACGTGCCCACAAGAGTGGCGTGGAATACATTGCACAGGCAGGCGGTTCTGTACGTGATGACCATGTGATTGATACTTGTGATAAATATGGTATAACGATGGCGTTCACCGGGGTTCGGTTGTTCCATCATTAATCTATAGGCGCCACTCAAAAGTCCAACATTACTATCATATAGTCTGTCATTCTGAATGCTAGTGAAGAATCTGTAAACATAAAGTGGATGTATACAGATTCTTCACTAACGTTCAGAATGACAGGATGATAGGCTAATTTAGTTTTGGCATAGCCTCTTAATCACTTAAATCTGTGTTAATCTGCGTAATCTGTGGTGAATAAGATTTTTAGAATTTATACCCCACCGTTACAAATCCCGTAAGATGCTTTGCATCAAGATCCGTTTGAAGTTTACTCAAGCCGAGTTGCCCGTCTATGCCAATGATATAATGCCGATATTCTACAGCAATTCCTGCACCTACACCATAGTCAAAGCGGCGTAAATCAAGACCGTCTTCGCCAAAAGTATTCATTTCGATAACGTTCCTTGAGTTCCAATCAGGTTTGGAGGACGATGACCAACTGTAACCTAAGGCTTTGGTCTTACCTCCCACTCCCCACGCTGAATATGGACCTGCCGAAACTATAATCTTGGTATTACGGTCTATGGTGAAATGAACGGCAGCCATAAGAGGTAACTCCATATAAAGTGCATTCACTTGTGCCTGGGCCGAATATCCGTCTACTTCTACAATGGTATGGTTGGTTCCTTTTGAAACAAAGAAAAGCCCCGTTTGCAAAGCCCAGACTTTAGAGAGAGGACAATCCAAAGCGAATCCAAACTTATAGGCCAGTTTTATCTGGGGAGAGATCATGTTATCACCAATAAGATTACCCATGCCTACTCCTGCTTTCAAGCTCCAATTCACTTGATTTTGCGCCGATGTCACCAATGTAGCTATTGCAAATAGTGCAAAAAAGAGTAATTTTCTTATTGCTGCCTTGTCTTTTATTGCCATATCAAAAAGTTTGTGTCATTATTATAGGTGCAAATATAGCTTTTATTTCAGACTTCCACTTACCTATAAAAGAAATAAGCGAAATCTTTGTTTTATGAAAGATTCCGCTTATCAGAATATAGTTATATTACACTAATTCATCAGATATACCCAGAGGATGGGTTTAGAATATATAGTGAAAACCAAAGCTCAGTTCATCCGTATCTAAATTCAAACCAAATCTTTTAACTTTGCCATTATAAGTTTCATCATTTGAATATCCAAAGAAACCATATTTAGCAACCAAGCTAAAGTTATCAGATAATTTAATGGCAATACCCGGTTTGATACCAATGCTCCATGAATTTAAAGCATCTTCACCTTTCACTTTAGAAGTAGAGAAACCGAATCCACCATCAGTAAATAATCTCACCAAGTTGCTATCCAAGAAAAAGTAACGAGCATAAGGAGCAACAGTAAAAGTATTAATCTTCAGGTCTTCTGTTTTACTATATTCATAACCTATTACAGTACCAATAGACCAGTCCTCACTCAATTCATAACCAATTTCGGGTAAAATTTTGAAAGTAGCAGTCTTTACATCTGCGGATTTGGTCTCTGTCTTTACAGAACTGAAACCCAATGTTCCACCTACATACACTTGTGCATTCGCACTGATAGCAATGAATGCTACAATAAATACCAATACAATCTTTTTCATCTTTTTGTCGTTTTTAAATTAAACATTCTACCTATCATCGCATAGAGAGTTATTGCTCTTCTTGTGTTTTGACGGTGCAAAGGTAATGCTTATTTTATGTTGCACAACATATTTTATGCAAAAATCAAAAGACTTATTATGAAATACACTGTAATTGGTTAATAATTAATAACATACAAAGTGTTAAAAGACTTATCCTACTTACTTATTTTTATGCCTGTTGGCACGTTTCTTCCTGAAGCCTTCCTTCATCTTGGCAGATCCCGAGCCATGCAAGCCCGTAATATAGCTTTTCTTCTTGGCTTTGGTTTTTACTTTTTCTTCTTTCTTGCCGTCCGGCGATTTTCCACCTTTGAATACTATTCCTTCGGTGATTGCTTTTTCTATATCCATCGTCTTAATTTTTAGGCGTTAATTTCGGTTTTACTATCACTCCATTGCCGGCTTTGGTGCAAACCACCTCCGTTTTACGCAAAGTCCGGTCTTTCATATCAAATATAATATTCGGGTTGAAGTGTTGCCCATCCACCCGGAATTCCAAATGCAAATGTTCCGTAGTAGCCCTTCCGGTGCGGCCTGTCAACCCTATTGCATCTCCTGCCTTCACCACATCACCGGAGTTTACCAGGTTCTTGGAATTATGGCTGTAAAGACTTTCCAACCCATTAGCATGACGCACCACAACTACATTTCCATAGGCGGCATAGGGTTTTGCCATGCGCACTACCCCATCGAATGCACAACGGATGGTGTCATTGGCTTTGGTCTTGATGTCCGTACCACTATGTCCGCGGCGGGTGCCGTAAGGAGAAATCACGTTGCCACCCGGAAGGGGAAAACAATATTCATTCTCTTTCAAACTGTCCAAATGGATAGAGAAACTTTTACGCCCTTCAAATAGTCCGGGTGTCTTTACCCTGACATGGTTAATTTCCATAGCAGTAAAGTTGCTCTTTGCAGGACCTCCCGCCCATGCCGTCATACTTATAAACAACAAAAATAGTAATTGTGTGCTTTTCATCATTGTTTTTTAGAAATAAATCAGTTCTTCGTTCTCGGATGATGCAAATTCTTTCAGAAGTTCCAACATATAGTCGGCAGCTTCCTGCAATCCTTCTTTGCCGCTGTATCCGTTGATAATAGTGAGGAGACGGGTAGTTCCCAGTTCCAGTTTAGTACGCTCATTGTCACTGGTCGGGGTTCCTATTCCGCCGATGGCATCTCTATATACGGGCATTCCTTCGATATTCAGTTCCCCACGGCCGATGCCCTCGTAGGGTTCTCCGGCTTTACCAATGCCCAGTATCAAGGTATCCCCCTGAATTTTATCGGCATCAAATCCGCCGATGGAATATCCGTAACGGATAGATACCAGATTGATTAAATCGACCAGGGTATCTATTTGATATAGAGGGATTCCACGCAGGATTCTACGACAAAGCGCTTCACCGGAAGGACGGTAACGGCTAGGGTCTTTTCCGCATTTCTTGTAGGCTTCGCGGGTGGCATGGATGGTTGCCATGTCTTTGATGGAGTCTGTGGTGTACTTTTCACGATAGTGCACGGTGAACTCGTCTATCTTTTTCCACAAAGCTTCGCTGTAGGCGGTATTCTTTACCGTGGCGCTGACGGCGATTCCGGCGAAGTGCGGACAGGCTTTCTTTATTTCTGCTGATACTTCAATATTCATACTTTATTTATCTTTTACTTTGTGTATTCGGGCGGATTCAATCCGCCCCTACAGATGGGTGTATCATGATACCTGATAATATTCTGCCGGAGTTGATTCCTTGACGGCGGGCAGAGAAGAAATCATCGTTATGATGATAGGTACAGATACCGGATATTTCTATATTTTCGGGCTTTACGCCGTGAGCTAATAGTTGTTGACGGTTGGCTTCCCATAGGTCCATATGCCACTTTGATTCTTTCCGGGCGATGATGTTCATGTCAAAAGCCGCTTCGTGGAATGCATTATAGACTTCATCTCCTACCTCGAAGGCTTCCAAGGAGATGCTGGGGCCGATGCAGGCGATGAGGTCTTTTCCTTTGGTGCCGTATTGTTCGGACATGAGTGTTAGCGTATTCTCTACAATTCGGGAAACTGTTCCGCGCCATCCGGCGTGGATGGCGGCGATGGCCTGGGTTTGAGGGTCATACAATAAGATGGGGACGCAATCGGCGGTTGAGATGCATAGGCAATAGCCGGGGAGCTGGGTTACTAGGGCGTCTATTCCTTCTAATTGTGTATTCGGGCGGACACATGGGTCCGCCCCTACGGGGGATGTTTTCCGATGTTCAAAAGAGTTCATTCCATCGGGTGATGTTTTCCTATCTTCTGCACACCTATTTATATAGGTGGCATCTACTATTCGCACTTTGGCGCTATGGGTTTGATGGGGGATAACCAATTCAATAGGGGGTACCGGGAGCAAAGTACAAAGCATTTCCCTGTTCAGGGCAACATCTTCGGGATTATCGTCACAATATCCGTTACAATTAAAGGATGCATAGTTCCCTTTACTACAACCTCCGTGACGGGTCGTAGAAAAACAAGAAATGTTGGGATATGCCTTCATCAGCTCATATCCCAACATTTTATTATCTGATGTCAGCCGTTTCATTGCTTCTCGTCTTCTTCGTCCCAATCTTCTTCTTCATATTCGTAATCGAAGTCATCATCGACATCGTCTTCATATTCGTATTCAAAGTCTTCATCTTCGCCCATAGCCTTCAGTTCCTCTTGCAACTTGACTACATCTTTGGCACGATGAACAATGGTTTCTGTGCGAACACCTTCCAGACGGTTGCTGTCTTTATTCAGTTCTGTCCACAGAATATCCTTTAACTGGGCAATGCCCATGCCTGTTACCGATGAAATAAAGATATGTGGAATGTTTTCCGGCAAAGTGGGTTCCAGCATGGTTATCAATTCCTCATCCAGCATATCACTTTTGGTGATGGCAAGCACACGCTGTTTATCCAGCATTTCGGGGTTGAAAGTAGCTAATTCATTCAATAGGATCTCATATTCCTTGCGAATATCGTCCGTATCTCCCGGCACCATAAAGAGCAACAAGGAGTTGCGTTCAATATGACGAAGGAAACGAAGTCCCAAGCCCTTGCCTTCACTGGCTCCCTCGATAATTCCGGGAATATCTGCCATTACGAAAGATTTTCCTTCGCGATAGGAAACAATGCCCAAGTTAGGTTCCAAGGTGGTAAACGGATAATTGGCAATTTTGGGACGCGCTGCGGATACGGTAGACAGTAAAGTGGACTTTCCGGCGTTGGGGAAACCCACGAGACCTACGTCTGCCAGCAGTTTCAGTTCCAAGATAACGGTGAGTTCCTGCATCGGTTCTCCCGGTTGTGCAAAGCGCGGCGCCTGACGGGTTGCCGTGCGGAAATGCCAGTTGCCCAAGCCTCCGCGTCCGCCTTTCAGCAGGACTACTTCCTGTCCGTGGTCGGTAATATCGCAAATGTATTCACCGGTTTCGGCATTGTAGACCACTGTTCCGCAAGGGACATCAATGGTTTTATCTTCACCATCTTTACCAAAACTTTTTGCTTTGGAGCCATTGCCGCCATTAGACGCAAAAACGTGGCGTTCATATTTAAGGTGAAGCAATGTCCAGTAATTACGATTTCCTCGTAAGATAACATGACCTCCTCTACCGCCATCGCCACCATCGGGGCCACCGTTTGGTACATACTTTTCACGACGCATGTGCGCAGAGCCTCGACCGCCCTTACCGGAACGGCAATATATCTTCACATAATCAACAAAATTCGATTCAGCCATAGTTCTTTCAATCTATCATTATACTGTAGGGGCGGATTGAATCCGCCCGGATACATCCACTAATATACCATCCGGCATTGGACGGGCGGAAGCATTCCGCCCCTACAGCTTATTTATTTTCTTACAGTTTTTCAATAGCAGCCGCAATATCGTCAAAGATACTCTCCATAGTACCCATGCCGTCAATGTGCTGATATTTACCTTCGTTCTTGTACCAGTCAATCAGCGGAGCAGTCTGTGAGCTATACACAACAAGACGTTTCTTGATTGTTTCTTCATTGTCATCAGCACGGCCTGATTCCTGTCCACGCTTAATAAGACGTACCATCAGTTCTTCTTCGGGAACATCCAGATCCAACATTACAGATACTTCCTGTCCGCGTTCGGCCAGTACTTTCTTCAATGCTTCCGCCTGAGCAATCGTTCTGGGGAAACCATCAAAGATAACGCCTTTGCTTTCTTTGAAGCCATCCAATGTGCTAGCCAGCATATCAATAATCAGTTCATCCGGCAGCAACTGTCCCTGGTCAATGTAGCCTTTAGCCACTTTACCCAGTTCAGTACCATTTTTGATTTCTGTACGGAGCACATCTCCTGTTGAAATGTGGTTAATACCGTATTTCTCTACAATACGTTCGCTCTGAGTTCCTTTACCTGAACCCGGAGCACCGAAAATTACAATGTTCAACATCTTGTTTTACCTTTTGTTTTTATTTTAGTTGTATAATTCTTATTCCACTACCGTATAAATATCGCGATAGTTACGTCCCAGTCCGTCATAGTCCAAGCCATAACCTACGATAAAATCATTAGGGATACTCATAGCCACATAGTGTATATTCAAATCCACTTTCAGTTTGTCGGGTTTCAGCAACAACGTAGCGATACGGATTTCTTTGGGATTCTTTGCCTGCAAAGTTTCCAGCAAATGCTTCATAGTCACGCCGGTATCTACAATATCTTCTACAATCACCACCGTACGTCCTTCTATATCATCATTCAGCCCCACCAGTTCTTTCACCTTTCCCGTAGAGGAAGTACCTGCATAGGAAGCCAGTTTCACAAAAGATATTTCGCTGGGAATGGTAAGATTACGCATCAAGTCGGCTGCAAACATAAACGCACCGTTCAACACACTTAAGAACAAGGGATTAGCTCCTTCTAAATCCCGATTTATTTCACTCGCTACCCGTGCCACTTCTTTCAATATCCGTTCTTCGGGGATAAAGGGAGTGAAACGCTTATCTTTGATTTGAATGGTATCCATAACCGCTAATTTATTAAATTGCTGCAAAAATAACATTTTTATTCCAAGTATCGAAGTATTAGCATCACCTCTTTTTGTAAATAGTGTTATCTTTGTGCATTCAAACCAAAGAGATTGTCATGAAAATTATTTCGAGCACCCAACTGAAAGAGCTGGACAAGTACACGATAGCCAATGAGCCGATTGCCTCCATCGACCTGATGGAACGGGCGGCCTGCGAACTGGCGCGTGCCATTACCCACCGCTGGGGTACCTCTTTCCACGTCGTAGTATTCGCCGGACCGGGCAACAACGGAGGCGATGCACTTGCCGTAGCCCGCTTGTTATCCAAACAGAACTATCACGTAGAAGTTTTTCTGTTCAACACCAAAGGGAAACTATCGGAAGAATGCCAGACCAATCTTGAACGATTGAAAGAATGTGGCTCTATCTATTTCACAGAGGTGAGCACACAGTTCGATCCGCCTGCATTGACAGAAAAGCATTTGGTGGTGGACGGTTTGTTTGGTTCCGGCCTCAACAAGCCCCTGAATGGCGGATTCGCCGCCGTGGTGAAATATATAAATGTGTCCAAATCTCCGGTGGTAGCGATTGATGTTCCTTCCGGACTGATGTGCGAGGACAACACCTATAACCTCCGCCAAAACATTATACGGGCAGATGTGACTCTCAGTATCCAGTTGCCCAAGCTGTCATTTTTCTTTCCCGAGAATGAAGATATAGTAGGCGAATGGGAATTGCTGGACATCAAGCTGAGACAGGATTTTGTAGACACGGCACCAAGCCCTTACTATATTACCGAAGAACAGGAAATGCGTGATCTCATCAAACCGAGAAAGCGCTTTGCGCACAAAGGGACTTTCGGTCATGCACTGCTTATCGCCGGATCTTACGGCATGGCAGGCGCTTCCATCCTCTCTGCCCGGGCGTGCTTGCGTTCAGGAGTGGGATTGCTCACCGCACATGTGCCTATCCATAACCATGATTTATTGCAAAGCACAGTGCCCGAGGCGATTGTGCAGACCGACATACACGACCGTTACTTTGCCGAACCGGTAGACACCGACCATTATCAGGCTATTGCCATCGGGCCGGGGCTGGGACAGGAAGAAGATACGGCACTTGCCATGATGGAACAGATACAGGGTTGCCCCGTACCGCTGATACTGGATGCGGATGCCATTAATATTTTCGGCACACACCGCAACTGGTTGAGCCGGATACCGAAACGATGTATCCTCACTCCCCATTTAAAAGAGCTGGAACGGTTGATAGGCAAATGCATGGATACTTACGAGAGGCTGACCAAGACTAAAGAACTGGCCGCCTATCTGCAAAGTTATATCATTGTGAAAGGTGCATGGAGTGCAGTTGTCACCCCCGAAGGTAATTGTTACTTTAACCCTACCGGAAACCCGGGAATGGCTACAGCCGGAAGCGGTGATGTGCTGACCGGTATTCTGGCAGCCTTGCTGGCACAAGGATATGCGCAAGAAGATGCCTGCCGGTTGGGAGTCTATGTACATGGACTGGCCGGAAACATTGCAATGGAAGAAAAAGGGGAAATAGGTCTTACTTCGGGCGATATTGTCGAGGCATTACCTAAGGCTTGGAAGAAATTAACACCCCACAGCACAGCCGGGAGCTGTATCAAAACTCCAAAGTAGCTATCAGTCACCGTAGGGGCGGATTGAATCCGCCCGAATGCATACGGTAATTGTTATCGGGCAGATTCAATCTGCCCCTACAGCAAAAGGATAGCCGATTTTAGTTTTGGTACACTCTGTTTAAAGGGGATGTTCCCCTGTATATGCAATAACTAAAGAATTAACAACATCATAGAATACAGAAATATGAAAAAAGGATTGATCGCAGTAGGGCTACTGATTTCCATGAGTGGCGCCGCACAAGATTTCAGCACATATACTCCCGGAGCGATGGGCGAAGGAGTGGTTTATTACTTGCCTAAAACCGAAATAGAGTTGCAAGTAACAGCTACCAAAGTGGTCTATACTCCCGGTGAATTCTGCCAGTATGCAGATCGCTATTTGCGACTGACAGGCATTTCTTCCAAACCGGAAGAACATTGGGAAATCAATAGCATCAAGGTTAGTTCCGTAGGAGTCCCCGATCCGGACAATGCCTACGTTGTAAAACTGAAAGATAAAAGTGCCGCTTCGCAGGTAGAGTTGACGCCCGAAGGCATTATAAAAGCAATCAACACCACCTCACCTGCCGAAAAGATTGCAGCAACAAAAATCACCGAGACGGCAAAGAAACGGATTGACCCGCGCAGCTTTATGACCGAGGAAATCCTGATGGCAGGCTCTACCGCAAAGATGGCGGAACTGGTTGCCAAAGAAATCTATAACATCCGCGAAAGCAAAAACAGCCTGACCCGCGGACAGGCCGACTATATGCCGAAAGACGGTGCTGCCTTAAAGTTGATGCTGGATAATCTGGACGAACAGGAACAGGCTATGATGCAGATGTTTGCCGGAACCACCAATCGCACAGAGAAAACATTTACCATCCGTGTTACTCCGGAAGGTGATGTAAAAGATAAAGTGGCATTCCGTTTTTCAAAGAAGCTGGGAGTGCTGGGCGTTGATGATTTGGCGGGCGAACCTTGCTATATTTCTATTGTCAATCAGGAGACATTGCCTCCGGCAGATCCGAAAGCGAAAGAGAAAAAGAAAATAGATGGTGTCATTTATAATATCCCGGGGAAAGCACAGGTTACGGTATTCACTCCCGCCAAACGATATTTTGAAGGCGAATTACCCGTGACTCAGTTCGGAGCGACTGAGGTATTGGTGGATAATCTTTTTAATAAGAAGGTAAATACGCGGGTGATTTTTAATCCGAATACGGGAGGAATTGTGAAGATTGATAAAGATTAAAAACAATACTCCGAAGTATAACTATCAAATTGTCATTTATGGGGGCAGGGGTGCTTCATAGGCATCAAGCCTTCTTGGTGTTAAAACATCGCGCAGCCTCCCCCTTTTGAAGGGGGCAAGGGGGATGTTCCCTTTGGGATGATGGTGTACCCTACTACAGAGAGTAACCGTGCTCCGAGAGAACATCCCCCTTAAATCCCCCTTCAAAAGGGGGAGGCTGCGCGGTGATTTGATTTAATTATGTTTTCCTTAGCTTGAGGGGGTCTACCCAAATACAAGTAAACCGTTTTCGGGCGGGCAAACCCCGCCCCTACGGCAAAAGGATAACAAAATTACTTTTGGTATAGTAAAAAAGCGCTTATTTCTTTATATTAGCTTCTTCCAAACCATATCCTTTCTTTTTATTCTCAACTTTCAGCATGAGCGCAAAGAACAGGGCAGCCACGCCAAAGCAGGTAAATATCCACATAGGAAGCGTATAATCATAAGTCTGCATGCCATTCACCACCGGCCCCTTACAATATTCATTCAATACATAACCAATCAAATAAGGAACACCCATCAATCCCCAGTTCTGTACCCAGAAGATAAGAGCATAGGCCGTACCCAATTGCTTTTCCGGTATAATCTTAGGAACTGAAGGCCACATTGCCGACGGTACCAAAGAAAAACCGACTCCCAATATAATCATAACGATAGTAGCAAACCACCATACATTAAGAATAGGCAACGCAAACATGGTATGAACGAATATCAACAGCACAGAACCGATAATCATCAACGTAGCTCCCTTACCGATACGGTCGTACACATTACCAAAGAGTGGAGTAAGGAACAAAGTTCCCAACGGCAACAAACTAGGAATAGTACCCGCCAACTCCGGATCTACATTATATTTCTGCACCATCAGGTCGGTAGCATATTTCAAGAAGGGGAATACAGCCGAATAGAACAATACACATAGCAACGCGATCAGCCAAAAGCCCTTGTTAGTAACAATCAGCCAAATATCTTTCATGCGGAAAGGTTCTTCCGGTTCGGCTCCTTCTTCCTCCAGGGAAGCATCCAGTTTCTTATCATAGAAAGTATAGATAAAGAAAGCTATAGTACCGATACACAGCATGATAAGGCACAACAACAACGGAGCCGGAATATTAGGATGGAACGTGCCCTCACTATCTGTAGCGCCAAAGAAAGTAGCGATAGGAACAGTTACAGCCAATGCCAACATAGTACCCAAACGGGCTGTTGCCATCTCCATACCCATAGCAAGCGCCATTTCCTTGCCTTTAAACCATTTCACGATAATCTTTGAAACAGTGATACCGGCAATTTCCACACCGACACCAAAGATGGCATATCCCAGCGCAGCCATTCCCACCTGTGTCTTCATACCCAGAAGCGTGCTTCCCTCGGGAAATGTGCTGGAGATAGCATAATATTTTAATCCGCAACCCAACACCATCAGGATACAAGCGCCCATTCCGGTGAAACACACTCCCATCTTATCCAAAATAATACCACCGATAATCAGCATGAAGGCGAATACATTGAACCAGCCATATGCACTGGTAAAGATTCCATAGTCCAAACTATCCCACAGCAACTCTTTTTCGAGCATCGGTTTTAAGGGAGACATTACATCGGTCAGAAAATAACCGCATAGCATGGTGAAGGCCACCAGCGCCAACACACTCCATCGCAGAGCCTTGGAGTCGTTGAGCTTTTTACGAATTTGTTCTTTCATTATTTTATAAGATTTTTGATTAATAGTTTCTTCCATGTTCGGCTTACAAAGATACAGTTTTTTAGGTAGAGAAGCCTATTTCCATAAAAAAGTTCTATCTTTGCGTGACGATTAAAGTGATTTATACTGGAAAATCGTCACAAAATTACTTTTTATAAACTTAACTTTATTGATTTATGAAAAAGAGCAAAACAGTTCTTGTTTGCGCCATGCTGAGTGGAAGTGTCCTATTTTCTTCATGCATCGGCTCTTTCGGATTATGGAATAGTCTGAAGGATTGGAACCAGGGAGTAAGTGACAAATTTGTAAACGAACTTATTTTCCTTGCTTTCCATATTGTACCGGTTTACGAAATAGCTTACTTAGCTGACGTTTTAGTATTAAACTCTATTGAATTCTGGAGTGGTTCTAACCCTACGGCTTCTATCGGTGAGGTAAAAACCGTACAGGGAGAAAACGGTGAATACCTGGTTAAGACCAACGAAAATGGTTACACCATCACCAAGCAAGGCGAAGATAAATCAGTAGACCTGGTATATGACAAAGAAAACAATACCTGGAATGCTGTCGCTGACGGACAAAGCTTTGAGCTGGTTAAAATGAATGAAGACGGAACAGCCACCATGAGCCTGCAAAACGGTACATCCATGACTGTTACTTCTGATGCTCAGGGCGTTGCTGCTGCACGTATTGCTACCGGCAATTCGTTGTTCTTTGCCGCAAGATAACAAACACATTATTATTTTATACAGAGAAAAGAAGTTGTTTTCAATCAACAGACAACTTCTTTCTCTTTTAACAATATCACTATGAAGAAGCAAACCATTTTGGGTGGGTTGTTCCTATTACTATTAGGAGCCTGCTCTTTTAAAAACACGACCAACGACCTGAATGCAATCGACATTGCCGGCAGTTTTGAACACCTCTCAGAGTTAAAAGCCTCCCAACTGGGAACGAACATCCGCTATGTGCCCTTGGAAACGACAGATTCGTCATTGATAGGAAATTCCTATTCCATCAAACTATCCAAAGAAAATATTATTGTCTCCACGAATGGACGTTGCCTGTTATTTGACAAACAAAGCGGAAAGTTCATCCGTAGCATCGGTCACAAAGGGGAAGACCCACAAGGATACAGCAACGCCAATTGCCTTATCCATCCTGAGACCAACGTCCTTTACTTCTACCGCCAACCCAATAAACTGGTGAAATATGATACAGAAGATCATTTCCTGGGCGAAGTGACGCTTCCACAAAATATCTCCCCATCCCTTTACCTCACGTTTGCCGATTCCCTTATCCTCGCCCATTATGGCGAAGGAATAGGACAACCACAAGCCAGTGCTTTACTCTATCTTAATGAAAAAGGAGAAGTAAAAGACTCATTACCGGAATTTGCAAATCCGGGTGATCCAATGGGGATGGATCAAATATCCAGCATCAACGTATTCAAGCAACTCCCCGGCAGTCTCAGTGTAGGTGGATTAATATATGTAAACTATCAGAATGGAACAGTTGCAGCGCTTCCCATAGACTGCCCTTCGCTTTGGATTAACGATGGCAGGATACGTTTTAGGAAATCGTTCAATGATACCATCTATGACATTAAAGGGCACGAAGCCACTCCTTACATCATTTTCAATACTGCCCAACGCCATTTCCCTGCTGAAAAGATAGGGCAGAAAGAGGGTACAGAGGATTATGTCGTTGTAACCAATATCATGGAAACTCCCAAACGCCTTTTCTTTATATCCATGCAAGGATTATATGACATCAAAAAAACATTCTATGGCATCTATGATAAGGGAAATAATACGACCTACATGAATGATGCAAGCGTAGGGGTGACAGATGACTTAGCACATTTCATGCCTATCTACCCCACCACCTGTTCGGAACAAGGTGAATATGCCACCTTGCTGGAGATAGGAAAAATAGATGAATGGATAGATGAAAATCCGGAAGTAGCCAAAGAAGGGAAGCTTAGTTTTCTAAAAGATATAAATGAAGATTCCAATCCGGTTTGTGTCATTGTAGAACCATAGACTAAAGCTGATATAAAAATAAAGCTGCCGCATAGTATCACTACTTCGGCAGCTTTTTTACTTCAACGCTTTGAAGATAACAGTATGCTAAATTTAGTCACAACCTCCGCCTAATGCCTGATAGAGGTTGATTACGCCTTGTATTTCGGTAAAGCGGTTGGCAACCTGCGTCAACTGTGCATTGAGTAGGGTTTGCTGCGCCGTCAATACTTCCAGATAAGTTGTATTTCCATGTTGCATCAGTAAGGAGGTGCTTTCTAAAGCTTTATGCAATGAAATGATTTGTTTGTCATAATAGGCTGCTTTCTCTTGCGCAGTCTGATATTGCACCAAAGCGTTGTTCACTTCGCTTCCTGCATTCAACAGGGCTTGTTGGAAGCTCAGTTTAGCTTCCTCCTGTCGCGCACGGGCTATTTTCAGTTGGGCGATGTTGGCACCCTTGTTGAAAAGTGGCTGGGTAAGTGAAGCTACTGCGGTTGCAATGAATTTACCCGGATTCACAATCATGCTTCCGGCTGAGTTTGTCCATCCCGCGCTTCCACTCAGTACAATAGACGGATAGAAAGCGGAACGGGCTTGATTGGTGGCATAGAAAGCTGCTTCCAAAGAACGTTCTGCACTGCGTACATCGGGACGATTGGCAAGCATCTGCACAGGAATACCTACTGCAAGATGATTTAATCCACTGTAGGGGCGGACCCATGTGTCCGCCCGAGATGGTTGGCTTTGCGCATTTGGGCAGACACTTGGGTCTGCCCCTACAAGTGAGCCGCGCCGGATGGCGTGGGGGGCTTCAGCCAACAACAGCGACAAGCTGTTCTCTACCTGATTGATTTGTTCTTTCAGGTCAAGAACCGAGGTGCATATAGTATAATAAGTAGCTTCCATTTGTGAAACGGCCGCTTCGTTTGCCAATCCGGCATCCATCAAGGCACGGGTAGCATCTACGGTTTCTTTCCATGACAGCTGCGTCTTCTCTGATATTTCAAGTTGAGAATCCAGCATCAGTAAAGTATAATATGTATTTGCAATACCGGCTATCAGCTGAGTTTGAACAGCCTGTTCGTAATCATGGCTTTGTTCGAGCAATGCTTTTGCCTGACGCTTAGCATTACGGATGCGGCCGAAGATATCCAGTTCCCAACTGGCGGTCACAGGTAAAGTATAGGTTTGTACAGCCTTCCCTTTGTCGAAGCTGCTTGCCGTTCCCTGTGGAGAAAGGGCAAACGAAGGCAGGTAAGCCAACTTTGCTGATAGCAAGGTGGCTTCCGCCTCTTTGACACGCCATTGTGCCGACTGTAAATCGGTATTGCTTTGCAGTCCCTGTTCTATCAGTGCTTGAAGCTGTGGATCGGTAAACACTTCACGCCAGCTCAGATTACCGATATTATCCAAGGTATCTGCTACCGCCACTTCTTCCCCATATAAGTTTTCGGGGACTTCGGTTGCAGGTTTGTATTTGGTATATATGCCGCAGCTACTCAGTGCGAGTGCTGCGACAGTTGATAGAATGATTTGTTTCTTCATTTTATGATGTTTAATAGTCTTGCTATCATTTTATTGTAGGGGCGGGGTTTGCCCGCCCGAAAATAGTTCGTCTTATGTATTACTCCCAAGATCGTGACCGCAGGTTCGGGCAGGCAAACCCTGCCCCTACCAGTGACGATTTGATAGTTACTTTGGACTTTTGACACACCTATGTGCTACTCTTTTCCTTTATCTTCCAAATGACGTTTTCTTTCTTCACTTGCTTCTACATATTCCTCCTGAATCTGCCAATCGGCCGCCGGCTGAAACTGAATGGGACGTACCTTTTCCTGCAAATATTGGAATACGATAAACAAAGAAGGTACAATAAACAGCAACGCCAGCGTACCAATCACCATACCACCTACGGTACCCGCACCCAGCGACCTGTTACCATTGGCACCTACACCACTGGCCACCACCAGCGGGAACAGACCGAAAATCATGGTCAGCGCCGTCATCAGGATAGGGCGCAGACGGGCCTTGGCGGCAGAAAGCGCGGCAGAAGTAAGACTCATGCCTGCCTTTCGGCGCTCGGTGGCATACTCGGTGAGCAGGATGACAGTCTTTGACAGCAAGCCGATCAACATAATCAAACCGGTCTGCAAATAGATATTGTTTTCCAGTCCCATCATCTTTGCAAACAAGAAACTACCCATCAAACCGAAAGGTACGGAGAGCAACACAGCAAACGGAATCAGGAAACTTTCATAGAGCGCACTCAGAATCAGATAAATCATCAGGAAGCAAATGCCGAAGATGATAATGGTAGTACCACTCTGGTCGGTTTCTTCACGGGTAATGCCGCCAAAGTCATAACCAAACCCCTTCGGAAGTGCCTGCACAGCAGTTTCCTGCACGGCACGGATAGCGTCACCGGTACTATACCCATCGGCAGGCATCGCATTGACGGCAATGGAGTTGAACATATTGAAACGGCTCAACGATTCTGCCCCATAACTACGGGTCAAGGTTACAAATTGCCCCAAAGGAGCCATCTCGCCATTGGACATACGCACAAAGATATTATTCAGCGAAGCCTCATTCACACGGAATTTGGGATCGGCCTGAATCATTACCTTATATACTTTTGAGAAACGGTTGAAGTTGGACACATACTGTCCGCCATAGTAACCGGATAAAGTACTGAGCGCAGCATCCGGAGTAATACCGGCGCGCTTGCACTTGGAAGCATCCACTTCCACCGTCCATTGCGGATAACGAATATCGAAAGTGGAGTATGCCATCGAGATTTCGGGACGCTGGTTCAATGCACCCAAGTATTGCTGGGTGGTATTGAAGAAGGTACCTACATCGCCACCCATCTTATCCTGCATATGAAGCTCCAACGCATTACCCATACCATAACCCGGAATCATACCCGGAGAGATAGCAAACACACTGGCATCCTTTATATCCGCAGTACGGCCATAGACTTGTCCGATCACCGCCTGCACATCATTTTCTTTTCCTTTACGTTCATCCCACGGTTTCAGTTTCAGAATCAGCATACCGAAAGAGTTACCCTGACCTGCCAACAGGCCGTAACCCGCCACACGCTGCACGTGCAATACTTGTGGAATATCTTCCATACGCTGCTCAATGCGTTTCATTACGTCATTCGTAGTTTTCAACGAACTACCTGCCGCTGTGCTGACATTGACAAACACCACGCCCTGGTCTTCATCGGGCACCAGACTGGTTTTGGTGGTATTCATCAGGAACACCAGCAAAGCCACAGAACATGCCAACAATGACCATACCATCCACTTACGCTTGATAAAGAACAATACACCTTTCTTATACCGTTCAACCATCGTGTCGAAAGCTGCATTGAATGCTTTACGGAAACGTGCTGCAAAGTTATTGTTCTGCGTGCCGTCTTCATTGATATACGGTTTCAGGAACAGCGCACACAATGCCGGACTCAACGTCAATGCATTGACCGCCGAAATACCTACGGCAACTGCCATCGTCAGACCAAACTGAGTATAGAATGTTCCCGAAGTTCCACTCATAAACGAAACCGGAATAAACACCGCCATAAATACCAGTGAAGAAGAAATGACCGCATTACTGATACCTTTCATTGCATCAATACTGGCCATGTATGAAGAACGGTAACCCACATCAAAGCGTGCCTGTACCGCCTCGACCACCACGATGGCATCATCCACCACCGTACCGATAACCAGCACCAGCGCAAACAGCGTAATCAGGTTAATACTGAATCCGGCAATAGACATAAAGGCAAATGTACCAATCAGGGAAACGATGATACCCACCAACGGAATAACGGTAGAACGAATATCCTGCAAGAAAACATACACTATCAAAATAACCAGGAAGATAGCTTCAAAAAGTGTCTTCACTACTTCGTGTATAGAAGCGTACAAGAAATCATTCGAACTCATTACCTGAGTCAACTCCACTCCTTTCGGCAAATCTTTCTTTGCGTCTTCCAGGAATGTATCAATATTATTATTTGCTTCTGTTGCATTGGAACCTGCCGTCTGAAAGATCATGCAGGAAATACCCGGATGCCCGTTCATGGCGCCATGATAGGCATAACTTTCTTCACCCATTTCAATATCGGCAATGTCTTTCAGTTTCAAGACTTCGCCGTCCTCGGAAGAACAGATCACGATTTCGCCAAATTCTTCGGGAGTGATCAGACGCCCCGTGTACTTCATGGTATATTGGTAAGTCTCGTCCGAGTTCTCACCAAACGAACCGGTAGCCGATTCTATATTCTGCTCGGCAAGTACCTGCGTCACATCTGCCGGGATGAGTTTATATTGTGCCATTACATCGGGCTTCATCCAAATACGCATACTGTAGTCGCCACCCATAATCATCATATCGCCCACACCCTGTATGCGGAGGATAGAAGGTTTCAGGTTGATACTGATATAGTTGGACAGGAATTTCTCATCGTAAGCATCGTCCGGGCTATGCAGGGAAAACATCTGCAAGATACTGGTCTGTCGCTTGGAAGTGGTGACACCCACCTGGGTTACTTCCGCCGGAAGCTGTCCGGTAGCTTTGGATACGCGGTTCTGCACGTTGACGGCAGCCATATCCGGATCAGTACCCTGTTTAAAATAGACAGTAATACTTACTGATCCTGCATTGCTGGCGGTAGAAGTCATGTAAGTCATGTTTTCCACACCATTGATGGCTTCTTCCAACGGAGCGATCACACTCTTTTGAAGGGTTTCCGCGCTGGCACCGAAATAAGAGGTGCTTACCTGTATGGTAGGCGGAGCAATATCGGGGTATTGTTCCACGGGCAATGTGAAAAGCCCGATGATGCCCACTACTACTATCGAAATAGAGATCACTGCCGATAGGATGGGGCGTTCTATAAAGGTTCTTAAATTCATGTTCCTTGGTTTAGTTTTGTTTTACTTTAATAGGAGTTCCTTCACGCAGCAAGCCTACGCCTTCGGCTACAATCACATCGCCTTCGTTCAAACCTTCATTCACAATGTATTCCTTACCACCGTTCACACGGGTTACACTGACAGGGGCCGACTGGGCTTTGCCATCCACTACCTTATATACATATACAATATCTTGTATCTCAAAAGTAGTTGCCTGCGGAATCACCAAACTGCCTTTCTTTGATACCGGAAGGATTACATTACCGGATGTTCCGCTATAAAGCAAACCGTTCTTATTAGGAAACGAGGCACGCAGACTGGCGGTACCTGTATTGCGGTCTACCACCCCGCTGATGGTTTCAATCCGCCCTTTTTCTCCATACATTGACTTGTCATTCAACTGTAATTCCACTTCCGGCATATTCTTCAATGCCTCCGCCTTGGAACCATACTGACGGGTCAATGCCAACAACTGGTTCTCGGTCATAGAGAAATACACATACATATCCGAGTTATCGGAAACCGTAGTCAACGGTTGGGGAAGGCTGGCGCTAACCAATGCGCCTACCCGGTAAGGCAATGTACCAATCACCCCGTCTGCCGGACTTTTCACCTCTGTATAAGAAAGATTATTGCGGGCACTCACTTCCTGCGCCTTTGCCTGAGCCAACTGTGCCTTAGCGGTCAGCCAAGAGTTTTCCGCTGTTTTCAGGTCAAACTCCGAAACTACTTTCTTGGCAAACAGTTCTTTCTTGCTATCGTAGGTCAACTGTGCAGTTGCCAGTCCGGCTTTGGCCGACTCCACATTGGCAAGTGTCGTTTCCAAAGCTGCCTTATAAGGCACTTGGTCGATAATAAAAAGAATCTGTCCCCGACGCACCGCCTGTCCTTCTTCCACACAAAGCTGAGTGAGGAAGCCCGATACCTGCGGATAAATATCAATATCCTGGCGCCCCCGGATTGTTGCCGAATAAGTGGTAGATAAAACCTTGTCCGATGGCGATACTTTCAATACCGCATATCCCGCTTCCATTTGTGGAGCAGGAGACTGTTTACACGACGCCACCAAAGTAGCACAACCAACTAATACCATTAGTCGCATCCATTTTCTGTTTACTGTTATCATATTCCAATCTTTGTTTTAATTCGGTGGCAAAGGTAGACCGATTTTCCCATGCGATTGAGTTCAATACTTAGCCGGTTTTGTTCAAAACAGGAACAATATTCCTCTATATCCAAAAAGTATCTTTATTTTTGTACCAAAATAAGAACTCATATGGAAATTTGGCACATTACAGAGAATGACCCGTTTATAGCCGGGAGGGATAATTTTAAAGCAATAGAAAAACGCTTTATCAAGTTGAACAATGCTTCTATTTTCTTTTGCCAGAAGGGGCATGCACACATACAAATCAACTTATTGGAATACGAACTAATCCCCAATACCCAATTGGTATTGTTACCCAACAGCATTATCCACATTTCAGAAGTAAGTGATGACTTTGAAATCTCCTTCATTGTTTGTTCGCTCACTATGTTTCAGGAAATAGCCAATCGCTTGGAGCCTTCTTTTTTCCAGTTTCTGAAGGAGGCTCCCTGTGTTGTGCTTCCGGCAGGGCGTGAACGAAGCGTAAACAGGTTGGCAGAAACAATAGAAGAACTTTATAATAACCGAGAAAACTGTTTCCGGTTGCAGATAGCCAAGAACTATATACAAAGCTTTTTGCTGGATATTTATGATAAGACCCATCGGTTGTTTATGCAGAAACGACCGGAAGGCATCAATCGGCAAGAGGAATTATTCAAACGGTTTATCCAGTTGGTACACAAACATTGCACCAGCCAGCGGGAGGTATCTTTTTATGCCAATGAGTTATTCATCACTGCACGATACCTTTCCACAGTGATTCAAAATGTAAGCGGATTAACGGCCAAAAGCATCATAGACAAACATGTTGTATTAGAAATAAAGACCTTACTAAAATCAACAGACCTCAGTATTCAAGAAATAGCCAGCAAGCTCTGCTTTCCCGACCAATCTTTCTTTGGACGTTACTTTAAAAAGCATACCGGAGTATCTCCCTTAAAATACAGAAATATGCCCTGACCGTTTTATATCCCCCAAAAAGAAAGGCTGCCATCGCAAGATAGCAGCCTCTCCTTATTATATAGGATGAATGATTTATTATTCAGCCAATTTGTTGTCTGAACCCAGCACGTTGATGATTTTGTGCTTGTACAGTTTTTCCATGTTATCACGAGCCGGACCTAAGTACTTACGTGGGTCGAATTCAGCCGGTTTTTCAGCGAATACCTGACGGATAGCGGCAGTCATGGCCAAGCGAGAGTCTGAGTCGATGTTGATTTTGCAAACAGCAGACTTAGCAGCTTTACGCAACCATTCTTCAGGAATACCGATAGCTGCTTTCAAAGCGCCACCATATTTGTTGATAGTTTCAACTTCTTCCTGGGGAACTGATGAAGATCCGTGAAGAACGATAGGGAATCCCGGAAGTTTTTCCATTACAGCATCCAATACTTCGAATGCCAAGGGAGGAGGAACCATGTGACCTGTAGCAGGATCAATAGTACACTGTTCCGGAGTAAATTTGTAAGCACCGTGAGAAGTACCGATAGAGATAGCCAATGAATCGCAACCTGTACGAGTAGCGAAATCAATTACTTCTTCAGGGTCAGTATAAGTATGATGGTCAGAAGAAACTTCATCTTCTACACCGGCCAAAACACCCAGTTCACCTTCTACAGTTACATCAAACTGATGAGCATACTCAACTACTTTCTTAGTCAAAGCGATATTTTCTTCGTAAGGCAGGTGAGAACCGTCGATCATTACAGAAGAGAAACCTGAGTCGATACAGCTTTTGCATGTTTCGAAAGTATCTCCATGGTCAAGGTGAAGAACAATTTCAGGATGTGCGCAACCCAATTCTTTTGCATATTCTACAGCACCCTGAGCCATGTAACGCAACAAAGTAGCGTTAGCATACTGACGAGCACCTTTAGATACCTGCAAGATAACCGGAGATTTTGTTTCTACTGCAGCCTTAATGATAGCCTGCATCTGTTCCATGTTATTGAAGTTGAATGCAGGGATTGCATATCCACCTTTGATAGCCTTAGCAAACATATCCTTTGTGTTTACCAGACCTAA
>Ga0192242_10251_pt1 | contig 24421 bp, 30 predicted proteins | sample Koala_Koa27_J3_FD_131235 | JGI IMG/M metagenome (GOLD analysis project Ga0192242, IMG submission 131235) | Enriched cells from koala feces incubated with labeled cellulose particles, San Francisco Zoo, California, United States - Koala_Koa2-7_J3 ...
GAACGATAACACAGCCGCATTCCCGGCAGCGATCCGCATCCTCCACGCCTGAGCCAGCCTTTTGATTAATTCTGCGGAAAAAGCTTTTTAATGTATTTATGGATATGCCTGTCATCTCTGAAATCTGAGCGTAGGTGTGCCCTTCATCACGCAGCCGAGTAATCCTGTCGCTTTCGTTTTGTGTCATAGATGGTTACCTCCAGTCTGAATGGGATCAATTCCCCTCATTTCCTAAAGGACAGGCACTTTTAAAATTCGTACCAAAACACCCTATGAAAATCAGAAAAATTATATGACAGCAACAAAAATAAGCCTGCAGATGCTCCCGAAAGAATATTCGCAGGCTTTACAGCAGATTTTATTCAGTTATACCTTCTGGCAGTAATCAAGGCTCACCCAGCCATCGCGTCCGCTCTAATACGATTTTCAGAAAACCTTTTCAAAAACAACACACAGTCCTATCATTAATCCTCAAATTATAAAATCAGTCACAAATTCCGTTTACAAAACAGTTATTTTCCTTCAGAAATATTACGCAGGGCAGCCAGATCCTGAATATAATACCCCTGTGCTGTTTTTTTCAGGATTCCTCTCTTTACAAAATCAGCGAGAACATAAAGCAGATGACGATATGTTACCCCCAGAAATTCAGCTGCTTCCGTGTGCTTTTCTCTGTATATTCCATTGCAGGCTGTCAGAAGAATAAAGTTCGCCAGCCTCACTTCTAATGGCCAGGATTGATTCCTGGAATAATTATATGTGTTTCCTATTGCCTTCCTGCTTAGAAACAGGCAGAGGTGACGCAGAAATTTCACGTCGTTTAAAATGCTGTCCCTGCAATCGTTGATATGCACAGCATAACAGGTACAGGAGGTGATGGCGGTTACACCATTAGCAGCTTCCTGTGCGCCAAGCAGCTCCATTTCCCCTATAAAACAGGGTGCGTTCAGAAAATTGATCAGAGAAATGCGCCCGTTTTCGTGTGAAAGGAATAGTTTTGCGCGTCCATCTATCAAGTAATACAGATAGTTTGGTTTTTCACCCTCCTGCAGAATGGCTTCTTCATTATCAAATTTTACAATTGAAGTATACGGGCGTATATCAAAATCAAAGTAGTCTGATAGTGGGAAATGATTGTAGTAATCTTCTATTGTCTTCAGGTTATTTATTTTGATCATCGTATTGCTCCTTTGCATATATGTGTGAGATTTCTCATATCATTTTATATTATTCTCTGCTAAAATTCAACGCATAGGGAGGGAATAATATGAATCGAATCGGAGATGTTTTCCATCGTTTTCCGATGGGAGAGATGGCATATATATTTGGTATGCTGTTGAGCGCTATGGGAATTGCTTTGCAGACAAAAGCGGGTTTAGGTTTATCCATGGTTGCCGCTCCTGCATATCTGTTATCTATGAGAGTGCCATGGCTCTCCTTCGGCATGGGAGAATGTATCGTGCAGGGTTCGCTGTTTCTGCTTTGTTGTGTATGGACAGGCCGTTTTCTCAAAAAACAGCTTTGGTCTTTTGTGGTGGCAATTCCCTATGGATGGATTTTAGATCAGATGCTTCAGGTCTTCGCAGACATCTATCCGATATTTTTATGGGAGAAGATGATTATTTATTTACTGGGATCATTGACTTTAGCGGCTGGCATTTCTCTGTTCTTCCAGAGTTATTTACCATGCCAGGTATATGAAATGTTTGTAAAATGTATTGCTCAGCACACTGGAAAACAGTTTAGTAGTGTCAAGCAGATCTATGATTGGAGCAGCCTTGGAACTTCTTTTGTTCTTTCTCTGCTATTTTTTCACCAAATAGTTGGTATAGGAATCGGAACTATTTTATGTACACTGATTAACGCACCTCTGATTCGTATATTTGAGAAAATGTTTTGCCGAATTTTTAATTTTCGGCCAGCATTTCCTGCATTTATAAAAATTTTTAACTGAACAGCAGAAAGGAGAATTTCGGCGATGGAACAAAAGGTATATTGGGACAGTGTTTCAGAGCAAAAAGAATTTACGACACCGTTTCAGGCAGACAGCTTCTCTAAATATGTGGGTATGGGAGAAAAAGTTCTGGATGTAGGCTGCGGCTATGGAAGAACGCTTGATGAACTTCACCAGAACGGCTATTGTAATTTGATTGGCATAGATTTTTCAGAAGGCATGATAGACAGAGGAAAAGAGCAGTTTCCTTATCTTGATCTGCGTGTAAAGGAAACGGATACAATTGATCTGCCGGATTCGAGTGTTGACGCCGTGATTCTATTCGCGGTTTTAACCTGTATTCGTACAAATACAGAACAAATGCAGCTACTCCGGGAAATTCAACGTGTATTGAAACCGAACGGAATTTTGTATGTAAATGACTTCCTTCTGAATACAGATGAGAGAAATGTTGCCCGTTATAAAAAATATCAGGATGTTTATGGGGTATACGGAGTATTTGAACTGCCAGAAGGAGCGGTATGCCGACACCATGACGAAAAATGGATAAAAGAACTGTTGGACGGTTTTACTGAACAGGAATATCAGCATTTAACATTCACAACAATGAATGGGCATAAATCAAACGGTTTTTATTTTATTGGGAAAAAGAAAGATTAATTTAGAAACCGGAGATTCTCACCAGAGACAAGGGGAGCGAAGAGGCAAAGTATGGACCCCTTCGCTCGTATAAACCTTCGTATTCTTTTCAAATCTTTTCACAGAAATCCAGACTGATCCACCCGTTTCGTCCGCTCTGGTACGCTTTCAGCAGCCCCAGCCTTTGGTCGAGCCGGTACCGGTGGATTCCTCAACGATAGTGAACGTGCCTTTACCGGTCTGCTTGCCGGTTTTGACGTGGTCGGTTCCAGGTCCCGTCCTGATATTCAGATCGGAAATCGTCACTTTCACCTGGTACGGCACAGATGAACAACTGCCAGATGAAGACACAGAGTTATTGGTAGTGGAGCCGACTGTGCAGTAGCTCGTATTTAGCAAATAAATCCATCCTGCTCCGGATTTCAGCTTGCCCCAGCCTCCGCTGACCTCAGTGATGGTAAATGTTCCCTTACCGGTCTGACCCTTGACAGCCCCGCTCATAGACGGCTGGTCGCGATAATTCAGGTCTGAGACCAGCACCTGTACCGTGAACGGCACAGCCGGAAGGGATGACTCGGAGATGGTCGTACCGGAGGATGAACTACCAGAGCTTCCCGAAGATGTGCCTGTGCTTACTGTTCCCATCGCAGCCTTGACTGCTGCGCGGAAGGTATCCATTGTATATGACAAGCCGAGTCCCTTCCACAAATGCTCCGGGTCTCCATGGTTGGATGCCACTCCTCTTGAATGTCCCTCCTTGTGGCTGAGTATCACACCGTCTGCAGCCGGATCGAGTTTGTACTTATTACATAAGTACGTGAACAGCTCCACCGCCGCCTCGTAGGTGCGTTTCGCCACCGCTTTCGCGTCTGCAGCATCCGAAACGGTGAAACTTGCCCCTGACGTATAAGTGATGCTTCCCGGCTCACACATCTCTACACCGATATGGGTGTCATTGCCTGAACCATTCGAACCAGACCCGCAGTGCCAGCCGCGCCGATTCCAGGGCAGGGTCTGGTAGACAGTGCCGTCATTGCCGTCGATAAAGGCATGGACGCATGCCCTCGAATAGCTTTCACTGTTCCAGTTCTTTATAAATACAGCTGCGCTCGGCTGCGAACAGCCTACAGAATGCAGCATCAGTCCTTTGACCGTGATGGTTTTTCCTGTAGTGTAGCAGGGATTTTTTGTTAAAATGCTTTCTACTATATTCATCTCGTACCTCCTCGAATGCCAGGGATGCAGACTGGCCGCATCCCCGGTTGTCTTACGCTTATCTTATTCCGCACCATCTGTTTCCGTGCCGCCATCGGCCTCCACCTCCGGCAGACCTGCAAGACTGGTCAGAACGGACAGAAGCGCAGCCAATACCGATGCAGAAACTACCACACCCCAGCTGACCTCCTCCATCACTGCCGTGGTGCCGATAGTAGCCACCGCCGTCTGCGCACATGTTTTCAAAGCACGAATACCTGCCGCCTTGCTCCATTTGATGAAATACTCTTTACTCATAATCCTTTACCTCTCTTTCTTAAACCCGGTGTGCCTGTTTCGTCAGGTACGCCGTAATCTCGTCATGCGCTGCTGTGGTCGGGCCATTCGCACCCAACTCATGCACGCCGTCAATCAGTGCCAGTAAAGCCCTCATGATAATCTCCCTCTCTTCGAGAGAAGCACTTAAGAGCTTCTTGTCCTCCTGTTCGCTCCGCGTCAGAATCTCAAGGCTGTGGTAATCATTCAGCAGCTTCTTCTCGATGCTGTCGAGCCGTTCCTCCAACTTCCGGATTCTCGTTTCCATTTCCTTTTCCCGGCTTTCGCCCTCCAGCTCGCGCTTCGTTCCTCCCGTTACCCTCCGCTTAAACTCCGGGTACTCCTTGTAGACGAAATACGCGAGGAGGATAAAAATCACGAGCCACTGTAGCACCGCCTCGCCGGTTACCAGCTCTGCAATCTTGTCCATAACACATCACTCCCTTCCTGCCCGTGGGCATAAAAACAGGACAGTTCTTCACTGTCCCGACTCGTTGTTTTATGATAAACACAGCCCATAGGCCATGGATTTTTTCTGTAATCTTTTGAGAATTATTGCACAATTCTCTCTCCGCATCTTTGTCCAATTTATGCCTCCGATTGTGCTTGCTAATATCGGCTTTCAGAGTGATTAATACACTACAAAAAACAACACCGCCACAAAGACGGCGAAACCAAAGGAGGATTTTTCATGAAGACAAAAAACATCAAAGTGCAGTATTCCAACAAGTACCAGGCAAACGGTGGCCTGCTCCCCAAAATCCAGATGGAAGGGAAGTGGCTCGAAGCCCTCGGATTCTCGGTCGGCACCCGCCTCGTAGTGGAATATGAGGAAGGCTCCATCCGCATCCGACCGCTCACAGAAGCGGAAGAAAACGAACTTCGCGAGAGGGAGCTTAAGCTTGAATTTGAGTGGAAGTATCGCGAACTCGAAACCTTGCGGCGCGAAAGAGACGCAGAGACGCTACCGATGGTAGCCGAGCCGCATGTCACCTACGGTCATGAACGCAGATCCAGAAAGAGATAATCGCGCCGGACATCCTGGCATCCATTCCCTGTGAAAGCGGCAGAGGTTCCAAATCCCTGCCGCTTCATCGTCTGTTTCTATCACGTTGTCTCCGTCAGCGTGTACGTAATCTTCATTGTCATGTCTGACGTCTTCACCACAGCTGTATCCAGGTTATTGATGGTCGCCAGGTAAGGTGTCAACAGCGCAAGATATCGCTTTGTGATGGAATACTCGCCACCCCAGAACAGTAGGAAGTTTTTATATCTGAACATTGGCGTGCCGGAGTACTCAAACCGCTTACTGCCGACTGTCTGTACCACCGTATCATCCGCGAGGATCTGGAAATCATATCCAATAATCACATCTTCAATCCGGTCAAGGAACAGGCCGTAGCTGCCGCCGCTCAAACTGTATCCGGCAGAAGTATATCCCAGGCTGATGAGCGTCACGTCAGCGGAGTTGGACAGGTTGATTTTATAAATGCCCGCCGCGTCATAAGACGGGATGTAAACATAACCATCCCTGACCACACACTTGTTTCGGTAACTCGGATAACCGGAATAACTCCGGTACCCGGCATAGGTCATCGCGGCATTGCTCAGGGTAAAGCTCGCCTCCGTGTAGGTATAGTCTGTTTTGGAAATCTTAATCCACAGAAGCGTCGCGCTCCCAGATGAATTTGCGCTGTTCCCGAAACCATACCAGTACCCGTCATGCCCGTCCACGAACGTGTGGTAGGTGGATGACGGCAGGAATGTCGTGCAGGTGATGGTGTGCGTCTCAATGATATCTGCCGTGGAATCATCCAGCTTTTCTTTCAGCCCAATAGACAGAATTGGAATCCGAAACTTCGTAATAATAACCGACGAGGAAGAAAAAGCGATGGAAATCACCGTGTCGTTTTCAAAATCCACCTCCACTGCATTAAACAAAAGCTTTGTGATGTCGTCGTCCAAGGACTGGTTCAAAGCGCTCATCAGTAGGAAAGCGGAGCTGTCGTCTGCAATACTGCCATAACCGCCCACACCACCGAGTGCGCTGGTCAGCGCCACCGCCGCAATCGTGCCGTTTCCCTGTGTGTTTGTAAACTCCCATACGAATTGGTACCCGTCGTCCGTCGCTCCGTCCTCCGTCTGGCTAAGGCTTCCCCGCTGCAAGTCCGTTGAAGAATTCACATCGTTGGACGCATATGCCACCGGAAGGTTTTCCGATGTCGGGTACAGGTTCCCGGAATCCTCTGTCAGCGTGTTTGGGAACAGCAGGATACCGCCGATCAGATTTGGGCAGATGGGCAGCAGGTTGCTCATCCAGCCATTCAGCGTATTGCTGTAGGTACTCCCGAAATAATACAGCGTCCCCAGCAGGTTAAGTCCAAGGATGTTATTCACTGCATCCGTCATCATGTTATCGTGCTCCACCGTGGTCACTTCCCCGGTATTCACATCTGTCAGTTCAATTTTCATACTGCCTTTCAGCTTCATGTCTCATCCTCCTCAAATGCAGCGAACATACGGCCAAATGCTGCCGCAGTTACCGTTTCTGATACAGCCCAGTCTTTCTGACCATACTTCTCATAACTCATATCATCCGAATAACCCGGATTTGCAATTCCCGTGACAAGCGAGAATCTGCCGATGTCTTCCTCCTCAAGTTCCAGAATGCCATCCCATGCGTAGGTACCGCCCATTGATTGTCCTGAAATCGCCGCAATGCAATCACCAGTCGCCACCTTACCGGTGCCTCCCTCCAATCGAAGATATACATTGAAATAACTCGCCACGCTGGCCGCGATATCCTCAATCGGGTAAAATAGCGTCAGGATGTGCTTACCGCTATGCCAAGTCTCTACCGGAGCGAATGCCGTGATATAGAAATTGTTGTATTCGTAGGTCACATACACGAGAGCCACGCCGTCCTCTGCCCAAGTGACTGGTAGCGAAACCTCCACCTCAGTTCCCGATGTCTCTGTTCCTTCACCATCCGTGGAAGAACTGTCTGTAGCTTCATCCTCGGATGTATCTCCGCCGGAACTGCCTGGAATCGTGATCGTCCCGGAAGCTGTTGCCGACCGTTCCACCGCTGCCGCAGAAATCTCCACAACCACCTGCGCGATAAACTGCGCATAGGTTTCCTCCTTCGCCGTAAACTCCATGCTGATAATCTTCGTGTTCGAATCTGCGATGCTATAAGTGGAAGCATTCGTGTAGGTATAAAGCCCCATCTTTCCTTCTTCAATCTGACTCAAAAGACCGGAAATGTTCTTATCATTCTTACTTTTCGCCTGGGACAGCTTTGGATTCTTCCCAACGCATTTCAGTTTCTGTTTCCCGCCGATGGTGTATTTAATGCTCGTAATGCAGGAGACTTGATCCTCATCTGCCTGACCTCCAGAGAATGTCAGCACATCCCCAAGGTCAAGCGCAGGATTGCCAATGGTATCCGAGTCAAATGGCACGTAATTCACCGCTTGCAGGTCATTCAGGATATTCGTGCAAAGCTGCGCCCGTGTTTCATCCAGCCCGAACTGCAGGAGTGGGTTTACACCAAGGTTCATGGTCAGCCCGTCATCCGGGTCCACACTGTAATACTCGGCAGTTTCTGTCCGCATATTTGTGGAACTCACCGCCGTATATCGCGTGATAAAATCCGAAAAGGAACTGCTAAACCTGTGTTTCTGCTCAATCTCCATTACCGGATCGCTGCCGTATTTGCGCAGCTCCAGCTTTCCTTCCCGATTGATGACGAAGAAGCCGCCGAGCACCTGCCCCACATAATAGAGTACATCCCGGTAGGTCTCGATGTCGTCTTCGGAATAGATGGAAAGTGTCTCGGAACCGTTCGCCATCGACTCGATTTCTTCCTGTGTCTGCGCCATTTCCACCGAGCAGGCAAGACAGCACAGATTGATGAAATCGTAGGCCGTGCCGGTGCTCTGGAATCCGTTGAAATCCTTCTCAAAGCGCAGCATATAATCATAGGCCTTTATCTCCAGACAGTTTACCGTTCGGTTTGCCTCAGACACCTCGAACACGCCCATCGGCACTTCCTCATAGCTTCCGTCCGATAAAAGCAGGAAGCAGGAAATCTCGATAATGGCATCCTCCAGCGTGTACCGGCCAACCTCGGAGTAGAGCGTGATTCCAAACTCCGACGAATACACCGTTCCAAGTTCAATCTCCGTACTGCCGCAGCACTGTGAAGAAATATAGCCGGAGCCTTTTACGATGTCGCTGTAGTCGAAAGCGTAGACCTTTCCGGCAGTTGTGGTGATCGTCCCAGCCCAGTAGTAGGAGCGGGTGTTTTCCTGCACCGCCTCTAAAAATTCATCACTTACCGCATACATTCAAACACCTCCTTCAGGTCATAATAAAAGCACCAGCCACTACGACTGATGCTTTTGTAAAAATCATTCTGTTCTAATTTGTTGTCACCGGCAAACTGAAATATTTCAATTTCTCTTCCTGTTGGAAACCGATGCTGCTATGCAAGCAATACTTACCCCCCATCAACACCCAAGGTAGAGCTGCAAGGGTAAACTGTAAAATCGGATTGCTTCCATCATAGGCATAGCTACTATTACACCAAACAGAAAACAGAAAAGTGACTATAATCAAAATCCATGCAACTTTCATTAGGGATTGGCTGCTTTTCACAGTATCCATGTCCTTTTTAATTTTATCCATCATTTTACTGTCTCCTTTCAACAACTCGTCTAAAGTCACTTGATAAAGATCACTTAATTTTATGACGCTCATCACATCGGGTAAAGTCTTGCCATTTTCCCAATTTGAAATTGTCTGGCGAGAAACACCTATTTTCTCTGCAACCTGCTCTTGCGTCATGCCTGCACCTGCTCTGGCTTTTTTCAGCTTCTCGCAAATCTCCATAATATATGACCTCCATCTGAAAGGATTATATCGAATCAACTTTGTTTTTTCTATCAAACATCATTTACATCTGCAAAAATGCGTTGTCAAAATTGTTTGACAGCGTCGCGTATCCGATTTATACCTGAGTACACTTCAGCATTCTACCATAAGTTTTTCCATATTAAAAGCGAATTCTAAAACTCATTCAGCGTAAAAGACACGCTCCAAAGCCCACCGTAAGAAGAATCCGCTTCACGCTTGACCTTATATCCAGAGATATACATCTCAGCGGAAGCCATCGCAGCTGTCTCCGTATCAAAGAAGTCCACTGCGATTTTTGATTTCTGCTTGTAGACGGTCAGCTTTTTCATCCACTTCGCTGTGACGGAGAAGGACACCGAGATGGTGTGTACGCCGAAGCGCACCACATCCCGCTGTGTCGTCCCAGCCTCCGTCTGCCCGGAGGAATCTGCCTCCACATCATCCATCGAAACCTCGTAGGAATCAGGCTCCGGCAGGTCTTCGCCATCGAAGGTCAAATACTGTATAAACGCCACCGCGCACACCTCCTTACCGTCCGCCGGAACGCAGGTTCTGTCTTTGCTGCGCGTCCACGATTATTTCATCCAAAAGCGAATTGCCCAGATATACTGGGATAGAAATCGTTCTGGCATTCTGGTCGCTCAAGGAATCCACCATCTCTTGGATGCCTGAGAGGATGCTCGAAACTGAATTGTCCGCTCCGCCATTTCCGTTGCTGCCATAACCGCCATTCACCTGCGCTGCAGCGACCTGCGGATTGATGACCATGTCCGCTGCCACATCCGACACCGCACCCTGCAGGAGACTGCGGCTCTTTTCAATGCCGTCTGCCAGCCCCTGCATAAAGTCCGGCATCCAGTCTTCGTAATCCGTCAGCGGCCCTTCGTCCGGCACAGAGAAGTGCAGGTAGGATTTGATGGTCTCCGCTACATCCGAAACGGCTTCTTTCACTTTACTGATACAGCTTTTGATGCCACTGATAATCCCGTTGATGATGTCCGCGCCCCAGCTGAAAGCGGAGGAGGCAAGCCCCGTGATGAAGCTCACTGCGTTGTTGAAGCCATCCTTTATCGTGTTGTAAATCCCGGACACGGTTGTCTTGATGCCGCTCCAGATAGCTGTAAAAACTTTGGACACGGTCGATTTTATCGTATTGACCACCGTAGATATCGTCTTCGAGATGGTATTCCACACCGTGGATATCGTGTAGAAAATCCCATTCAGAACCGTGCTTATCACAGACGAAATCGCATTCCAGACTGTCGTGATAACTGTCTGGATAACTCCAAGCACCGTGGAAATCGTGCTGGAGATTGCGTTCCATGCCGTGCTGATAAATGTCTGGATCGCGGTAACCACTGTTGTAATGACCGTCTGGATTGCATTCCATACAGTCGTAAACGCCAGCTGTAAAGCGGTCAGTACCGTAGTGATATTCGTCTGAATCGTGTTCCACGCATTTGAAAGAAACGTCGAAATTGCCGTTACCACCGTGTCTACAACAGACTGGATAGACTCCCAGGTGTCGGAGAAAAATCCGGAGATTGCCGACCACACAGTTTCTGCTGTAGATTTTATCGACTCCCATGCATTTGAAAGGAAAGTGGAGACCGCCTCAACCGCAGCCGTAACCGCTGATTTGATATTCTCCCAAAGGTCGATCCAGAACTGACGGAATTCCTCATTCGTGTTCCATAGGTAAATGAACGCTGCTACCAGAGCCGCAATCGCCGCAATGACAATCGCGATGGGGTTTGCCATCATCACCGCGCTTAAAGCAGAAAAAGCAGTCTTCACTGCATTGAAGGCACTCACCAGTTTGGGGAGGAGCGTCATAATCGTACCCACCGAACTGATGACCTTGCCCACGACAATCAGCACCGGACCGATGGCCGCAGCCACGAGCGCAATCGTCAGGATGACCGTCCGCATCCCCTCATCCATGCCATTCAGCCAGTCCACGATATTCTGAATTACACCAACCACAGATTTGATGACCGGCAAAAGCATCTGGCCGAAGGAGATAGCAAGCTCCTGCAGCTGGGATTTTAAGATGGTCAGCTGGCCTTCGAGGTTATCCTGCATAATCGCAGCCATTTCTTCTGCCGTACCGGAGCATCCTGCCAAGCCTTCCTGATATTCCTGAAAGCTGCCCGTAGTCTCACCGAGGACAGTCATCAATTCCGACTGCGCCGTTTTACCGGCGACCACGTAAGCGAGGTTTGCCTTCTGCTCGTCCGTCAAATCCGACCAGATGCCCTGCATCCCGGAGAGGATGTTGGAGAGCGAGTTGACATTGCCTTCTGCGTCATAGACTTCGATGCCGTACTCCGCCAGCATGTCCGTACAACCGGAAGTATTATTGCCAAGCCTTGTCATAATGGAAGAGAGTGCCGTACCGGCTTCGCCGCCCTTAATACCAGCATCCGCCATTACCATCAAGGCTGCTGTCGTTTCATCCAGGCCATAGCCGAGCTGGGTGGCGGTTGCCGCACAGTTCTTGTAAGCCTCGCCCAGCTGCGAAGTACTGGTGTTGGAATTGCTCATGGCATAAGCCATCTTGTCCACAAGCATCTCGGAATCGGCAGCGGTCAGACCGAAAGCGGACAGGTAGTCTGTCACGATATCGGACGCGCTTGCCAGATCCATCTCAGAAGCCGCCGCAAGGTTTAGAACGCCGGATAGTCCGGAACACATCTCATCAGCCGACCATCCCGCAAGTCCCATGTAGGACATGGCCTCAGCCGCCTCCGTAGTGGAGAACTTCGTGGTCTCACCGGCAGAACGTGCCGCTTCCTCCAGCTTCTCCATGTCACCTTCGATATCCGTGGAGCTGGACGAAATCAAAGCCTTGACGCTGGACATGGCTGTTTCAAAGTTTGCCGCCGTAGTTACAGCCGCCGTTCCGAGAGCCACAACACCAGCCGTTACCGGCATAAGCTTCGTGCCGACCGAAGAAACCGAATCACCAATAGACTGTAGCTTCTCGCCGGTCGTGGAAATCTTCTGGAGTGCCGTCGCGGACTGTTCCGCCTGTGTCTCCAGCTTTTTTAATTCTTCCTCAGTCTCGATGATTTCACGCTGCAGGGCATCATACTGCTCCTGGCTGATTTCCCCATTTTCCAGAGCTGTGTTCGCCTGTTCTGCTGCCGTCTTCAATGTTTCCAGTTTTTCCTTCGTTTCAGAGACAGCCTCAGTGAGGAGCTTCTGTTTCTGTGCCAGCAGTTCCGTATTCGTTGGGTCAAGCTTCAGGAGCTTTTCCACATCCTTCAGCTGGGACTGCGTGGACTTCATCTCTTTATTTACACTGCTCAGCGCCTTTGACAGACCAGTAGTATCGCCATCAATCTCGACTGTAATACCCTTAATTCGACTTGCCGCCACAATCCTCACCTCACTTTTAAGCAAACAAAAAGAGCCGATTTCTCGACTCCAAAGAAAAACGCCTGTCAGCTGTGACAGACGCTTCAAAATTTTCTGTTTTTATCTTTACATCAACTCAATAAACTGAAATTTACCGTTCAGCCCGTATTATCGAATAATGTGCTATATCCACAATACCTTGATTATTTCTACCTCTTTGCCGTAAAGTTCCCTCATATTTCATACCTATTTTCTGCATCACACGTCCCGAATTAGGATTGTCTACATCGTGCCCCGCATAAATGCAGTTTGCGCCAACCTTATCAAACAAAATCTCAAGCACAGCTTTTGCAGCCTCCGCCGTATATCCCTTACCCCAGAATTTTTTACCTATAACCCAGCCTAATTCTAAGCCATCAATTACTTCATCTATTTTCACCACGGAAATATTTCCGATAAGTTCATGCGTTCCCTTTGATTCCATAACCCACTGGTAAAACGCAGGCTTGGAATATCCCTGTATGCAATAATCGATATATCCCCTGGTCATTTCAACGCTTTGGTGTGCAGGCCAGGTTACATACTTTGCCACCTCATCATCCGATGCCCAGTTATAAAACACTCCTTCTGCATCATCTATCGTAAAGCGTCTAAGTATTAATCGATCTGTCTCTAATCTGATTGTTCCAATATGATTCATAACTTCCTCCACATATTCCGATTTATCGGTGAAGAGTCGATCTGAATTATTTAACAGCAAGCTCGTAGCTGTCTTGTATCCGTTCAGCCATTTCCTCATCGCTGACACTTCCATCCAATATGACTGTATACCAACTTTTCTTGTTCATGTGCCAGCCAGGATAATAGTTTTCTCTTTGCAGCAATTCAGCCATCCGCTCCGGAGCAATGCGCAAATCAATAATTTCAACCAGCTCATTTGAATCCAAACTCAACTTGTTCCTCTGTACTGTTAAGATTGCTCCGTACCATTTCATGGTGTCCTTTCTCCGCCAGACGGCATTGTCAGGAAACTTCGTCCAAAGAAACTCAAGCTCATCGCCATATGCATCAGAAACATAATCAATCATCCGTAATGTTTGCGCAGCCCTAAACATGGACGGCTGATAACACTTTTGGGAAATATCCTCTAAAATATCTGTAATGGCCGTGCGTACTTCACCAACATAGGTACCGGCTGCGTTTGTTTTATATAGGACATATTCCTCGCCGGTTTCCTTTTCAGTCAAGACAGTATCCACGTTATCATCCGAATCAATAGTGATAAGCAGAGCAAATTCTCCATTCATTATGTTGGTGCGATATTGATATTTACCAGCCGTCTGCTCAAAACCATACTCTAAAAGCTTTGACGGAATGGCTTTTTTTCTTCTGAAAATATCCTCAAACATCTGCACTCAACCTTTCTCCATATTCCGAATTATCAGCCTGTACTCGAATATTGGTTGCTCTAAAGTATATCCGAATACAGCCTTTAAAGCAACCAGAAAATACGTTCAAAATCGGTCGAAATCCTCCTGAGTTCCGAGCCTTGCATACGAAAATGAGTCATTTCCGCTTTCACAATACATATCATTTACGATTCCAATGGTCAGCAAATCCAAATCCCTTATACTGATACCTAGCTGTACACACCGCAAAAGAAAGAGCGGGGTTGTCATTTCCCGCTCACTTTTGCGAAGTTTTTTTTAGACTCTACATCGCTCTGGATGTTCAAGCCCCACAGCTTGATAATCTCCGGCAGCACCTGGTAGATGGAGAAGGTGTTGAACTCATCCAGCCATTCCTCCGGCGAATCAGGAACCTTGTCCGGCTCCGCATGCTTTGCCATGATGTAGGCGATGTTCTCAAACATCTCCAGAGAGAACAGATCCAGGTTTGACTGCCCCTCATCGGAATTGCCCATAGCCTGCTCCAGGTTGCGCAGGTCTTTATAGATGTCCCGCTGAAACTTCAGACGGTAAATACGGGGAATAGCTGCGCTCGCCTTGAACACGACATCCTTCCCGTCAATCTGTACTGTTTTCTTTAATCCCATGATGATTATCTCCCTTCATTCAGGTAAGCGGCACCTTAAGCAGTGCCGCTGTCGTCAGTCGTGGTGGACGGAATATAAACCGCATCGTACCAGGCGTCATAGGCCGTGGTATTTGTGGTGTTTCCGGTCTTAGCCTTGACCATGCCGTCGGAAAGCGGGGTAGCCTTGATAGACAGCGTTTCCGTCTGTACCTCCTTGGTGTCCTCGTTCGTCTGGCCCTCAATCTTCGGACGGGAAGCGGAGCAGTTATACAGGACGTGCCTGATGTGCTTCTGGTCGCCGTCAAACTCAAAGAGCAGGGCAAAAGACTCCAGCTCCACTTCGGAATTCTCCACCAGCACGCCATTATCATCCAGCGTCTCCTTTAAGATATCCGTCCTGAAGGACTCAGGAATCAGTGCAAGCTCCAGGTCGCCCTCATAGCCCATGTTATTATTGATAACATAGTAGGCAATGCCGTCCGCATAAAAGTTCTCCGGCTCACCGTTTGCGTCCAGAGAAAGCGATACCGCACCAGGCAGCGCCACCGGAGTGCCATAGGTTGCGTTCCCGTCATCATCCAGCGTCAGCTTCGCGTAGTGCGCGTTTTTCAGGTTAAACTTAACCTTGTTATTGTCAGCCATTCTTATACCTCCATTTCATAGAGCACCTCGTACAGACGCTCACTCTCTATCCATACTTCGCTCTTGTTATAATAAATTCCATACTCCGTGAGTACCGTCTCCACCTGTTCCTCTAAGTCAGGGTTCTTTTTATCCGTGTACAACTCGATGTGCAGGACGTTCACGCTGAAATACACGATACCGTCTGCAGCAAAGTTGTCTGCGTTCGGATAGAGGAAGACCAGAAAAGGCGGATCAGGCGACTCACCCTCTGCAAAATGATGGTAGGCTGATTCCAGCCCGATGGACTCCACCATTTCCTTTACTTCCGCGTGTGTCATTAGCTCAGTCCTTTCTTTAACTCAGACTCCAGCCTCTCAAGACCTTTCTCCTCAGCCGGAGCAATATGCGGATAGGCCTTTGCCCGTCCGCCGTTTCGGAGTGCGTGACCATGCTCCAGTAAGTGAGCCAACTGGTATTTCGTTTTGGAATACACCACAACCTCCATCGACTGCGATGTCTCCTTCACTTTTTTCACAGCCCAGCTCTTCGCGTAGGCTCCGGTATCCTTTGGAGCAGTAGCCTCGATTTCCTTTTTGACCGTCTTCCCGGCAGTCTGTACCGCCTTTTTCATCTCATCGGCGGCAAGGTCAGCATATTCATTCAGGCTCTCCATGATAGTGGAAGCCATGTTGTCAATTTTTACTCTGTCTGAAGCCATCGTTTGTCACCGTCTTTCATTTGCTACGAACGGCTGAGTCAACTTGAAGTCACAAGTTGTGACATCAAGATTACATTACAGCCGATTGCCTATCGTTTTACCTTCTCGCATCGGATCTTAAGCGACTTCCGCTTGAAATTCATGTGGTCAACCGAGAGGATGTTGTAAATATTATCTCCAAAGATAACCCGATATTCTGTGCTGTTAATCACGGATGCAGTTTTGCAGTAGCGTATCGTGAAGCTGATGCCGGAGTGGTCAGTTGTCGTTGCCGCCGTCTCGCCCTCCGTGGATTTTACGCTGTCCTCGCCGCTGACCGTGGCAAAGCAAGAGTAGTAGTCTGTCCAGTCGTTTGTGTGGTTCCCAACTTCATCCGTCACAACCTCATGTTTCTGGAATGTTACCTTGGTATTTAACAGTGCCACCTCCATCAAAACGCCTCCTCCCTCTGTCCGAAGAGAAGCGCACGAAGTGTCAGCGTCAGAGCGTGATGGTCAGCTTCCTCACGATGCTCGTACAAATACGCTGCTGTGAACATGACAGCAATCTTTCCGTTTTCCGCTTCAGCCAGAACCGACTCGTCATCCGTGCGGATAATGTCCATGCATGTCTGCTTGGCGGAGGAAATCAGCGCCTCAATCAGCGTATCGTCATCGTCAAAATCCACACGCAGATAATTCTTCATCTCATCAACCGTCAAATCCACAGTGTCACCTCCAAATCAGATTTAGCAGGAGCAGAGTGCTAAACCCTGCCCCTGTGTTAATCAGTTACCGTTCCCGGTCAGTCTCACGCGCCGATTTTCAGGACCTGAACCGCCTCCGGCAGCACAAGCTTGCCGTCCACGCGCTCCTTTGCCACGTAGCCAATCATGCCATTGCCCGCGAAGAGCTCGCGAAGCTCCGCGAAAGAACGGGTGCCACGGTCGCCGATGTTATAGTACTTATAATCACCGAACGCGATACCGTCAGCCGGAGCATATGCGGAGGTGTACACCTTGTAGCCAAGGATACGGTCCGGCTCCCCTGCCTGGTAGCTCGGCTGCCAGATATAGGCTCCGTTGTTGTCCTTCAGCTGGCGCACAGCCGCAATGGTCGCGTCATTCATGATGAAGGAAGCGTTCTTGCGGTACGGACGCTTCAGGCCATACACAAGGCTGATCAGGCTATCGGAATCCACAGCCGCCACAGTGTCAAACACGGTCGCGGAAGTAAACAGTCCGGTCGGCTTGCCGGAACCGTCGCCGTTAAGGAAAGCGTCCTCTTCGGCATTGGCCAGAGCCTTGCCAAACTGGGTGGTGATGTAGCTCTCCAGACCAAAGGCATTGTCGTAGAGCAGCTCCTCGGTAACCTTCACAGCTACATGGAGCTTGTAAGCATCCAGCGTAATCTGGTCAAAGGTCGCGTCTCCCCAGGTCAGCTCACCGCCTTCCTCAATCCACGCCGCAGCCGGCTTATTTGCCGTAAGGTTAATCCTGTGCAGGCCGCTGGTGGTGATGATGGTGGAAAGACCACGCATGATGTTCTCCTCATCAAGGGTGTCAATCAGGCGCTTATCCCACTCCTCCGGCACGAGGTAGCCGCCATCCGCGTCCACACCCTCGCTGAGGTAATTGCTCACGTTCTTAAAATTTGAGCGCAGAGCTGCAAGTGCCGCCTGACGGTACTTATCCGAAGCCCTGCCGGACTTTGCCTTATCCTTGCCGCCCGGCTGGCCGGTAATCGGATTGGAAGTCGGCTGGGAAAGCTGCTTCTCGATCTCAGTCGCCCTTTCCAGACGGGAGATTTCCTTGCCCAGGTCGTTGATTTCGGTTTCCATCTTATCGTAAGCAGCCGCGTCCTCTGCGGAAAGCGTGCCATTCGCGTTACGATGGGAGTCCAGGAAGGCCTTTGCGGCATTCCATACAGTGTTTCTCTTTTCACGTAATTCCTGAATAGTCATAATAGTTCTACCTCCATTAAAAATGATTTTTGATTAGGTTGAGCCGCTCAAGCAGGTCATCCGCCTTGCGGCCAGTGTCAGTAACAGGTTCAACAGCAGGCTTCTCAATCTTACAGTGTTGCACCAGCTTCTCCATCAGGGAGTTGGTGACGCTCGCCCTTGAATACACCATGCTTACCTGCGGAACATCAATGTCCTCCACCTCAGAGCGTTTCATAATCTCGTCGGCAAAGCCCATCTCCACGGCACTGTTGGCGTCCATCCATGTCTCCGCATCCATGAGATGGGAAATCTTCGTGCGCGACAGCCCTGTTTTGATTTCATAGGCATTCATGATGCTTTCCTTCACCTCATCTAACATGGCGATGGCTTTCTGCATTTCGGCGGAATTTCCCATCGCGATGGTCGCAGGATTATGGATCATCATCATGGACACCGGCGATACCAGCACCTTCGTTCCTGCCATCGCAATCACGCTGGCAGCGGATGCGGCAAGGCCGTCAATCTTTACAGTGACATTGCCCTTGTAATCCATGAGCATGTTGTAAATCTGAGCCGCAGCCACGCAGTCACCGCCGGGTGAATTAATCCAGACGGTAATGTCGCCATCACCGGCATTCAACTCATCCTTAAAAAGCTGTGGAGTGACATCATCGTCAAACCAGCTTTCGTCCGCGATGGTTCCGTTCAGGTAGAGTGTTCTCTCCTGAACCGGAGCTTCCGTCACCTGATTGGTCACCGTCCGGGTCTTCCATTTCCAGAACTTCTTCATCGGAATTCTCCTTTCCAGCGTCCGCCGCGAAGATACCGGCATCCGCTAATTTTGTCATGTTACCGTTAATCAGATACAAATCGCCGCCATCCTTTTCAGGGATACGGTCGAGGTTCTCTAGCTCGCGGATGTCATTCGCGCTCATCCAGCCGTTCTGCCTTGCCGTGGCATAGCCGTTCATCCGGCTCTGGTAATCGCCGCGAAGCAGGCCGTCGACATTGAACTTCACAAAATAATCCTTCCGCTCGTTCTCATTTAGGAGCACCCTGTGGATGCCCTGCTCCCAGCGGACCAGCCACGGCTGCAGGGAATAGGTTACAAACTCCAGCGACTGCTGCTCAATGTTGGAAAAAGTCGAGTGTTCCAAATCTCCAATCAGATGTGGCGGCACACGGAAAATCCTCGCAATCTCATCTATCTGAAATTTACGGGTATCCAAAAACTGCGCCTCATCCGGATTGATGGAGATAGGCGTGTATTTCATGCCCTCCTCTAAGACAGCTACCTTGTTGGAGTTGCCGCTCCCTCCGAAGCCCTTATTCCACGCCTCGCGCACCTTGTCCGGATCCTTGACCGTTCCCGGATACTCCAGGATGCCTCCCGGCGTCGCGCCGTTTGCGAAAAACTTCGCGCCGTACTCCTCCGTGGCAATGGTCAATCCCACAGCGTTCTTAGCCACAGCGATTGGGCTGTATCCTACAAGCCCATCATAGCCAAGCCCAGGGATGTGCAACACTTCCGATGGTTTCAGAATCGTTTTCTTTATCTGCGGAGCATCATCATCACTGAGTGTATATTCGTAATAGAGCCGCCCGTGTTCATCCCGGTCAACCCTCATACGGTTTGGCATAAGTGGATAAAGTGCAACCATCTCGCCCTTGCCGTTCCGGATAATTTGCGCGTAGGCATTGCCCCACAGCAGGATGTGCGTCATAAGCGTCTCTCGGAAGACAAAGGAACTCATCTCCGGGTTTGGCTCATCATGCAGCAGGAAATACAGCGGATGATCCGCCGCTTTTTCTTTACTGCCTTCTCCAGTGTATCGGTACAAGTGAAGTGGCAGCTGAGCCACCGCCTCTGCAAGCACCCTAACACAGGCATACACCGCAGCCACCTGCATTGCCGACCGCTCGGACACCAGCTTGTTTGATGAGGAGTTACCGAAGTAAAACCTCCACGCACTTCCTGCCGTACTGTCGGTGGGCTTATCCCTCGACCTGAATAACCCTGATAAAATACCCATAATCGTCACGCTCCTTCCTGATGCTCAAAATGAGCAAAAGAAAACACCGCCGTAGCGATGTCTTTCTATCTTTCATTAAATTATTCTGCCATCGTGACCTCCGTGGCAAATAATGCTGCCTTGGCGGGCTGCGTTTTTAATATCTGTAGTAAATGATTCCCCTCTTGCTAACCTTCCTGGTGGCGTTGAGCTTCTTGAAAAATCTGTTTCCCTCGGTCTTGTCCGCAAAATCGATGATTTCTTTTGTCTTGTAGGAGAAGTATTTTCCATCGCATTCCCTCTGGCTGAAAATTGCCATCCTGCTCTCGTCCTTCTGGATCAGGCTCACCGCGTAAAATTCGCCGCCGTGCATCACCGTCTGAAAGGTGTGCAGTTCTGTGTACCCAGGGTACTTCCTTGTGATCATGTCTTCTATCAAATCGCTGTTCGTCCAATGTGTATGATGTGCCATTCTTGTTCCCTCCTGCTTTGTTTGATTTCCCTTTCGGTAGTACATTAATCACTCTTTTCGAGGATAATAGCAAGCGAAACCAGCATCATAAACTACACAAATATACAGCCTCCTGATTGTGTATTTTACAGACTATAGAAACAGGATGCCGCGATGGTTATACACGGAGTCGGCAGGGTTTGCGCCGCAGCGGATTGCCCGGTCAAGCCCCATGATGGTCGCTACCGCGCCGTCAATCTTTTCTGTAGATTTTTCTTTGTCGGCTTTGATATTCCCGGCAGGGTCTGTACGGATGAAGATGTTATCCATCATCCATCGCAGCACCGGGTGGCCGCCGTGCGCGATTTTCTGCTCCAGCGTCAACTTCATAAGCTCTTTCGTCGGTGGAGACATATCCTTAAAGCCCTGACCAAAGGGGACTACTGTGAAGCCCATGCCTTCGAGGTTTTGAACCATCTGGACGGCTCCCCACCGGTCAAAGGCAATCTCCCGGATGTTGTACCGCTCACCGAGGCGTTCGATGAATTTCTCGATGTAGCCGTAGTGAACGACATTTCCTTCCGTGGTTTCCAAAAATCCCTGCCGCTCCCACACATCGTATGGCACGTGGTCACGCTTGACTCTCAGGTCGAGCGTATCCTCCGGTATCCAGAAGTAAGGGAGAATCACATATTTGTCATCCTCATCCAGCGGAGGGAAGACCAGCACAAAAGCCGTAATGTCCGTAGTGGAGGACAGGTCGAGACCGCCGTAACATACACGGCCTTCCAGTTCCTCCGGGTCGACAGTAAAAGCACAGGAGTCCCATTTCTCCATCGGCATCCAACGCACCGCCTGTTTGACCCACTGGTTTAGTCGGAGCTGCCGGAAGGAATTTTCTTCGCCAGGGTTCTGACGAGCCGACTCACACGCAGCCTTTACCTTATCCACACCGACCGTGATACCGAGCGATGGATTTGCTTTCTTCCAGACCTTTGGATCTGTCCAGTCCTCAGTTTCATCCGCTCCATAAATCACAGGGTAAAAGGTCGGATCTATCTTCCGGCCTTCGAGGATGTCCTTCGCCTTCTGGTGTGTCTCGTAGCAGATCGAGTTGGTATCTGTACCGGCTGTCGTGATCAGGAAATAGAGCGGCTGCATTCTGGCATCGCCAGAGCCTTTCGTCATAACATCAAACAGCTTCCGGTTTGGCTGCGTATGAAGCTCATCAAAGACCACACCGTGAATGTTGAAGCCGTGTTTGGAATAAGCCTCCGCCGACAGCACCTGATAGAAGCTGTTGGTCGGCTGGTATATGATCCGCTTCTGCGAAGCGAGGATCTTTACACGCTTCGAAAGGGCCGGACACATCCGCACCATATCCGCCGCCACATCAAAAACGATGGTAGCCTGCTGCCGGTCAGCGGCACAGCCATACACCTCGGCACGTTCCTCACCGTCACCGCAGGTGAGCAGCAGCGCGACCGCTGCCGCAAGCTCCGACTTGCCCTGTTTCTTCGGTATCTCGATGTATGCCGTATTAAACTGTCTGTATCCGTTTGGCTTTAAAATGCCGAACAGGTCGCGGATAATCCGTTCCTGCCAGTCAATCAGTTCAAATGGTTTTCCAGCCCAGGTGCCTTTTGTGTGGCACAGGCACTCGATGAAGCTCACCGCATAATCGGCGGCATCCTTATCATATACAGAGTCCTTTGCCTTAAATTTCGTAGGGCTGTATTTCTTTAACTTCCGCAAATGTCACCGCCTCCTATATTTATTCCAACGAAAAACAGAGCCGTCTGGCCCTGCTTTCCGTACTGCCGTATGTCTTATTCTCCGTGGTAGTTCTTATGGATGATGTCGAGGATTTTCTCCTGTTCCTCCTCACCCACACCAATGCTGGCGAGAGCCTCCTTCGTGCCGCAGTCTGGGCAGATAAGAGTCTCGTTGTCCTCCCGCGAGAGTGCCGGAGCGCAAGCATAGGTTTTGCCACATCGCGGACACACACGTTTCTCAAATTCGTCTTTCTTCATAATCGGTTCCGTCCTTTCATTTACTTGAAGGGGGCACCCTTCTACCACCTTAAGACCGCCGTAGCGGTCGGGGAGGTGGCAGGAGGCTGGCTCCTGCGGGTTATGCGACTCTGCCGTTTCTGAAGGCTGCGTCTCCGGCAAGCCGTCTGGTGAGCAGGTCTCTTGCGGTTGCGAATTCGTCTCCAATGAAGCCTAAGCGGAGGAGCCAGGTGCGCATCGCGTATTTGGGGTTTTCCGTCTGCTGCGGCTTTGCGCTGGCCGTCTTCACCGTCTTTGCCATCTGGCTGAGTGCCAGGCAAAGCTGGATGTAACTCTTAAGCTGTCCTGCGTGAAGTCCACCTCTCCGGTCCGCTGTCGGCTCATCAAACTGGAAAAGTCTGAACTCGACCGTGCCTTTTGTGAAGGTCGCGTGGAGGTTGAGCATGTGGTAGCGGCTGTCGTTGTAATGATGGTCTCTGCCGCAGGTGGCGTTCTGGCTGCCGTACCAGATATCTGCAAGCTCCGCCATTGTCTTTGGCTTCCTGCTGTTGACCTGCTCGATGAAGCGCGGGTCAACCGTGCGGCAGTAGCGGCTCATGCGGTAGCGGTTCAGGTTCAGGGCATCCGCGATAAGCTCCTCGTGGCTTGCCATGATGTTGGCGAGGTTCCGAAGTGTCTGTGCTGTGTGGCCCTGCGCTCCGATGTGGATGTGGACTCCGCATCCTCTGGAGGCGTCGCTCTTGGCTCCGGCGTGTCTCAGCTGGCGGATGAGCTCCTGCAAAAGCTCCATGTCGCTGTAGTGGAGGATCGGGGTGACCATCTCGCATTTTTCGTTTTCCGGTCCGCTGATGCTGACGTCGCGCTGGAATTTCCATTCGCGTCCGTCCGCGTCCCATGCGCTCCAGGTGCAGTAGCCGTTGCGTCTGTGGGTGTCTTCGTATCTGCCGGTGCCGAAGTATTTAGCGGCAAGCTTCGCTGCCTTTTCCCTTGTGATGCTGTTCATCTCGACCTCGACTCCGATGGTCTGCTGCTTCATGGCTTCAATCTGTAATGCTGTTCTGCTGTTCATGTATGTACCTCCGTGTGTGGTTGTTTTCCCTTTCGGTAGTGTATTAATCACTCTAAACGGAAGTAATAGCAAGTTCTTTCGCGGCATAATTTACACAAAGATTTGCACCTGAAATTGTGTATTTTACAGCCCCTCAGCCGCTGATTTTCTTCACAATATCCTCGCCATAAACAGCCTTCAATCCGCATCCATTGTCCCAATGGATACAGAGATCCCCGGCATCGTCAACCGCATACACGGTTCCCTTCGTACCGACGGGAGGTGCCTGGACATCGTCCATCTGTACCAGCTCTACCCGGCATCCGGCAGGGTATTCTTTTCTGACCTTCTCGACCAGCTTTCTGTCTGGAAATTTCATGTGTGCCTCCTATCTGAGCAGCTCGCGAAGCTGCGAGTGTGTCTCTGTCATAAACTCCTTCGAAATCCATGCGGCAATCTCATCACCGTAGAGGATGACTGCGGCAGCGATAACCACCGCCGCAATAACCATCACAAGCTGTATCCTACCAGTCCAGTCAGGCTTCATCGTTTGCCGCCTCCTTCCTTGCGCCACTCTTGAAAGCGGAGGAGCCGGTCAGGTTCTTTAAGAGGATTTTACGGACGGTCTTGTATTCCTCACCGATAAATCCGAGGCGGAGCAAAAAGCAGCGGAATGCGTACTTCTCGTTGTCGACTTCCTTTTCTGTGGCCGTGACCCTTTTCTGCTCCTTGCTCATCCTGCAGAGTGCGGAAATGAAATGGGTGTAGGCTGTGGATGTGTCGGCGTCCGGAAGCTCCTGAAACCAGGGGAAGGAAATGGTATCCTCGCCGATTTCGATTGGAAGGCCGTCAACTCCAAGAGCCTTCTTAATCAGGTTTCCCTTAGCTTCAAGGAGCCGGGTCAACTTTCCGACTTCAACCTTGTCGAGCGGAAGAGAAATCGTAAGCCAAGTTGAACTGGGAGCTATGCCTGTTTCAGCCGTTTCAGGTTCTTCCGAGGTATCCTTTTGCGCACTGTCCTCGGATTCGGTCAGCTGCTCCATCGTCTCGTCTGTTTCCTTCTGGTCTGCGGCCTCAGCATCCTCTGCGTTTTCATTCGTCTCTGCTTTTGTGACATCGTTTTCGTCTACATCCTCGCTGACTTTCTCGTCATCCTTATCGGCTGCGTTCAATTCGGAATCCTCTGCCAT
>Ga0192242_10252_pt1 | contig 24401 bp, 25 predicted proteins | sample Koala_Koa27_J3_FD_131235 | JGI IMG/M metagenome (GOLD analysis project Ga0192242, IMG submission 131235) | Enriched cells from koala feces incubated with labeled cellulose particles, San Francisco Zoo, California, United States - Koala_Koa2-7_J3 ...
ACGGATACTGCCGCAGCTTCCAGCAAAAGCGGGAATGCCAGGAGGGTAATCAATACCGAAAAGAAAGCACGTTTATTCATTTTCATTATTTTGAGAGGTGAGTTTTTCATATTCTATGGCAGCCAGGATGAAGGCGCCTACCGACTTCGGATCATTCTCTATCACCGGTTCGCCCACGTAGTAGGCAAAACTTCCGTCACGGTTCCCTTTACCGCCCAGTCCGGCAACGGCACAGCAGTTGGTAATGGTGTACGAACCATCGGGTTCTTCTTTTATAAAAGTCTTAATCAGACCATTGAAGCCCCGTTGGGCGGCAGCCTGATATTCCGCCGGAATGTATCCTTTATTTACAGCCTTGCACAGGAAGTAGACAAAGAGGGAGGAAGCGGAAGATTCCAGATAATTTCCTTTACGGTTGTTCTGGTCGGTAACCTGCCACCATACTCCGGTTTCGGGTTCCTGGTATTTCACGATACCCTGTGCCAAAGTGTTAATGATGGCGAGGATGCTGTCGCGTCCGTTGAATTGTTGCGGCATATAATCCAAAACATCGACTACGGCTGCGGCATACCAGCCTATGCTACGGCTTCAGAAGTTGGGTGAACAGCCGGTTTCCTGGTTTGCCCATGCTTGTTCCTTGCTTTCGTCCCAACCGTGATAGTACAGTCCGGTCTTAGGATCGTAAGTTTTGCGGGCTATCAGTGTTATTTGATTCACAATGTCGGCATACACGGTGGTGTCCCCAAAGGTTTCTCCGTATTGTGCCAGGAAAGGAGATGCCATGAAAATGCCATCCAGCCACATTTGGTGCGGATAGATTAATTTGTGCCAGTAACCGCCTTCGCCGGTGCGGGGTTGTTCGGTTAATTGCTTGCGAAGGGTATCCATGGCCGTTCTATAGCGTTCTTCTCCCGTACGGGCATAGAAGTCGAACTGGATTTTGCCTGAGTTTATATTATCCAGATTGAAAGAGAGATATTTCATGGTTTTTATCTTTCCATCGGGGTCTATCAGGCTGTCGGCATATATCTTTGCATAGGTATAGTATGCGGTGTCGCCCGTATGCTTCCATTCTTCCAACATTGATTTTACAACTAATCCGTGAGTGTAGCCCCAACGTGGTTTCTTTGCTTTCTCTATCATCCAAGGCTCCGGGAAGCGTTGCATCTCCGAACGTGCCATACGTTCACTCCATTTTATTTCTTCTGTCTGTTTGGGAGTGGCAGTGCATGAGAACATTCCGCCCGCTAACAGTAATGACCAAATGATGTTTAATCCTGTTCTTTTCATATTTATTCTTTTTGTTTTTCTGCGTTAAAAAGGGAATCCATCCCACTTGTTAAAACTAAAATTGGCTATCAGTTCACCGTAGGGGCGGGGTCTGCCCGCCCGATAACAATTCGCTTTATGTACTCGGGCGGGCAAACCCCGCCCCTACGGTGGATGATTCGCTATCTACCTATTATTATATACTCCGCACCTGCTTTCGTATCCAGGTCATAAAGATAAGTTTTTTTTCAATTCCACTTTATTCAATCGGGCTTCTTTATTTATAATCGGAGTCAATATTTCCGGTACGGCATACAATGCATTGGGATTTTCACCTTTTGCTTTTTTCAGCCCTTTACCTGCCAGTGGAGTTAATGAACGCAATCGGCAATTACCTCCCTTGCGGGATTTTACTACCAAGCGGCTCACTTTGCCGTTCTTCCAACTCAAATCGAGTTCAAAGCCTCCACGGGCAATGATTCCGTTTACGCTTCCCTCCTGCCACAGCGAAGGCAAGGCGGGTAGTAAATAAATAAAACCATCATGACTCTGCATCAGCATCTCTACGATACCTGCCGTACATCCAAAGTTACCATCTATTTGGAAAGGCGGATGAGCATCGAACAAGTTAGGATAAGTTCCACCTTTTTTCTTTTCATTGCGCACCAAGGTCAGTTGATCAGTTATCAGCTTATAGGCATGATCGCCATCCAGCAGACGTGCCCAAAGACATACTTTCCATCCCATACTCCAACCCGTAGAGGGATCTCCGCGATGAATGAGTGAGGTGCGTGCCGCATCAAATAACTGCGGAGTGCGATAAGGAGAAATCTGATTACCGGGGAACAAGCCGTACAGGTGTGATACATGGCGGTGTACATCCTGCGGATCGTCCCAGTCCATCATCCATTCCTGTAATTGCCCCCAACGGCCTACCTGCATGGGCGCCATTTCTTTAAGGCGTTGTTGCAGATGGGAAGCAAAATCCGTATCGGTATTCAGCAGACGGGCGGTAGTGATGATCTGGTTCCAAAGGTCGAAGATCAACTGATTATCCAATGTACATCCGGCGGCGGTAGTGGCTTTTCCATGACTGCCGGCATGAACGTTCTCCGGAGAATTGCTGGGACATACTACCAACCAGTTATGTAAAGGTTCCTTTACCATAATTTCATCAAAGAAAAGACCCGCTTCTTTCATGATAGGATAAGCGGAACGGAGGAAGTCCACATCACCCGTGTAGAGATAACGCTCCCACAAATGACGACAAAGCCATGCGCCACCCGTGGCCACATTCCCGATGGAGCTTTGTCTATGGCTCCGGTGACACGCCATATATCGGTGTTATGATGCAACACCCAACCATCGGCTCCATACATGATTTTTGCCGATTCGCGCCCGGTTTGGCTTACTTCGCGAATGAGTTGCATCAGTGGCTCGTGCAGTTCGGTGAGGTTTGTCACTTCGGCAGGCCAGTAATTCATTTCCAGGTTGATATTGCAAGTATATTTACTGTCCCAGGAAGGAAATAACTTATCATTCCAAATGCCTTGCAGATTGGCAGGCTGCCCACCCGGCTGCGAGGAGCAGATAAGCAGATAACGGCCAAAGCGGAAATAAGTGGCGACCAGATAATTGTCATGGGTTTCCTTGAAGTTCTGCACACGCATATCGGTGGTTACATCGGCATATTTATCTGTGCCCAGATTCAGGGAAACGCGATCCATATATTTCTTGAAGAAAGATACGTGTGCCTGCTTGGATGCCTGATAGTCTTTTGTGATGGCCCGGTGCAGGTAGTTCTTTGCACGTTCCACCTGGTCGCCGGTAATGTCTTTGTAATTATTGAAATTGGTAGCAATAGAAACGTAGATCACAGCTTCATCTACCCCTTCTATGCTTAGTACTCCATCGCGACATTGACGCATTCCCCCTTTTGCACGGGCGGTCATTCTACCTTGAAAAGCTACTTTACCTTTCAGTCCCTCGTGCAAAGATGATACGCCCGAAAGGGTAACGTCCTCTCCTTCCGAGGCAATCATTACATCCTGATGGGGAGTGGTAAAGTTTGCATTACAAGTTATCTTTCCGGGGTGACTGGCGGTGAGACGGATCATTACCACCTGATCGGCAAATGAAGTAAGGGTTTCCCGCTGATAGGTTACTCCGTCTACATCATAACGCACCACGGTACGTGCTGAGTCCAGACTCAGTTCCCTGTAATAATTGGAGTAACGGGCGTGTCCGGGGAAAGAAATATGCAGGTCGCCAAACGACTGGTAAGGCATACCGCTATTGGTTTTCGCCATTACTTTTTCGGTGGCGAGCGTCTGTGCTTCCTGATATTTTCCTTCAAAGACCAGTTGACGCACTTTGGGAATGTTTTCCAGTGCATCGGGATTGGCATTATTGTTGGGCTGCCCTGCCCATATGGTTTCTTCGTTGAGTTGTATATGCTCTATGGCGGGATTGCCAAAGACCATTGCACCCAGTCTTCCGTTACCTAGCGGAAGGGCTTCTGTCCATACATGGGCAGGGGTGTCATACCATAACTTATATTCCTGTGCGGCTGCTTGCAGATAAAAACTTGTCCATAGCAGGCCGCCTGCTATCCATTTTATTTTCATGTTTACGTCTAACTTTTATTAAAGGAAGACGAAGAAAATAAAAGGATGTACTCTAAAAAAAGGAATAAAAAAAATGAGGGGTTATGACAACCCCTCTATTTCTCCATTCACTATATCTATATGCAATGCCTGCGGCTCTTTGGGCAATCCCGGCATACGCATAATTTCACCTGCAACCACTACCAACATTCCGGCACCGGCATTCATCACAATGTCCTGCACATGAAACTCAAAGTTATCTACCGCACCATAAATTTTCGGATCGGTAGAGAATGAATACTGAGTCTTGGCAATGCAGATGGGGAATTTCTCATAACCCAATTCTACAAGTTGTTTCAGCTTCTTGCGGGCAGCAGCGCTGTAAGTAATGATGCTGGCACCATACAGATTACAAGCTACTTTCGAGATCTTGGTTTCTACGCTGTCTTCATCGTCATAGGCATATTGCAAGGGTTCAGATGGTTTCTCATCAATAGTCTTCACTACCAGTTTCGCCAGTTCCTTGGCTCCTTCGCCGCCATCGGTAAAGGCGTTATTCACTGCAAAGCCCACGCCTTTCTTCTCGCAATGGGTGCGTACATAGGCTATTTCTTCATCGGCATCATCACCATAACGATTGAAAGCCACAACCACCGTTTGGCCGAAGTATTTCAGATTGCGCAAATGTTTATCCATATTGGCTATACCCTGCTTCAAGGCTTCCAGGTTGGGTTCTTTTATCTTGTCCTGGGACACGCCACCATGCATCTTCAAGGCACGTGCCGTTACTACCAAAACTGTCAGTTTAGGAGTAATACCGGCCTTGCGGCATTTGATATCATAGAACTTTTCTGCTCCCAAATCGGCACCAAATCCGGCTTCCGTGATGGTATAATCGCCAAAGGTCATTGCCATTTTGGTGGCCAGAATGGAGTTGCATCCATGAGCAATATTGGCAAACGGTCCGCCATGGACAAAGGCTGCGGTATGCTCGGTGGTCTGCACCAGATTGGGAGACAGGGCATCTTTCAGCAATACGGTGATAGCACCTGCTACGCCCAGATCTTTTACCGTGAACGGTTTATTTTCATAAGTAAATCCTAACAAGATATTCTCAATGCGACGGCGCAGGTCTTCCTCGTCTGTGGCAAGGCAAAGGATAGCCATGATCTCGGAAGCAGGAGTAATGTCAAAGCCTGATTCCTGAGTAATGCCATTGGTTTTAGGGCCCAGTCCTGTAACGACATAACGCAAAGAACGGTCGTTCACATCCAGTACACGGCGCCATAATACTTCTTTCAGTCCGAAGCCATTATCTCGGTTCTGATAGAGGTAATTGTCCAGCAACGCCGAAATCATGTTGTGTGCAGAGGTGATGGCATGGAAGTCTCCGGTAAAGTGAAGGTTGATTTTATCCATCGGCAATACCTGTGCGTATCCGCCTCCGACTGCTCCACCTTTCATGCCGAAACAAGGACCCAAAGAGGGTTCACGCAAGGCCACGATTGCCTTTTTTCCGATCTTGTTCAGCCCCAAAGCCAATCCGATGGAAACAGTAGTTTTTCCGATACCGGCTTTGGTGGGGGTAATGGCAGTTACCAAAATCAGGTTACTTTGTTTTACCTTTTCTTCATCTATCTGGTTTTCGTCCACTTTGGCGATGTAGCGCCCGTAATTACTGATGTGCTCTACAGGAATACCTGTGTCGCGGGTTACCTGTTTAATCTTGGTCAGCTCAATGCTGCGTGCTATTTCAATATCCGATTTCATGTTTTTACTAAATTTAGGCGGCAAAGGTAATTAAATTCCTTAACTTTGCTTTGGTTTCGTACAACAAAATATAACAAGGAATAATCAAATGAATAATTTCGTTTTTTACAGCCCTACCGAGTTTGTATTTGGCAAGGCTACAGAAGCACAAACCGGTGCTCTTACTAAGAAGTATAACGCCCGGAAAGCGATGATTGTTTACGGCGGAGGCTCAATTATACGCAGCGGTCTGCTGCAACGCGTGGAGGATTCCCTGAAAGCCGCCGGTGTGGAATACATAAAGCTAGGAGGCGTGCAGCCCAATCCCACTGATCCGAAAGTGTATGAGGGCATCGAACTGGCACGTCGCGAGGGAGTGGACTTTATGCTTCCCGTAGGCGGAGGTTCCGTTATAGACACGGCAAAAGCCATTGCCGCCGGAGTTACCTATGATGGTGACTTTTGGGATTTCTACGTCGGGAAAGCCAAAGTTACACAAGCCCTGAAGGTAGGCGTGGTACTCACCATCCCGGCAGCAGGAAGTGAAGGCTCGGGAAACACAGTGATTACGAAACTGGATGGTCTGCATAAACTGAGCCTGCGTGCTCCGGAGTTGCTTCGCCCTGTCTTTGCGGTGATGAACCCTGAGTTGACCTATACCCTTCCCTCCTACCAGACTGCGTGCGGCATTGCCGATATGATGGTGCATATCATGGAGCGTTATTTCACCAATACGCCCGATGTGGAAATCAGCGACCGCTTGTGCGAAGGTACATTGCTGGCTATTATCAAAGAGGCGTATAGAGTGAAACAGAATCCGGAAAACTATGAGGCGCGTGCCAACATCATGTGGTGCGGAACGATAGCCCATAACGGTACTTGCGGGGTGGGTTGCGAAGAAGATTGGGCTTCCCACTTCCTGGAGCATGAGGTAAGTGCCATATATGATGTGACGCACGGTGCAGGCTTGGCAGTCATTGTCCCTGCCTGGATGACTTTCATGGCAGAGCATAATCCTAAGAAGATAGCCCAGTTTGCCAACCGTGTATTCGGAGTTCCCGAATGTGAGGATTTGGAGGAAATGGCTCTGGCAGGCGTATCCCGATTAAAGCATTTCTTCAGGTATATGGGACTACCGGTGACATTCCGGGAATTAGGAATTGAGAATCCCGACATAGACCTGCTGGTTAAGAAACTGCATGAGAACAAAGGAGAACTGGTAGGAAACTATGTAAAGCTGAACCGAGAGTATAGCAGGGAAATATTTGAATTGGCTTGTGGGAAGTAGAGAGTACCACCATTAAAAGGATTGGATTAAAAATCTAAAGTAACTATTAAATATTTCACTATTTGGGCGGATTGAATCCGCCCATTTTCTCTACCAAGGACGATTCCCTTAACATCATTCTTCGTGAACAATAATCCCCCGCTACAGTTAGAGCAATAATAAAAGGTTATAGGCGATAAAAAAATAAATTCGTCATATTCTATTAAAAAGACCTTACTTTGCATCGCAATTCCAAGACATTAACACCTTAAACAAATATAATTATGTTCAGTGAAAAAAGAAGTAGTATGCTTCACGGAGTTCTGTTAATAGCGTTGTTTTCATGTGCCGCCTTTTACATTGGCGAGATGAACTTTGTGAAAGAGCTTTCATTCAGTCCGATGATTGTCGGTATTATTCTGGGTATGCTATATGCCAACAGTTTAAGAAATAACTTGCCCGATACATGGGTGCCGGGCATCCAGTTCTGTTCCAAACGAATCCTTCGCATCGGCATTATCCTTTATGGATTCAAACTCACCTTCCAGGATGTGCTGGCTGTGGGACTGCCTGCCATATTCATTGATGCCATTATAGTAACCGTCACCATTTGCGGCGGTATCCTGATAGGGCGAATGCTGAAAATGGACAGGGGAATCGCGTTGCTTACCTCCATAGGTAGTGGCATTTGCGGTGCGGCAGCCATTCTTGGGGCCGAATCGACCATACAAACCAAACCGTACAAAACGGCGGTTGCCGTATCTACAGTCGTTATCTTCGGCACCCTCTCCATGTTCATCTATCCCATACTGTACAGAAACGAAACATTCGTTCTTCCTGCCAATGAAATGGGTATATTTACCGGCGCCACCCTGCACGAAGTAGCACATACGGTAGGTGCGGGAAATGCCATGGGGAAGGAAATATCAGACATTGCCATCATCGTAAAGATGATACGCGTCATGATGCTGGTTCCGGTATTGCTGATTACCAGTTTCTTTGTATCCAGAGCAGCCATAAAAGAAGGGGGCAAAGGCGGAAGCATGAAGAATATATCTATCCCTTGGTTTGCTATCGGATTCCTGGCAGTTATCGGGTTCAACTCTTTCGACCTGCTTCCACACAGCTTGATCACATTTATCAATAACCTCGATACCTTCCTGTTGACTATGGCGATGACTGCCCTGGGTGCAGAAACCAGCATAGACAAATTCCGGAAGGCAGGTGCCAAACCATTCGTACTCGCTTCCCTATTATACGTTTGGCTGATAGTAGGCGGATACTTCCTGGTGAAATATCTGGCACCGGTATTGATGTAGGAAATACAAACTTGACTTTTTGAGACGCATCAACAGATGTGTCTACTACGGTTGAAGTGAAGGGCTTGTGAAAGCCCTTCACTTCTTTTTATTTGGGGGAATAATTCCTCCCCACAGTCGCCGATAAGTTAATAACTACTAAGATTAGTAATTCTACTAATACTTTTAGTAGTTTGTTTGAAATATATTCCATACATTTGCTCCATACATTCATTATAACCCTAAAAGAACCATGAAACGACTTACTGCAAAAGAAGAAGAAATAATGAATATATTGTGGCAACACGATGCAATGTTCATACGCGAATTGCTAAGTTTTTATGATGAGCCCAAACCTCATTACAACACCGTAGCAACCCTGGTCAAGCTATTAGAAGAAAAAGGATTCGTAACCCACCGCCCTTGTGGAAATACAAATCAATATTATGCAGCAATCAGCGAAAAAGAATATAAGAGTTCGGCATTGAATGATGTAATATCTCAATACTATAATAACTCTTATACGAATGTAGTGTCCCAATTTATTGAAGAAGAATCAATGAATATAGAGGAATTGAAAGAATTAATCAACCGGATAGAAAACGGTAAAAAAACGATAGATAGATCATGGCACTCTTCCTGTTATATATCATAAAAAGCAGCATCTGCCTTACGCTGTTCTACCTGTTTTTTGTGCTGGCAATGCGTAACAGTACATTTTTCCGGTTCAATCGCATCACCCTGCTTGTCGGAACGGTGGTATGTATGCTATTGCCGCTTTTCCCTGTTACGATAAGTCAGGGGCAATTGGTACAGGTTCCCATGCAGGTGCTTAGTGAGGTGTTGGTAGGAGAAAGCGCCTCGCCCTCTGCCCTATTTACGGATATGCCGACAGCAGGAAAGGAAACACTGATTAAGGAAGCCTCTTCCACTTCGGAATGGGGGCTTACTAGCATTCTGGGTAGTGTATATATAATAGGAATGGTTATTACACTCGGCTTGATACTTTCTTCTCTTTTCCGTATGTGGCAAATCATACGCCATACACCACGAAGAAAAGAAAATGGTTACTGGCTCATTGTGATCCCTCACTCTATTCATTCATTTAGTTTCGGTAAATATATTGTTCTAAGCGAAGAGGACTATCAAAACAACTCCATCGTATTGGTGCATGAGCAAATGCACCTGCGCTATCGGCATACTCAAGATTCATTATGGTTTATGCTCATCACCATTCTGCACTGGTTTAATCCTGTGGTATGGCTCATGAGACTGGAAATGCAGCAACTCCACGAATTTGAGGCAGACGAGGGAGTGATAAAACAAGGCATCGATGCAACGCAATATCAATTATTATTAGTGAAAAAAGCTGTGGGCACAAGGCTCTACTCTATGGCCAACGGCTTTAATCACAGTAAACTTAAAAAACGTATTACTATGATGTTAAAAGAAAGAACAAATGGATGGGCAAGGCTGAAACTGCTTATAGCAGTGCCCATAGTTATGGGGACAATGCTTGTATTTGCACGCCCCGAAGTAAAGGAAACGCTGGAAAAAATGGTTCCGGTTACCGAACAGGAGAATAATCAGCCACAGGACTTGATTGCTATGAAAGAGTTCTTCAACCGGGAAATGGAGAAGAATAAGATGGCCCTGCAAGAAATAAAGTCGGGAATTATTCATAGCTTCCTCATCAACAAAAACAATCAAATTTTGTATGACCGGAAGAAGGCTGTCAAACAAGATGAGATTCTGAAAGTAATCGTAGAATCTTTCCTTAATTCTGCTGCTGACCATAAGGGAAAGACAGGCAAAGATCTTGTTCAAAGTTCGGGAACAACTTATGACATTCATGCTAATGAATATGTGGTCTACAAATACCTGTGTGAAATAAAACGGGCTCTTGAGAAGCTGCCGGAACTGACCCCTCAGATGGAGTTGGACGGCTCTAAAGAGAAATGGCCGATCCTTGTATTCTTCGATGATTGTAAATAATGCTCAATAGCTATAATAAAAAATATAGAGGTGGAAGATCTTCCGCCTAATAACACACCGAGAAAAATGAATATGACACCGCGAAAAACTTTTTTCACGGTGTCATATTCAGCATAACTCCCTTTGATATTTTTCATCCGAAGTAGAAACAATGCCCTACATTTCCCAATACCGTTCGCAAAGATTCAGATACTCCATCTCCGGTCTATTCCCAAACACCAACCCGAAGAAAGAAGTTTTCCTCCGCTTGATTTGTTTCATCTGCTCTTGCAGATCTCTGGAAAGCGGAGGCATTTCAAAATCGGAGATCAATACAATATCCGATTCCCGGAAGTCATTACCATTGATAATGTGAGTGGCTTCACGGAGAGCAGGTTCAATATCCGTTCCGCCATCAAACCGCTTATTCAGAAACTCCGCCAACTTGGGCATATCGCGCCCCAGGTCCTCTATGAGCAGAGACACGGCTTCATCCGAGAAATTGATAACATAGCACTTGCGATGCGTCCTCTCCGTCAGTTGGGCAATGGCAAGGATGGCAGATTTGGAAAGAAGTTCGCGATCTCCTTGCATAGAGCCAGAAGTATCCACGCAAATGATATACGGCCCTTGTCCCGAAACTTTATGCTTATCATCTTGTACCGGATCTTTTTCATTCGATTTATAATCGAACATTTGCAGGCGTTTCTCAGCATATCGCTCCATGAACACGGTACGCAGCGAGTCTTCCGCCAAGTAACAATATTCTATAGGCAACAGACTGTTCAAGTCATTCCCCAACGTCACCCCGGTGATGTCGCTGTGCGGAGAGTGACGGAGAAGCATCTTCTTATCCACTCCCGACAGGGAGTCATACTTCTGCTGCTCCCTATGCTTTTTCCCCAACAAGCGTGCCAGTTCCTGAATGCACGGATTACGCTTCATCACCTGTTCAAAGGGTAACATACGCTGATACAAATCGGGATAGTTATGGAGCAGCCATTGCATACGCGAACCCAGCGTGCGATTACCCGATTCCTGTCCCTGCTTCCTTATCAGAAGATCAAAACTTTGGCACAACGCATCGATGTGCACGTACTGGTAATCATACTCCTTGCGGGTGAGCAACTGATGCCATTTGTCCAGAAAGAATTCTTTGATCTGCGATGCCTCACCTTTCAACAAGGAACGGTTCTCCATCTGAGTAATGTAATAATCTATGTTCAGTTCAGACAGCTCGTAACGCTTCTTGAAAGCCCCCCGCATCTGTTTCAGATATTGCAGGAAAGCCATGTCCGACAAGCGTTCCGAGGAGTAGAAAGCCTCCCACTCCGGCGTGTAGCGCGAGTAATATTCCTGCAAGGAGGGCGTAGTGCGGCGATAATACATCAGCACCTTTTCTTCCAATTCGCGCTGACGCACTATCCCATTATTCACATCCGCTTCGTAAGCCTTGAAGGTCCTCTCTTTCAGCTCATGAGAATAGATCATTTTCAGGCTTCTCAATCTTATATTCCTGGTTCTCTTTCCGGTAGGCATCACCTAATTCGTTCAAATCGTTCTTGTATCGGTCTATATTATTCTTTTGATGGCGAAGCATACGCCTCATTATTCCACGCTGCTTTTCGCCCAGGAACAAATGTTGTTCGTAGTACTCCGTTTCGGCATTCATCAGTTCGCTCCAGTCCTTTTCCGCCCTTCCCACGGCTTCTGCCACGGAACGGTATTTGACGCCCAGGTCTTCCGGTTCCGGTTCGGGTGGCGGAGGGGCGCAATCCTCATAGCACATCAAGTGGTATTCATAATTATTTATATAAACGGAACGGGTACCCCGTTTTAAAGTGTACATCTTGTCACGGGGCACTTTGGCATGCAGTATCGCATCATACTTTTTCAAGATGCAGCAATTCGCCTTGTACTTGTCTTTATGCAGATAGAACAGTTTTCCGGTCTTGTCCAAGTGTTGGTAATCTGCCGCAAAGATAAGGAGACGTTCCTTCATGCGTACCCCTTCTATCTGATAATAATAAGTATCTACAATCTGAATGCCGGGATCATTCACCTCGCGCAAACTGTGTTCGGAAGATTGCCGGTCTTTCAGTTCGTCAATGTCCTGTTCCAGTCCTTTGATGTTCAGCAGATAGCCTTCGGCACTCTTTTGGATGGCAGAACTCACCATTTCATCTGCTATTTCCATTTGGTCTATCTCGCTCCAAAGACAGTACGCCAGCAGGGTACAGTCCGAAAGGCGGATGGTATCCGAGCCATTGAGGAAGGCGGAAGTCTTGAGCAGCTTTATCATCTTTTTCCACCGGCGGTCCGAGACGTAGAGGGGGGGCGGAGACGCCTCCTTCATTCTGTACCTGGAGGTTGTATTGCTCTATTTTATCTTTCAGTGCATGGATTATTTCGAAGATGGAATAATGGATCTTGACGGCAGCTATTTCTTTTTCCCATTGAATGTATTCTTCGTCCGTTATTTGCAAGGATTCATCTACCACCGGCTCCGATTCGTCCGTAGAAGAAATCATGCGGTCAAACTCTCCCATATCCTCTATTCCGCTCACCAGGCAACGGAGCAAGAAACGATCCCACAAGGCTTCCAATCCCTGCCCTTGCGCGGGAAGTTCGTTGGAAGCGGCAATCAGCCCCTTCAAGGGGACGTGGATAGAGAACTGTCCGTTACGATAAATCTTTTCATTAATAATGGTGAGCAAGGCATTCTGAATAGCAGGGCCTGCCTTCCATATTTCGTCCAGAAAGGCGATGGTGGCAGAAGGCAGATAACCATCTACAATGCGCTCATACGTGTCTTTATCTTTCAGTTTGGAGATGGACACAGGGCCGAAGATTTCATCCGGAGTGCTGAACCGGGACATCAGATACTCAAAAGCGGATGCGTTTCGGAAAGCCAGTTTCAGGCGGCGTGCCACCATACTCTTGGCGACTCCCGGAGGGCCTAACAGGAAGATACTTTCCCCTGCCACGGCTGATAAAAGGGAAAGGGCTACCACGTGCTCTTTCTCGAATACCCGTTCATTCAGTTGTTGCAACAGGGAGACTATGCGGGGTTTTAATACATTCATTCGTATGTTTTTATTATTTACCCTGCAAATATCGGCAAAAAAGAGCAAAGAATAGATACTTTCTGCCTTGAATTATCTACCTTTGCGCCTTTAATTACAAATGATAATTCAAATGGAAACAAACCTACTTACTGCCGATAAAGACCCCATGGGGGGCTGCTATATCCGATTATTACAACCACCACAAAGCCGGAAAACTGCGTGTGTTTTCTTCACAATTTGATGAAGATGAGATTCCGGTAGACCAGCTATTCCGTTCTTTTGGGGAGATGCCTGAACTGGAATAGACTGCCTTGCAGATGGCAAAGGGAAGCATTCTGGATGTAGGTGCGGGAAGCGGTTGTCATGCGCTGGCTTTGCAGGAGATGGGGAAAGAGGTGTGTGCCATTGATATCTCTCCCCTGTCTGTAGAGGTGATGGAGAAGCGAGGGGTGCGTGATGCCCGGTTGGTGAATCTTTTTAGTGAGCATTTCCTGGATACATTTGATACGATCGTGATGCTGATGAACGGATCGGGAATTATCGGGAAGTTGGAGAATATGGATGGGTTCTTTGGGAAAATGAAACAGTTGCTTCGTCCCGGTGGGTGCATCTTGATGGATTCCAGTGATTTGCATTATCTTTTTGAGGATGAGGATGGCAGTTACTTAATAGATCTTGCCGGAGATTATTACGGGGAGATTGATTTCCGGATGCAGTATAAGAATATAAAAGGCGGGGCTTTTGATTGGTTGTATGTAGATTTTCAGACGCTTAGTCTTTATGCTGACCGGTGTGGGTTTGAGGCGGAGTTGGTGAAGGAAGGGGGGCATTATGATTATTTGGCTTGTTTGAGGAGGAAAGGGTAATATTCACCGTAACACGTTACCACCCACCGTAGGGGCGGATTGAATCCGCCCGAATACACCCACCAAATATACCATCCGGATGCTTTCGGGCGGATTCAATCCGCCCCTACGGTAAGTGTTAACCATGCAGCTATGCCATCGACCCGCCCACAATATCCAGCAACTCATTCGTGATGGCCTGCTGGCGGCTCTTGTTATACATCACTGTCAAGTCCTGCAACAATTCATTCGCATTATCCGTAGCAATCTGCATGGCCATGGTGCGTGCCGCATGCTCGGCAGCATTCGAGTCCAGCAATACGGTGAACATCTTCATGCGAAGCACCTTGGGCAGCAATTCCCGCATCACTTCTTCCGAGGATGGTTCTATGATATAATCAGGCTCTCTCCCACTCTTTTCCCCGGTATCTTCCTTAGACAAATCGATGGGAAGATAAGTTTCACGGGTCAGAATCTGAACTGCCGTAGAACGGAAATGATTATACAGCAACTCCACCTTATCTATATCATGATGCAGGAATCGGTTCATCAGGTCTGTAGCCAAATCGGCAGCCTCCTGATAAGAAGGCTTGTCCGCCATGTGCTGAAAGTCGCCCTCTATCTTGAAACCCAACTTCTTCACACCTTCCGCTACCTTTCTGCCTACCGGGAATACCAGCACATTTTCCATACCCAGCGACTTATATTCGTCCAGAATCACCGTGAGGTGGCGAATGACATTCGCATTGAAACCACCACACAGACTGGTATTGGAGGCAAATACCACAACAGCCACACGCTTCACTTCACGTTTCACTATGAAAGGAGGCTCCACTTCAGTGCCCGCACTCAGAAAGTTGGTCAGTATGTGGTTCAGTCTTCGCTCGTAAGGAAGCATATTCTCTATGGCCGCCTGCGCCTTGTGCAGCTTGGCAGATGCCACCATCTTCATAGCCGAGGTAATCTTTCGGGTATTGTTTACCGAGGCTATTCTTCCTTTTACTTCTTTCAGTGATGCCATGATTATTGATTCACTTTAAATTGTTGAGCCATTGCGGCCGCTACTTTCTCTATGATGGCAGTTACTTCATCGTTTATCACACCGCTTCCCAGCACATCCAGCACATCTTTCTGATGTTCGGCGTGCATCATGTCCAGGAATGACTTTTGGAAGGCCTGCACCTTGTGCAAAGGCACATCACGCAGCAAGCCATGCGTGCCACAATAAAGAATGGCGATTTGTTCACCCACAGGCATCGGGCTGTATTGCGGCTGTATCAGCAACTGGTTATTCTTGCGTCCGCGGTCTATCGCCATGGCAGTCACCGGGTCCATATCACTGCTGAACTTGGAAAAAGCCTCCAGTTCGCGATACTGTGCCTGGTCTATCTTCAGTGTACCTGCCACCTTCTTCATACTCTTTATCTGTGCACTACCACCCACACGGGATACGGAAATACCCACATTGATAGCCGGGCGGAAACCTTGGTTGAACAAGTCTGTCTCAAGGAATATCTGACCGTCCGTAATAGAAATTACATTGGTAGGGATATACGCCGAAACGTCTCCTGCCTGAGTCTCGATGATGGGGAGCGCGGTAAGCGAACCGCCTGCCTTCACCTTGCCCACCAGGCTGGGTGGAAGGTCATTCATCTGTTCCGCCACTTCCTGCTGGTTGATAATCTTTGCCGCACGCTCCAGCAAACGGGAGTGCAGATAGAAAATATCACCCGGATAAGCCTCACGGCCGGAGGGACGGCGAAGAATCAAAGACACTTCACGATAGGCAACGGCTTGTTTGGACAAGTCATCATACACCACCAACGCATCCCTGCCGGTATCACGGAAATACTCTCCGATGGCAGCTCCGGCAAACGGGGCAAAATACTGCAATGCAGCAGGGTCGGCAGCCGTAGCGGCTACCACAATGGTATAATCCATGGCACCGCGTTCGCGCAGCGTATTTACCAAACTTGCCACCGTAGAACCTTTCTGACCGATGGCTACATAAATGCAATACACCGGCTTTCCCGCCTCGTAATTGGCTTTCTGGTTCAAGATGGTATCTATGGCGATGGAAGTCTTTCCCGTCTGGCGGTCGCCGATAATCAGCTCACGCTGTCCACGGCCGATGGGGATCATGGCATCCACCGATTTCAATCCGGTTTGCAACGGCTGGTTCACGGGCTGGCGGAAGATTACTCCCGGCGCTTTGCGTTCCAACGGCGTCTCGCAGGTTTCGCCGCCTATGCGTCCACGTCCGTCCAAAGGCACGCCCAGGGGGTCAATGACACGTCCCAACATTCCTTCGCCCACATTGATGGAAGCAATATGCTTGGTGCGTTTCACCACCATTCCTTCCTTTATCTGATCGGTAGGACCTAGCAACACCGCACCTACATTATCTTCTTCCAGGTTCATTACGATAGCCTTGATGCCGTTGTCAAACTCCAGCAACTCATTGGCTTCCGCGTGGGTCAACCCGTAGATACGAGCCACACCGTCACTCACCTGCAACACCGTTCCCACCTCCTTGAATTGGAGGCTGGTATTGATGCCTTTCAGTTGTTGAAGCAAGACTTCGGATACTTCACTGGGTTTTATATTTTCAGACATAATTCTTTTAATTTACACGATTCTTCTATTCTTGGCAATGAACTGTCGCTTCACCCTTCTTATTTGGTTGGCGATGCTCGCATCTATCCTGTAGAAATTGATTTCGAAGATGAAACCACCTTCCAGTTTCTCATCCAGTCTGGTTCTGAACTCTACAGTTCCGTGGGTCTTTTCGGTGACCATTGCCCGTATACGGTTCACCACTTCGTCCGACACGGGACAGACCGTGGTGATTTTGCCGACGCTGATATTCTTCTGTTTCCGATAGAGGTCGATATACGACATTATCATGAACTGAAAGAATTTCTCTCTCCGTTCCTGCAATACCAATTGGGCAAAGCGCTTCATCTCCTTGCTTACGCCGGCACCTCCGGCAGCTTCGCATATCAGTTGCAGCTTTGTCTTCACCGGCAACACGGGATTCTCTACCGCCTGACGCAAATCGGGCACCAGTGTGTAGGTGTCTGCCAGCCTTTTGGCTTCCTCATACACCTGGTCCTCTACCCCGCTTTCATTGGCATACGCCAGCAAAGCCTTGGCATAACGCATTGAGAATACTCCTATATACATATATCAATCAGTTTTTGGAAACAGTCAATTCATCCAGCAAACGGTCTATCATTTCCATTTGCTTCTTCTCGTCATCGAGGTTCTTGCGCAAAACCTTCTCAGCAATGTCTACAGACAGTACAGCTACCTGGCGGCGGATGTCGCTTATAGCGCTGTCTTTTTCTATCTGGATTTGCCTTTTGGCTTCGTCCAGCAGTTTCTGTCCTTCAACCTGAGCCTGTGTTTTGGCTTCCTTCACAATGCGCTCGCGGGTAGCGAGAGCCTCGTTCAGGACGCGCGCCTGCTCCTCGTGAGCCTTAGCCAATATCGTTTCACTTTCCGCCTTGATGTTTGCCAATTGTTCATTGGCCTCACGGGCGGCTACCAGTGATTTGTCGATATATTCTTTCCGCTCATCCACCATTCTGGTAATCACCGGGAAACCGTACTTTGCCAACAGGACAAAGACGATGCCGAAGACGATGACCATCCAGAATAACAGACCGCTATCAGGTGTTAATAATGACATACTACTCTAAGATTATAAGAACAAAGTTAATAAACAAACGATAATGGCAATCAGAGCCACACCTTCTACCAACGCAGCGATGATAATCATGTTCATACGAATATCACCTGCCGCTTCGGGCTGACGGGCAATAGCTTCCATGGCCGAACCACCGATTTTACCGATACCGATACCTGCACCGATTACTGCAATAGCTGCTCCAAGCGCAGCACCTAATTTTCCTAAACCTGCCGCAGCAGCGGACTGTAATAAAATTGCTAGTAACATAATAGTCTGTTTTTAAATTAATTATTTGATTTTTTATTTCATTTTTTTCTCCTCACTCACTTCTTCCGTGCGGGATAGCCCGATGAAGACTGCGGACAACATGGTGAACACATATGCCTGGATAAAGGCAACCAGTATCTCCAACGCCGTCATAAATATGCCGAAAGCCACTGCCACGAATCCCATCGAACCGTTAATCAGCGGGCCTAGATTTGCCGTGATAAAGATGATGGAAATCAAACTGAGGATAGCCGCATGGCCTGCCATCATATTGGCAAACAAACGGATCATCAATGCAAACGGTTTCGTAAAGATTCCGAATATCTCGATGATAGGCATCATGGGAAATGGAGCTTTGAGCCACCAAGGCACATCCGGCCGCAGAATCTCTTTCCAGTATTCCTTGTTTCCCCACAGGTTCACGGCCAGGAACGTGCACACGGCCAATACAAACGTAATGGCAATATTGCCCGTAATGTTGGCACCGCCGGGGAAGAAGGGAACCAGTCCCATCAGGTTGTTTATCAGGATAAAGAAAAAGGCGGTGAGCAGATAAGGAGCATAACGCTTGTAATCCTTACCGATGCAACCTTTTATCACATCATCGTTTATGGCAAGGATACAGGCTTCCATCATCCCCACCATGCCCTTGGGAACTTCCTGCTCCACCGGATGCTTTTTGTACCAGCGGGCACAACTCAATACCAGTATCACCAGCAGGGCACTATTGATAAACAATCCCGTAACGTCCTTTGTAATAGAGATATCCAGAGGTTTTACTTCCTTGCCGGTGGCATCCCTTTCTACTATCTTGCCTTTGTATTCACCGTCGCGGGCAATGTACAAGCCTTCGTATTCGCCGTTTCCTTCCTCAAACCGGGAAGAAAGAAAGGTGTGCCAGCCCGTACTGCTCTTTACGATGACCGGCAGGGGGATAGCTATGGAGGTCTCTCCTATATCGGTGATGTGCCACTCATAGGAATCACCTATATGGCCGAAAACGATTTCATTCACGTCCACCTGCTGCTCCTTGTAGTCGGCCTTCGATTCCTCTTGGGCGCCTGCCCCTTGCAGGAAAGCAACCAGCAATACTAAAACCGTTCCTATGTATCGTAAATTTCTCATACTTACTTATACTTATACCTATTACTTTTATGTTTTATCTCAAAGTGGAAAAAGAAGCGAGTCTCAAAGATCAGAAAGACAAAATAGAATACCATATAGGTTCCTATGAATGATAACACCTGATGCGCCACCGCTACTGCGTATATCGACATAATCAGAATACTGAGCAACATCTTTGTGACCTTTGCCACCAGATAAACCGCCACCATTCTCTGCGGACTCACCCGGCAACAATATCCAAACATAAATATGTAGAACAGACCGAAAAGATAAAAGAATATCGGTATGGAGGGATACCAGGCAAAATAATACCTGGGCAATAAGGTGTGAAACACCAGGGCTCCTCCCCAACTCATGATCACCATCAAGATGGTCAACGAAACTATAAACTTTTTCTTTGCGGCTAACAAAAACATAATTATGTATTAGATTTCTACACAGGCTGAAACTATATTATCTCTCACCTCAACGAACCCACTCGATATTCCAATTGATTTTTCCAGTTCGTCTTCCTCCCTGTACTTTATCTCCCCCCGCACCAGCGACGATATAAGCGGAGCATGATCATACAGCACAGTGAACGAACCCACTTCCCCCGGCAGTGTCACCATTCCCACTTTGCCGTCAAACAATGTACTTTCCGGAGAAACCACAATCAAATGAAGTTCTTCATGATGTTCCATACTTCTTTATTTTTAGCCGGCAGCATCCAGCAATTTCTTTCCTTTTTCTATGGCTTCCTCTATGGTGCCCACGTTCAGGAAAGCCTGTTCGGGCAGATAGTCCACCTCGCCGTCCAGAATCATTCTGAACCCTTTTATGGTGTCTTCTATGGAAACCATAACGCCCGGCACGCCCGTAAACTGCTCTGCCACCGCAAAGGGTTGCGACAGGAAACGCTGCACGCGGCGGGCACGGTTCACCGTCTGGCGGTCTTCATCGCTCAGTTCGTCCATACCCAGGATAGAAATAATATCCTGCAATTCCTTGTTGCGTTGCAATATCTGGGTTACGCGCTGTGCCACATCATAGTGCTCCTGACCCACAATAAGCGGATCGAGGATGCGGGATGTGGATTCCAGCGGGTCTACAGCCGGATAGATACCCAGTTCGGTTATCTTGCGGCTCAATACCGTTGTGGCATCCAGGTGGGTAAAGGTAGTGGCGGGCGCAGGGTCAGTCAAGTCGTCCGCAGGCACATATACCGCCTGCACGGAGGTGATAGAACCGTTCTTGGTAGAAGTGATGCGCTCCTGCATCTGTCCCATTTCCGTAGCCAGCGTAGGCTGGTAGCCCACGGCGGAGGGCATACGTCCCAGCAGTGCCGAAACCTCGGAACCTGCCTGGGTGAAACGGAAAATATTGTCGATAAAGAACAATATATCACGCGCGCCGTTGGCGTCGCCATTCTTGCGGTCGCGGAAAGACTCCGCAACGGTAAGCCCCGACAGGGCGATGGAAGAACGTGCACCGGGAGGCTCGTTCATCTGCCCGTACACCAACGTGGCTTGTGATTTCTCTACTTCATTGTAGTCTACTTTGGAGAGGTCCCAATGACCTTCTTCCATGCTTTTCTTAAATTCTTCTCCATAGCGTATTACGCCGGACTCTATCATTTCGCGCAACAGGTCGTTACCCTCACGCGTACGTTCGCCCACGCCTGCAAATACGGAGAATCCGTTGTGCTTCTTGGCAATGTTGTTAATCAACTCCATGATAAGCACCGTCTTGCCCACACCGGCACCGCCGAAAAGTCCGATTTTGCCACCCTTGGAATAGGGTTCCAGCAAGTCTATCACCTTGATACCTGTGAAAAGCACTTCCTGCACCGTAGACAGTTCCTCAAACTTAGGCGGTTCACGGTGAATGGGGAATGCGCCTTCTTTGCTCAGCGGCTTCATTCCGTCCACGGCCTCGCCCACTACGTTCATCAGGCGGCCTTTTATCTGGTTGCCCACCGGCATAGTGATGGGGTGACCCGTGGAAATGACTTCCATGCCCCTTTGCAGTCCGTCCGTGCTATCCATAGCCACTGTGCGCACCGTGTCTTCACCAATGTGTTGTTGCACTTCCACGACTAGTATTCTGCCGTCGTTGCGTTTGATAGTCAAAGCATCGTGTATGCTTGGAAGAAGAAGATCGGCGTCGATGTCTTTGCCACCAAAGTACACATCGACCACCGGTCCGATAACTTGTGAAATATGTCCAATGATCTGTGACATAAGCTTCTCTATTTACTTTTATTTTATAAATTACCTTTTGCGTATTAACAATTTTGCCGATGATTTTGTTTACCACCTTTTTTCCAAAACCAGTGCCGCAAAGGTAAAGAATATCTCAGTAAATGGAACTCCAGCTAACATTTTTTACACATCAAAACGACATTATTCCATCAAAAGAGGAAAAATAGAACAATTATACTACTCTTTATACATGCCTTCGCGAGATAATTGTTTACTTAAATTAGCAATTCCCAGAGCCACAACAGCCGTAACAGTTGCTGCATGTTCTTGATATTCGGGAATATTCTTGGTATACAGGTCGCGCTCCGTGTGTCATATTTCCCCATAAGAGAAATTGTATCCTTTGATGTCTTGTGTGTTAAAACCGAAAGTGGGCACGCCCTCCACGGCAAACACGCTGGCATCGGTACCACCACTCTGTGTAGGACGGCGGAAGGGTTTTGCCACTTTTACCTCAAAAGGATAGTCGGCACGAATCTCTTTCACGGGCTTGCATACCTCTACCATGTCGTCATACATGGCTTGGGGAACAGAGATGCCCACCGGAGGGGTAGGTCCGCCGTCGCGGTTGAACAGGTTGGATATCTTGCCCAGTTCCTTGGCATGGGTCTTCACATAGGCTTTGGAGCCCAGCAGTCCGAATTCCTCGCCTGCAAAAGCAACAAATAAAATAGTGCGCTTGGGTTTTGCGCCGGACAGGGCTATCATGCGTGCCGCTTCCATCATGGGGCCTATGCCTGTGCCACAGTCAATACCTCCGGTTGCCACATCAAAGGCATCCAGATGGCCGCTTACCATTACATATTCATCGGGATATTTAGTTCCCTTGATAGATGCCACTACATTGTGATACTTCACCGGGCCCAGCTTAAAGTGGTTGCGGATGTCAAATTCCAGCCAGAAATTGCGGCATTCTTTCACCATCTGCTTTATTACCTTGTATTGGTGTTCGTCCAGCTTGATGTCGCATACTTCGGGCAGATTATCGAAAGTGGTATTGGGGTCATTCAGCAAAGCGCGGTCATACAATGCACGCAGGGGCACAGGGGCGGATTGGATAAAGCCCAGCACACCGGCTTCGCACATTTCTTTATAGAACAATCCCGGCATTTCGCGCAAGGGGATCATGGCATGCTTGGTTCCCTTGCTCCAGTTTTCTTCCATCAGGGCATCGTTCTTCTTTTCTATTTCTATGTTCTCGGCTTTTATGGCAGCACGTATGGAGTCTCCCTTAGCGGAGTGGTCGATAGGCCAGCCTACGTTTTCGCCGCATACCAATACCCATGCTCCTTTCAGTTGGTGCTTCATGCGGTTCAGTTCTTCCTCTGTACGTGGTTCTATCAGTACGTGTCCGCGTTGCAGTCCTTTGGTTCCCGAGGTGTAGGAAGGGGTTACAAAATGCAGATCCATTGCCTGGTCGCCACCTATCATGCGTCCGAGCCAAGGACCGCGGTTGAATCCTACGGGCAATTCTCCGGCTTCTTCCAGATGGGCTTCAATTCCCCATCGCTTATACTCACGTATCATCCATTCGGCGGCATTCTCGTATGCGTCCGATCCGATGACTCTCCCCCCGAAACGATTCGTGAGAATGTCCAGCTGATGCATTACCCGATTGTCTGTTTGCCCCGTTTCAATAATCTTTTTTACGGCGGCAGGCTGTGCAGAGATAGTTCCTGCACACAAAGTGGCAGCAAAGATGGCTGCCATGCACATTTTGTTCATCATGGTATTTTCTTGTTTGTAAGTTGTTAACGATTACAAATATAAAGGTTATTTTGGAACTTCAATCCTAAAATTGAAACAATTTATCAGCGGGGAGGATTTATTTTTCAGTTAGAGAAACAGGGATGATGTTAAAATGGTAGTTCGAGGGGGCTGTCGTAGGAGGTGGAAAATATTCCTTATCAGCAAAGTTATCTTTGCGAATTAGCAAATAAAGTTTGCTAATAAGAAAAATAATGTGCAATTTTGCAATCAAATAAAAGGTGGCAATAGATAGAATTCAAGAATACTAAAAAAATGATATTATCAAACAAGGAATTGCTGAATGAATTTATACAGAAAAATTCAAGAGCCGTAAAGCCTATGAATAAGTGGATTGATGAAATTATAAAGGCTTCATGGCAAAGCCACATTGATTTAAAGAATATATTCCCATCAGCAGACTATGTTGGCAATGGAAGGTATGTATTTAATATTAGCGGCAATAATTACAGAATAATAGCCATCGTGTTATTTGTCGGTGGTATTATGGAACTCAGATTTGTGGGTACACATGCTGATTATAGTAAAATTAAAAATTGTGCGGAAATTTAGTTTCTGTACTAATACAACGGAATGGAATTACTTAACTCAATATTTAAAAACATTATGATTTACAAAAACATCAACTGTATTACAACACGAGAACAGTATGATGAAATTCGTACCCGTGTTGATGAATTGATAAAGGAAACAACCCAAAAAGGGATGTTGGAACCTAATGCGGATAATGAATACATCCGTGAAATAGCCCGCTTGGCCAAGTTGAGCGCAAGCTATGAAGATAATTATCTGGATATTTTGCCATTGAGAGTGAAGAATCCTCTAATTAAAGCCATAGAGGACTATTTTTATAGCAAAAATATGAAAAGAAAAGAAGCCGCTGCAGCTTTAGGATTAAATGAATCCGTTTTCAGCCAAATAATGAATGGAAAAAGAAAAATTTCCACTGTCTTGGCAAAGAAATTATATACGGATTTAAAAATAGATGCGAATTTGATACTGGAAAATATCTAGTAATTCAACTAACGTCCTTTTTCATAAAAAAGCGAGCGATGGAGATTATCTCCACCGCTCGTTCCGTATTTCATCGCATTGCCTGTGTTGCCAGTCGTGCAGTACTGTTTTCAGCAGTTTCAGTTTCCAGCCTTTCATGAATCGTATTTCGTCCCTCTCCTGCTCCGTGCAGATGCTGACGCGCAATAATTCGGGGTACTGAATGGGGACGTGGA
>Ga0192242_10264_pt1 | contig 23746 bp, 20 predicted proteins | sample Koala_Koa27_J3_FD_131235 | JGI IMG/M metagenome (GOLD analysis project Ga0192242, IMG submission 131235) | Enriched cells from koala feces incubated with labeled cellulose particles, San Francisco Zoo, California, United States - Koala_Koa2-7_J3 ...
GATAAAGGGGACATACGCCTGTGAGCACCCCGCGGGTTTGTGCCTACATGGCGAAAAGAAAACGATCACCAACCAGGGGTAAGCGCAAATCCTGGGAAAAGCAGGCGGCAGACATTTCCAGTAAGAACAAGGAACATTTGTTGTTCTTTATCGGAGACATTTTGTATGTTTGCACTATAAGTTATGAAAGCGGACATCCGAACATTCGATTTTAAAACTTTGCCCATAGAGATAGAGGTGAAGGATATAAAGTTTGTCAAGGAATTGCCCAAACTTCTTGGACAACCCCACAAGGCCGCGTTTTATCAGATCCTATGGCTTACCGCGGGAAAAGCTACCTTCCGGATTGACTTCCGTGAGATTTCAGTCAATGCCAATGAAGCTCTGCTCATCGGTGCCGGGCAAGTCTGCGAGTTTGATGTGGTGTCCGAATATGCGGGGCGGTTGATCTTATTCACCGGCGATTTCTTTACTGTGACCGAACTTGATGCCAATTTTCTACATACCTCCGAAGTATTGAACCCCCTTCATCTCAATCAAACGGTTCCGGTCTGTCCGGAGTTCGCCGGCAACCTTATTACTTTGTTGGAGGGAGAACTCAGACAACCTTCCGATGCTTTTCAACCGGGAATTGCCCAAAGCTACCTGCGGGTCATTCTGCTCGAAACAGAAAGGCGACTAACCGCGTCTTATCCGCCCGTTGTCAATCAGGTGGTACGGAAATTCTATCATGCGGTTGAACAACATTTTAAAGAAAACAGAAATACGGCATATTATGTCCGGCTCCTGGGAGTAAACGAAAAAGCTTTATCTAAAGAGGTAAAGACACTTACCGGAAGCACACCGAAGGTCTATATAGATTCACGCGTCATCCTTGAAGCCAAACGTTTATTGTCCTACAGCAACCTGTCTGCCAAGGAGATCGGCTTTGTATTGGGGTTTGACGAACCGACCAATTTCAGTAAGTATTTCCGCAAGCATACAGGGATAACACCCGTTCAGTTCCGGGACTCCGCGAAGAAATAGTCGGTAAGCGGAGATTTACCACAATACGCCACTGATGTATAATCGCTGCCTTTGCATAAGGCTGTACTTTTGCATGGTTATTCATATCTATTCATTAAAAAGTACAGCAATGAAAAAGATCGTTTTGATAGGAGCAAGCGGATTTGTAGGTTCCGCTATCCTGAATGAAGCCTTGAACAGGGGTATCAAAGTAACGGCAGTAGTCCGTAACCCCGAACGTATGAAGATCTCAGACGAAAACCTTACCGTCGTTAAGGCGGATGTGTCCGACGCCGGTAAAGTCGCCGAAATCTCAAAGGGTGCCGATGCCGTGATCAGCGCGTTCAATCCGGGATGGACAAATCCGGATATTTACCAAGAAACCCTGAACGTGTATCCCCTGATTCTTGAGGAAGTGAAGAGAGCAGGTGTGGAGCGGTTACTTATCGTCGGCGGCGCGGGAACGTTATTTGTCGCTCCCGGCCTTCGTGTGGTCGATTCGGGTGCTATTCCTGCCGAAATCATGGGCGGAGTAAAATCGCTCGGTGAGTTCTACCTGAATACCCTTATCAACGAAAAAGAGATCGACTGGGTGTTCTTCTCTCCGGCAGGTAGCCTTGAGCCGGGCGTGCGCACAGGAAACTACCGTTTGGGTAAAGATGACCTGATAACGAACGATGCAGGTGAAAGCAGGATCTCAGTTCAGGATTACGCCAAAGCCATGATAGATGAACTGGAAACTCCGGTTCACCACCAGGAACGTTTCACCATTGGTTACTGATCGACAGGGATGAGGAACATCATCAGCGTGTTAGCTGTGTGTGGTACCCATTTCTTAGACTTGACAGACAGGAAGAGGCGGAATCGCACCTTCCTGTTGAAAGACTCTGTGTCACCCGGGGGGAGCATGTTCATCCTGTGATGGAAAAGTCAGTTCATTCCGGCAAAAAGTTTCCGAACACTTTGTTATCTCTGAAATATGTCGTTACTTTGCACAAATTTGTGGTAAAGATGAATCACTGGCAGATCAGAGACAAGCGTTACAGGCATCCGGATGTTTTTCATCCGGAGACGGGCTATCTTCTCTCATTTCACCAGAAAGCATATTTATTTTTTGGTTAATGCGTTAGTCCTTTCGGGACAACGCATTTTTTTTGTCGTATATCTACGCAAATCGAAAACAATATAACAACAACAGAAGAGATGGAAAAGGAAGTAAAGAAAGTCCTTGTCTTGGGCTCAGGCGCGCTTAAGATCGGACAGGCGGGAGAGTTTGACTATTCCGGTTCGCAGGCGCTGAAGGCGCTGAAAGAAGAAGGGATCAGTTCGGTATTGGTCAACCCCAATATCGCTACCATCCAGACCTCCGAAGGGATAGCCGATACGGTCTATTTCCTTCCGGTAACTCCCTATTTTGTAGAGGAGATCATCCGGAAAGAACGTCCCGATGGTATGCTGCTGGCCTTTGGCGGACAGACCGCTCTGAACTGTGGTACGGAGCTCTATACCACAGGGGTACTGGAAAAATACGGTGTACAGGTGCTGGGTACCTCGGTAGAGGCCATTATGTATACCGAAGACCGCGACCTGTTTGTAAAGAAGCTGGATGAGATTCACATGAAGACTCCCGTCAGCCAGGCAGTAGAGAACATGGAAGAGGCACTGGCTGCCGCCGAACGGATCGGTTTCCCGGTGATGGTGCGTTCCGCTTACGCGCTCGGAGGATTGGGAAGCGGTATCTGTGCCAACCGGGAAGAATTTGTTAGACTGGCGGAAAGTTCTTTCGCTTTCTCCAGACAGATCCTCGTAGAAGAGTCTCTGAAAGGTTGGAAAGAGATAGAGTTCGAAGTGATCCGCGATGCCAATGACCACTGCTTCACGGTAGCCAGCATGGAAAATTTTGACCCGCTGGGTATTCATACCGGTGAGTCTATCGTGGTGGCTCCTACCTGCTCCTTAGATGAAACGGAACTGAAAATGCTGCAGGCACTCTCTGTGAAATGTATCCGTCACCTCGGTATCGTAGGAGAATGTAACATCCAGTACGCCTTTAATTCCGAAACAGACGATTACCGTGTCATTGAGGTGAACGCCCGTCTGAGCCGTTCTTCCGCCCTGGCCTCCAAAGCGACCGGATATCCGCTGGCGTTTGTCGCTGCCAAGCTGGCACTCGGTTATACCTTAGACCAGATCGGAGAAATGGGAACGCCCAACTCGGCCTACGTGGCTCCGCAGCTCGATTATCTGATCTGCAAGATCCCCCGGTGGGACCTTACCAAGTTTGCAGGCGTATCCCGTGAGATCGGTTCCAGCATGAAGTCTGTCGGGGAGATCATGTCTATCGGACGTTCGTTCGAAGAGATCATTCAGAAAGGGTTGCGTATGATCGGGCAGGGGATGCACGGTTTTGTAGCCAACGGAGAGATGGACTTTGAAGATCTGGACAATGAACTGGCCAACCCTACCGACCTGCGTGTCTTTGCCATTGCCGAAGCACTCGAAAAGGGATACAGCATCGACCGTATTTACGAACTCACGAAGATAGATCCCTGGTTCTTAGGCAAGCTGAAAAACATTGTAGATTATAAAGAGAAACTGTCCGGCTACGCTACCGTTGAAGAGATACCCGCCGGGGTACTGCGTGAAGCGAAAGTCCTGGGATTCTCCGATTTCCAGATTGCCCGTATCGTTCTCAATCCGACCGGGAACATGGAGAGTGAGAACCTGAAAGTCCGCGCCCGCCGGAAGGAACTGGGCATTCTGCCCGCCGTGAAGCGCATCCATACAGTGGCCTCCGAACATCCCGATCTGACCAATTATCTTTATATGACCTACGCTGTACAAGGCTATGATGTCAATTACTATAAGAACGAAAAATCGGTAGTGGTACTGGGTTCGGGAGCCTATCGCATCGGTAGTTCCGTAGAGTTCGACTGGTGTTCGGTGAATGCCGTACAGACCGCGCGTAAGCTGGGATACAAGTCTATTATGATCAACTACAATCCGGAGACCGTGTCTACGGACTACGATATGTGCGATCGGCTTTACTTTGACGAACTCTCTTTCGAACGTGTGCTGGATGTCATTGATCTGGAGCAGCCCCGCGGCGTGATCGTGTCTGTGGGCGGACAGATCCCGAACAACCTAGCCATGAAACTTTACCGCCAGGCGGTTCCTGTGTTGGGTACCTCTCCCATTTCTATCGACCGGGCCGAGAACCGCAATAAATTCTCTGCCATGCTCGACCAGCTGGGTATCGACCAGCCGGCGTGACAGGAACTTACCAGCCTGAGCGATGTGAAGTCTTTCGTAAACAAAGTAGGCTATCCGGTATTGGTACGTCCTTCGTATGTGCTTTCCGGCGCGGCGATGAATGTATGCTACGACGAAGAAGAATTGGAAAACTTCCTGCAGATGGCAGCGGATGTATCCAAAGAGCATCCGGTGGTGGTATCGCAGTTCCTCCAGAATACCAAAGAGATCGAGTTCGACGCGGTAGCCCGGAACGGAGAAGTGGTAGAATATGCCATTTCCGAACATGTCGAGTTTGCCGGGGTACACTCCGGAGACGCGACGCTGGTGTTCCCGGCGCAGAAGATATACTTCGCCACTGCCCGCCGGATCAAGAAGATCAGCCGGCAGATCGCGAAAGAACTCAATATCTCCGGGCCCTTCAACATCCAGTTCCTGGCCCGTAACAATGAGGTGAAGGTGATCGAGTGCAACCTGCGTGCTTCACGTAGTTTCCCGTTTGTCTCTAAAGTGCTGAAACGTAATTTTATTGAGACAGCCACCCGTATCATGCTGGATGCTCCTTACTCCCGTCCCGACAAATCGGCTTTCGATATAGACTGGATCGGGGTGAAGGCTTCGCAATTCTCCTTCTCCCGTTTGCACAAGGCAGACCCTGTGCTCGGTGTAGATATGTCTTCTACCGGTGAGGTAGGATGTCTGGGCGACGACTATCCGGAGGCACTGCTCAACGCTATGATCGCTACCGGATTTAAAATACCGGAGAAAGGGGTGATGTTCTCTTCCGGAGCCATGAAATCAAAGGTAGATCTGCTGGAAGCCAGCAGGCTGTTGCACAAAAAAGGATACAAGATCTATGCCACTGCCGGTACGGCCGCTTTCCTGAATGCGCATGGTGTAGCTACGGAACCTGTGTTCTGGCCCGACGAACGTCCGGGAGCAGAGAATAATGTGATGCGTATGATCGCGGATCATAAGCTCGACCTGATCGTTAATATTCCCAAGAATCATACCAAACGCGAACTCACCAATGGCTATCAGATCCGTCGCGGCGCGATCGACCACAACATTCCGTTGATCACCAATGCCCGCCTGGCCAGCGCGTTCATCGAAGCGTTCTGTGAACTGGATATGAAGGACATTCAGATCAAGAGCTGGCAGGAATATAAATAGAAGGATATGCCTGTAAGGAGAGGTTGTCTGATTTCAGACAGCCTCTTCTTTTTGTCTACCTACCTATAGGCACCCTCGTATGGGATGTAGTCTTGTCTGTATTTAGCACTGTTCTGTTCAGGGAAAGAGGGGTGTAGCGGATGGCGGTAAGGAACGCGGGAGTATACTTATACTTTTTTTGCGTTTTAATAGGACGGATACGATATATTTTTTACATTTACGTGTTATTTCGTTTATATAGCTTCTAAAAAATAAAATCATGACTGGTAAGAAGTACTGGCTGTTTCTGGGTCTTATTCTCCTTCAGGGTATCTACTCCATAAGTTATTCACAAGACGGTTTTTTCAAAGAGACTGAGCTCGAAATCCTCGAATTTCCCGGGGAAACGGTCTATAAGCTGCGCAGTTCAGGAGAGTTACTGAATGGGCATTTCAAGATACAACGTACGCTGGGAGGATATTATCAGTCACGGTTTGTCAATGGCAAACCCGATGGGAAATGGGAACAATTCAATAGCAATAATAAATTGCTCAAAGAGGTTAACAGGCTTAACGGTGTACTCCATGGCAAGAACATAACCTATCATCCGGGTACGGACAAGATCAGTACGGAGATCCATTTTTCAGAAGGACAAATGGACGGACCCTATGTGAAACAGACCCTGGACGGAGTCGTACTCGAACAACGTACCTACAAAGCCGGCAAACTGGACGGAGTAGAAAAGGAGTTTTATAAAGACGGGACTTTGCAGAAAATGGTGACCTATCGGGATGGCCTTAAGACGGGTATGTATGAGGAATACAATGAAAAAGGGAGATTAAAGACGAAAGTGAATTACCTGAATGATCTGAAATCCGGTACGGAAGAACTTTACAACAGAGATGGAACATTGGTGGCCAGGATCTCTTACAAGGAGGGAAAAAGGACGGAACATCAGAATATTACAGCGATAAGACAGGTAAAGTAGTTAAGCGTGAAGTCTATGCCGCCGATAAGTTACATGGCAAGTCAGAAACGTTTTATGAAAATGGTACGGCCAAACTGATGAGGACTTATAAGGCGGACAGGCTGGACGGACCGGGAAAACAATATTTTGAAAATGGCGTGTTGCAACTTGAGAACCATTATCTGAATGACGAGAAATCAGGGGTCTGGAAATGGTATACCAAAGAAGGAAAACTGCGTGAACTGATCACTTACGATAAGAACAAGAAAAATGGTCTGAACGAAACCTACAATCCGGATGGAAAAGTGGTGTCGCACACCCATTATAAGAATGATCAGAAGGAAGGTGTGGTTAAGGAATACGATCAGCACACGGGGATGATCAGAGAAGAGGGCACGCTTGAAGCAGGTAAAAAGACAGGAGTGTGGACGCTTTACTGGCCCGATGGCAAAGTGCGTGAGAAGAAGAGGTATGTATTTGGGAAATTGGATGGCAAAGCAGAACGATTCTACGAAGATGGTAAGCTGCGGGAGTCGTTGGTCTATACAGACGGAGAAAAGCACGGAGCGGCCAGTGAATATCATTCCAATGGCCAGCTCAAAGTCAAAGGGAATTACCAGCGCCAGACCCGTACCGGTACCTGGGAGTATTTTGCGGAAGATGGAAAAATCCGGGAGAAGCAGAACTACAATGATCGTGGAGACAAACATGGAGAGTGGATCACCTATTATCCCGGAGGAAATCCGAAACAACGGACCACTTATGACAAAGGACAGAACGGGAGTTACTGAAAAGTATTATAACAATGGGAGTGTTGAATACAAAGGTCATTATACCACTGACCATAAAACCGGTAAGTGGGTCTATTATTATTCCAATGGCGTAGCCTCGAAGGAAGAAGAATATGACTCAGAGGGCAGACGCAGTGGAAAGTGGACCGAATATTATGCGGGAGGCAACACTAAGTATGTGATCACCTATGGCGGAGATATACCAAATGGAGTAGAAGAGAAATACAGTGCCGACGGAAGGCTGCTAAATCGTTGTAACTGGAAAGATGGGGAGCTGGATGGCAAATCTGTTTCTTATTATCCCAACGGGCAGATCAGGGAAGAGGCTGTATATACGGATGGCTCATTGAATGGTATCCGTAAAACCTACTTTGACACGGGTATGGTGGAAGATTTGTCTACTTATCAGATGGATGTGCTGAACGGTAAACAGGAACAATACTCTTCCAACGGCACATTGCTTACCGAAGGACAATATAACCGGGGTGCACGGCACGGTACATGGAAACTGTATAACCAGGATGGTAGCTTACGTGAGACCATTGTATATGATCATAACGCGATAAAAAGCAGGAAATGAAAAACCGATCTGTTCTCTTACTCGTGCTCCTGGCTCTTCCTCTTATCCTTCGGGGACAGCCGGTTGTAAACATCATTCCGGATAAAGAGGCGAATTATGTGATCCTGGATGCAGCCTCATGGGGAAGTGATATCGAACTGGCCTTTGGACAGAACGAGGAATATATGTGCCTTTATTCGCTCAGAGGCGCGGACCAGGAACTGGAAGGGGTAGCTCCTTACTTGTTCCGATATCCGGACGATCTCAAAAAGAGAACATCGTTTGATGCCTGGTTGAGGCGCAAGTATGATGACAGGCACCGGGCGTTTTACCTCTATTCCGACTGCTCTCTTCAGGAGTTGCGCAGACACCTTGCTGTTTTTACGCGTGCTTACACCGAGTCCGGGAAATCTATGTTTTTCCGCTTTTATGATCCGGCTGTCGCCTCTTATATGTATCCTCTACTTACCGACAAACAAGCTGCGATGTTTTTTGAGAAAGTGGAGTATATCGCTTATACGGATCCGCGCACAGACCAGGAGAGGGTCGTTGCTCCCTCCGGATCAGTAAGGGAATATGCAAAGGCCCATTCGCTGCCAAAGTATGAAACTCCTGTCTTTTCAGAGCAGCAGATGCAGGAGATCAACCGGGCATTGCAGGAATACAATCGTATAGAACCGGTTCCGGTTACCTGTCATTTACCGGGTCGTGTACCTTCAGGAGAATTGCCTTTACCTGTGTATGATAAACAGAGCGATGCGCGTGTTAAAGTCGGGATTACGGTCGATCGGACAGGTAAAGTCACCAAAGCTGTTTCTGTACAAGAGGGGACTTTGTTAAACTTTTCCATAAAGAAAGCTGCGGAAGCTGCTGCCCTGCAAACTGTTTTTGACGCGAACGACGAGGCCCCTGCCGCGCAGGTGGGAACTATTATTTATCGGTTCGGCCTGATCGATTAACTATGCCTGCGAGTAGGAGGTGTAAGCAGTCAGTTATAAGTGGTAAGGATAGTAAAGAATACACGGACTTCCTGGTCGTCTTTTTAGTTCTGCTTTTGTGATACTTTTTGGCTCCTGGTATTTTCAGCAGCGCGCGTGTCGTTTCCAGTCATCTTTTGAACCGGTCCGGACTGCGCGCCGGTTTTTTTAACCTGTTTATCTTTGTCTTCCGGTTATTTCCGGCAACTCCGTTTACAGCAGGAGCCAGGTCTGTTATCGGATAGCCCCCTGCATAGGCATCTCATTTTTTCCTGTCTCTTTCTCAGATTTCTCCCTGGAAAACGGTGGAAGTTTCCTTGGAAAGTGGGTCCACTTTCCTTGGAAAGTCGACTCACTCTCCAAGGAAGATGCGTGCACTTTCCAAGGAGAGTTTTTCGGTTCTCCATGGAGAATGCGGAGGTTTTTATCTGCTGTGTTCCCATAGAGAGAATATATACTCTAACTAATCTGTTGCTGTTTCTGAAAGTAAGTTTCAGAGAGAACCCCGGTTCCTGAAAGACGGAAATTTGTAGCAGGAGGCGGGTGGAGAGGGGATGACGCGTGCATTCGCTGTATGTCTTCCGTTTTCTGGCTCCGGTATAGGATGTGTCATTAAAAACGAATCCGAAATCCCTGTGTATACATGGGAATATATAAAAATAATTTTATATTCAGGCGATTGTCTGTACATACACAGGTTTAGGGTTCAGATGTGTTTTTTGTAAGATAAATTTGTATACGCGATAAAAAAACTTCAGCAGATAATGTACATTTCAGATGCATTTCGGATGCTATCCGGATTTCCGTGAGATGCTACATAGACTCCGGTTAAAATCTGAAATGTATATTTTCTCACCTTATTATGCGCGCATCAGATATAGATATAGATTTAGAGACAGATACAATCTCTCTCTATAGCCTCTCTCTTTTTGGCTGAAATTTGTTTGCGGCGGGTCGCATCGCCGGGTATGTATGAAAAAAAGAACAAGAGAAAGGGGTAGTGAATGTAGCCGGGAAAATGTCCGGTATCTGACAGATGATCCTACTCTTTATTTTTGCGGGCCGGGCGATGGATGGTTTGTGAAGTAATACTCCCCTGCCGCGGGTAGGTGTTTTGCGCTTAAATCGGATTTAAATGCTGTTTCCGGCTGCTTTTTGGGCAGAGAAGGATGCCCTTTGGGGAAATGCATTTGGCTCTTGATGGGTAACAGGGGAACATAGAGGCTGCTGAGGGATACAAACCCGTTTGGGGCGAAAGTATATTTTTTCTTTGTTTAAGAAAGTTGAAAACACCTGTTATCTGTCAGATAAATTAACCATATCGTCACGGGCTGTTTGGCAGGTAAGGGGCATAGGCTACGGTTTCCCGTCTTGCGGAAAGTGATCCGTTCTTTCCGGCCTTGTAGCCGGATGTTGCCGGGTTGCGAGCGACTTTACCGGCGGCTGCTCCCTCTGCTGCTCCTGTCGGCGTACCTGTTTATACGCCGTCAGCTGAGCGAAGGACCTACGGACTTTCTCAGTCAGAGTTGATAACTTTCTGAAAAGGGAGAGAGGCTGTAGGGTTAGGTCAGGAGGCCTTTCCCGAAGATACGAATGATTTTCCGAAGAGCCGGAGACCGATTTGCCGGAAGATATTTTTCTGTTAGATCCATACCTGTTATATTTGTATGTTTTGTGGGGGGGGGGGATGCCCCGTTTTATATTCTATTGTTTGAATGAGATATGCTGATATTACTTTCTTGTGCCAAGACCATGAGCCCGGTGGGAAAACTTCAGTTGCCTTTCCACAGCACACCGCGTTTTTCCCGGCAAGCGTCTGAGATCGCTTTGTATATGTCTGGGTTTTCTGTGGAGGAGTTGGAGCGTCTGCTTCGGGTCAATTCAAAGATCGCCGTAGAGAATTTCAGGCGTTATCAGGCATTTCACGGAGAAGAAACTGTTCCGGGACCTGCTGTTTTCTCCTACACGGGCATTGTCTTCAAAAGACTGGCCCCGCGCGATTTCACAGCGGAACAGCTTTCCTATATGCAGGACCATCTGCGTATCACCTCTTTTTGTTACGGTCTGTTGCGGCCTATGGACCTGATCCGTCTCTATCGTCTGGAGGGTGATGTCCGTTTGCCTGAACTGGGTGAGCAGACTCTTTTTTCTTATTGGAAAGAACGGCTGACGGATGTTTTTATTGAAGATATCCGTAAGGCCGGAGGCATCTTGTGCAACCTGGCGAGTGAGGAGATGAAAGGGCTGTTCGACTGGCAACGCGTAGAGAAAGAGGTGAAGGTAGTCACCCCCGAATTCCGGGTCCGCAAGAATGGCAAACTCACCACTGTCGTTATATATACCAAGATGAACCGGGGAGAGATGGCGCGGTACATCCTGAAAAACCGTATCGAAGACCCGAAGCAACTCTGTACGTACAGTTGGGAGGGGTTTGAATACCAGCAAGGGCTGTCCGGTGAGAAGACCCTGGTCTTTACCCATGGATGTTAACTAAGTATGTAAAAATGATCTGCTATGAATGAAATAGAAAAAATGAGAAGCAGCCAGCTGGCAGACACTTCCGATCCGGAGATACAACAACGATTTGTTCGCGCCAAAGAGATCTTGTCGCGCTTCAACAACACCTATTACAGCGGTCCCGGCTATCGGGAGCTCCTGCGGGAGCTGATCCCGGGCATTCCCGATACTTCGGTGATCTCTCCTCCTTTCGGCTGTGATCACGGCGATGGCATCCGCCTGGGAGAACATGTGTTTATCAACTCCAACTGTACCTTTCTGGATGGAGGGTATATCACCATTGGCGCGCATACATTGATCGGCCCCCATGTGCAGATCTATACCCCCCAACACCCGATGGATGCTATCGAACGCCGGGAACCTAAGGAATACGCGTATCCTGTCACGATCGGACAGGATTGCTGGATCGGCGGCGGGGCGATTATCTGTCCCGGAGTCACTATCGGTGACCGCTGCGTCATAGGAGCGGGGAGTGTGGTGACACGTGATCTCCCTGCTGATAGTGTGGCTGTGGGGAATCCGGCCCGGGTGATACGCCGGACCGGAGGTGCAGAATAACGGGATCAGAGAGCAGGAAGCCGGGAAGTTATTTCCCGGTCTTCATCACTCCTGACTCCGTGTCTTCGTGGTTGAGTCGCTTCTGCAGGGTATCTACTTTTCTGCCGAAACTGAAATTCCAGGCGAAGGTCAGACCTACCATCCGCGAGCTTTCTTTGATATACATCCAGTTCTTTGCAGGAGCTACTTCGTTGAATCTCTGGCTTCCCACCTTGTAGTTATCGGCAAACGGATTGAACATGATTGCCCCGAAGGTCATTTGTTTGTGACGATAGTTAAGCATAAGACCGTGGATATTTTCTCCATAGCTGAGTGTTTCGCCATAGAAATTATTCTTATGGTTCTGGATCATGAACAGGGCCGACCAGTTTTTATAGTTTGCCATCACTTGTCCCTGGTAGTACCAGTTGTTGTAGATGTGCTGGTAGGTGTTGCCCCGGCTTTTGTAATGGTTGATCCCGGTGGTGAAAGAGAACGTCAGGATATTTTTGATCGGACCCAGCTTGAATTCCGCTTCGGGATTCAGTTTGTACCAGCTCCGCTGGTTCTCAACGCTACGTACAAACAGGTCATTTTCCCTGTATGTGCTCTCCATGACCGGGCGATGCTGGTAATAATAGGCTATAGAGAGGTTGCTGCTCAACAATCCTTTGCGGAAGTCCAGGTACAATACATTGTTGTAGTGCCGCGCTATTTTCAGGTTGGGATTCCCTCTGCGCAGTTGCAGGGAATCGATCAGCTGTTCCACATCGCTCAGGTCGGACAGGCTGGGAGTAGATTGCGAAATGCTTCCCCGGTAGCGCAGGAAGAGCTGATCATGGAAGGCATAAGACAATCGCAGTTGCGGGGTGAAGGAGAAGTCACCATACGATCTTTCCCCCTGTTCGATCCAGGTACGGTTGCCGCGTAGTCCTACGGAATAGCCCAACTGATTGATCTTTCCGGTATATTCCGTATAGGCCGTGGAAAAGGATTCTTTCAATTTGGTTTTCGCAGTGGCAGTTCCTCCATACGTATTGTCCGTATTACTTTGTCTGACATACAGACCCGTACTGAGCTTGCCTGTGCGGAAGCCTTTTTCATAGATACCTTCACCGATCAGGGAGTAGCGGTCACCCTCTACCGAGGTAAATATATCCGTCAGTACCTGAGAATCTTTCCCTTCTTCATACCGTCTGTCGTTCTTGCTGTCTATATAGGTGCCTACCACATTCAGGATGAGGAACTGTTTGTGAGGCAGATTGCGTTGGAAATACAGGTCTACAGAGGGACGCAGTGACTTTTCCTTTTCAAGGTCTACCATCTGCACCGTTTCTTCCGGATGATTTTCCGGATAGAGCAGGCTGTTCAGATCTGTTTTAGAATAGTGGATGTTGGTACGGACAGCCGCGTTGAAAAACCACTTGTCAGTCTCCTGGTAGCTGTAATTGAATCGTATAAAATCCCAGTGCGATCTCCACGGACTGGGGATCCCCTCTTCCAGACGGGTGAACGTACTGCCGTCGGCAAATACAAATCCTTCCTCATTCTCCCGCCAGGTATGGTTGAAGCCCCGGTATCCTCCGTAATAGGTAAGGGCATATTCCGATTTCTTATGATTGATCTTTGCCGTGATCCCGTTGTTGCCCCAGGCTGTATGCGGCGAATTTTGCAGGTCCAGAGATAGATAACCTCCGGTCTCCCTGCGTCTTACAATGTAATCGATCACGGCCGCTATTCCCTCTCCGTAGCGCAGCGAAGGGTCGTCGTGGTATTCAATGCGCAGTACATCTTCCGGACGCAGGGCCATCACCTCTTCGATCTCCGCTTTGGCTCCGTTGATACGTACCTGCACCTCTCCCTGGCCGGAGGAACTGATCTTTTTATTAAAAGGGTCTACCTGTAGCCTGCTGAGCTTCATCTGCTGCAACAGGTTCAGACCGTTGGTAGAAGCCTTTAATTGATGCGAGGTAGGCAGGATGATCTTCTTGTCCAAAGTCTGGATGATAGGAGAAGCGGTTACGGTGACTTCGCTCAGTTGCACGGAGGCGGAGTCTAAGGCAATGGCTCCCAGATCCCGGTTCTGCCGCAGATCTTCAATAAGGATCTGCCGGGGCTCATATCCGATGGCAGAGAGCTGCAGACGATAGTTGCCGGTACTCAGGTTGTTCATTACAAAATGTCCGCGCTGATCGGTGACCATACCCGTGACGAAGGTAGAGTCCGGTTTCTGGAGCACTACATTTGCATAATCTACCGGATCGGTTCCGCAAACAATTTTTCCTTTGAGCTGCACGGTCTGTGCGGAAAGAGAGAAGATCCATAGGCAGGAGAGAATGAATAGTATGTTCTTTTTCATGTTACAGTGTTTCTGTAGATTAGTAGAATGTCTTAAGTTTAATTATGTGTTAGACGCGAACGGGAAACACAAAGTTGCAAAGGTATTGTAAAAAGAGGTATCTTTCGCCTGGCAGGAGATGTGCTTGAAAGTTTTTGAAAAATATTCTGTGACTTTATTTGGAAAAAACAAAATAAGATGTACCTTTGCAACGCTTTTGAAACGAAAGTGTAGGGGCGTTTAGCTCAGCTGGTTCAGAGCATCTGCCTTACAAGCAGAGGGTCGGCGGTTCGAATCCGTCAACGCCCACCCCGATCAAACCTCTACTTTCGATTCGGAACACTTTCAGAGCGTTTGGCTTAGCTGGTTCAGGGCCTTCCGGTTATACTCGGAAAGGTCAGCGGTTAAGATCCGTTTTTTAGTATGGATGGTTTTTGAAACAATACTATCGGGCGTTTAGCTCAGCTGGTTCAGAGCATCTGCCTTACAAGCAGAGGGTCGGCGGTTCGAATCCGTCAACGCCCACAACAAGGTCGAAAGACAGGAGAAGCCAAACAAAGACATAAAGTCTGTTAGTCAGTAGATTAACAGACTTTTTTTATTCTTCCCCTCGACAATAAAAGTCAGTTTAAGACAGTAGTAGAGTGAGTGAAAAGTGAGTAACACTAACATCCGAATTTCACTCACGATTAACCATATTAACAACTGGTAATAAGCGACTTAAATCGACTGCATTCGGTTTCTACGAGAGCTTTATTCTTTAAGTGATACAAAATAACTTTGTCGAATCATTTAAAAAGAATGAGTTATGAAAAGTACGTATCGAATCCTTTTCCTAATCAGAAAAAGAAATTTAAACAAAAATGGACTAACCAGCATTATGGTTAGAATCACTATTAGCGGAGAACAAGCAGAATTCAGTTCCAAAGAATTTGTTAACCCTGAAATGTGGAGTTCACTTGGTAAGGTTATCGGCAGAACGAAAGAAGCGCAAAAAATCAATGACTCTTCAGGTAAAATAAAAATAGCATTGGATAAACATTACAAAGCTATTCTTGAAAGATGGTTTTGTTACTCCTGATAAACTTCGGGATACTTATTTAGGTAAAGAAATCCGGAACAACACTGTTCTATCTCTTTATAATATTAAGGTAGAACAAAAGAGAAGCCTTGTTGGAAAAACAATTCGTGATACTACTCTTTCTAAATATCTGGCAACTAAAAAACGTGTTGGCGATTTTATGCTATATAAATATAAAAAAGAAGATATGCCAATAAGAGATGTGGATTTCCAGTTTATAACAGAGTATGAAGTATATTTAAAATCTGTTTGTGGATGCGGTCATAATTCTACAGTAAAACATCTACGCTATTTGAAACAAGTTGTTATAAATGCACTTAAAAATAGATACATTACTAATGATCCATTTGACGATTATACATTAGGATATAAGCCTGTTAGAAAAGAATTTTTGATTGAGCCTGAAATAAAGTTTTCTCAACGGAAGAACTTCTTTCTCTAAAGAACCCATATTCACGTACGCATCAAAAATTCGATTCTCACTTCCAGTAAGGAGCATGTTTAGTTCTGTTTTAGGAAGTGTTTGGAGATCATTGCAGCACTTGTAGCCCAGCATCGACAAAGCCATTGGAAGTGATGAAAGCCCAGAATTTTTCGAACCAAAGACAAATACAGGTCGCTCGCTGGGTCGAATATGAAATAATGCAGCACTCTCACTGTTGATTGCACCTATTTTTGATAGTGATGGAAGTATTGAATATGAGTTAGTCGAACTACCATCACTCCGCTGGCAAATAATAGATCTCCTTATTGCAAGTACATCAAGTAACCTGAACTGGTGGTTAATCCATAAATCCACAGGACCTCTACAAGGTCAGAGGCTAAGTAGCTTTTCAGCACCTTTACGAGAAAGAATATAGCCGGATAGATACCAAAGGCCACGTTCAGGGCGAAACACATTACTTGAAAGAAATGTTTTAGGCGCACCCTGTTTCACCTCTTCGTAGGATAGATATAGGATATCAAAGTCACTTTTCTTATCGACATATGATTGAATTTCAGACCATGCTCTATCTATTTTCTTAGCAAAATCAGATTGAAACCAAACATCGTCTTCAAGAATGAGTACATACTCATGATTTCCCAATTTTACTTGTCGCCAAACATCTATGTGTGAACGAGCAACTGCAATTTCAGGTCTACTCATGCGTATCGGAAAATTGAGTTCTATCTTTGTTGGCAAAGCTAATGGTTGCGGCTCTACAAAGAGTTGATCTCCGAGTGTGTAAATAGGATCAACATCTTCATCTTTTAATGGTTCTTGTAGAAAATGTGTCGCATCTACAGCAGCATACCGCTCTGTAAGATTCCAAAGTTCTGTTCCGGAGCAATCCGGCACGTGTCTTAATTCCTGCTCTATATTAGTCCAACGATCCGGTTGACGATCCAGATTAATGACATAAATATGTTCTGCTTTCGGCTGCTCTTTAGTACGTATGGCTTCAAATGTAGAGGAGCGCTTTTGGGGTAGCATCCTCCGATACATCATCGCAATGCGAAATGAAAATCTTGAAAGTGTAGACCAGGGAGAAGTTACATTCATAAATTTCTATTTCATTCATTAGATTATCATTCTTGATAGCTGTGACAATTCGAGTTTCTCCAGTTTCTAACATCCTTCCTATAACTGAGTTCACATCGGCTTGTTGCAACATTCTCCCAATTACATAACACAAGAAGCGTATGTCTTATATCCGTATTCTCAGCTATGGCATCAACTATCGATTTGCTTAGATTCCCCGGGCCCGTTGTTGATTGTATTTCAGGTAGACCATGAATGTCATCTCTCTCAAGGGATAATGTGGCTTGAGCAAGTGCATGTTCAATTACAGGATGCTTACAACAAGCAATTAGCGGATGGTTGTTAAAGTAAAAGATCCAACTTGCTGCATCTGCCCTTAGCTTGGTGAAAACAGATGGAGGTATCATCATATTCGTCTTTGTGTCATAACATAAAGGTTGAATTTTTAACCGCCCATCACTAAACAGGTGTTGAATTTGCTCTCCATTGTACACACCGTCAGCATCTACATAGCAACCTCCTTCAACGAAAATATAGCATAATCTAAAGTAATCTGACTGCATTGCTGGATGATAACACTTTTCATAGGCCTGCAAGTACCTTAAACCCAATTTCTGATAAATGAAGTCTCGTGCCTGTTGTTTGTCAAAAAGCAGTCTCTTAAATCTCTGTTTCTTTATCTTCCTCTAACTTTCGATACATTCCCCAACATCATCAGGCAGCTTATCCGGATTATCCCAAAATTGTATAATTTTCATTGGAGGTTTTTTGGTATACACCGAAGATGTAATAATTGGATTGTTTTGATTGTGCACAAGCTTCCGAATAAAGCGTGAGCGTTCATAGTGGTTTTCTTCTGTATGATTATCTGTACTTATAATGATAAAATAATATTCTACATATCCTCCAACGACAAACAAGCAGTCTCAATCTGATAGTTAGGCAACAACTTATTCCTAAGATGTTCCACCTTTGCTTTCAGTAAATCAGGCTTAAAATTCTTCTTTTGCCGTTTCACCTCTGCAGCTACCGCTTGGTTTTTCTCCAATTTCAGGGCAACTATATCAATTTCATTCTGATTACCTTTCGGCTCCCACCACGAACCGATAGCACGATATTGGAAACTTTCAGCAAACTGCTGTTTGAAATACCTTTCTAACATAACACCTGAATAAGTGGGATAATCTTCTTTGATAATAGCTTGCAAACCGATAAAGTTTTTTATTTCTATTAATGAACGATAACGATCAAAATAGTTAAACCAAAAACGGATAAAGTTATCTTGTATTTCGTACCGTACAGTTTGGCTACCTTCTTTCGCTAATATCGGACGTTGACGGATAATTATATTGTAATCCTCAATCAATCGTTTGATTTGACCACCAATACTTTTGTCTCCTAAAGCTGCTTCAATCTCCGGTTGGGTATTTATACCACCTGAAATAGCACTTAGGATAGAGAAATAGGTAGCATAATTTTTGCCAAACTCCTCTATTAGGAGGTTTTTTCCTTCATCGGTAAATGGAGAGTTTTCCCGAACCATAAATGAAATCATCTCTTCCACACTCAACATGTTGTTATCACAGAACAATTCAACATATTTGGGTACTCCACCTGTGAAAGAATAAAGAGCAAGCAGATCATCATTGTTATATTTCGGTCTATAATCATGCATGATCTCTTTTAGTGTCGAAAGATCAAAAGCCGATAGTTTGATGATGTTATCCGCTCTGCCGAATAAAGGCTCTTTTTTATTCTGGAAAATCTTCTGCATCAAAGAATATATAGAACCGGATACAATCAAATTAATTTTGGAATTTTTCCGATATGTATCCCAGATATTCTGCATATCGCTATACACCGATTCATTGATGTTATAAAACTCTTGAAACTCATCAATGATAAGGTTAAATAACCGATTCTTTGCCAACTCCATTATGTATTGGAATAAAGACCGAAAAGTCTGGATTTCTGGCGGAACAAATGTGTGGAGAGATTGTGCAATAATAGGAATAAATTCCGAACAAAGTGTTGCCTCATTCTTTCGCCCAACAAAAAGATAGACTGTTGGCAGCCCTTCAACTGATTTCATGATGAGACTTGTTTTACCAATACGTCTTCTTCCCGTTACTACAGTCAAACGGGAGTGATCGGTGAATGACAAGTTTTGTATACGTTGTAGTTCTGATAATTCACTTATTCTATTATAAAACTTCATCTTCTTGTTTTTGTTATGGTCGTAACAGTTACGACGGTTACAAAATTACTCAAAAGTTTGGTTTTACAAATCTTTTACTCTATTTTTGTATCATCACTTAAAGAGAAAACGTTCCCTTAGAATAAATTCCAGACGTAGTGAGCAACGAGTGAGCAGAATAAACTATTGAAAGTTCAAACACTGACAACATACGGGTTAGATAGGACAGATAAAATCCGTCAATTTTGTTTCCTGAGAATCTGCCCCTCTATATACTTTATCTATATCCTCTGTTCTTCTACACTTGATTCCTGAGATGGAGATACTCCTGGTTATCCGGAGGAACCTCTGCATTGCCACCATGTGAGGGTCGGAGTATGTACACTAAACGAACTATGGATGATCCTGTACAGGAAATACAGGATCATCCATAGGTAAAAAACTGTCGCTATATATATATATATATATATATCAACAGGAACAGCGTTGTTGTTATACTTCGTATCCTTCTTTGGTTTTGTCTGCTCCGTAGCGGGCAGCAAAGGCAGTTACAACAGCACCTGCGAGCAAGGCGAGAAATGACCAGATGGAGGTCCATGCCGCTTTGTTAGCTATTTCTTCTGATTTCTGGCGGGCTTCGGCTTTCATTTGTTCCCAGTCCTGCTGGGCATTCCGGATGGTGGTCTGCAGTTCATTCAGTTTTTCACGGCCCTGATCCAGCAGTTGCATATACTGGTCTACCGTGTTTTCGGCTTCCGCGCGTGAAAGGTGAGTAGAGTTGGTAATGGCTGTCACCACTTTTTCCCGGTCAATGCCCGAAGCGTAATTATCTATGCGGCTCTGCAACCGGTTGCCGAATCCGTCGATGATGCGGTCGGCCTGCTGTGGGTTGGCAGCCAGTTGTTTGACACTTCGCTCAAGGTCGGAACGCACGGCCGAAAGCTGATTGTCGATGTATCCGGGCTGAAACTCTTTTACTCCTGTCTGGCGTAGGGTTTGCCGTATGTCCTGCCGCATCTCTGTCGGGTGGGTATCCAGGTCGATGCCGTCAAACAGCGAAGCTACTCCGGAGGCTCCGTCGGAAACAGCCGAGCCGACTCCTGAAAGGATGTTGCCTGTCAGTGCGGATACCGATCCCAGCAGGTTACCTGCCATTTTGGTGGCGGATGACAAGAGCATTCCTCCCAGCAGGATGGCTACGAGCAGCGAAGATGCCCAGGTCAGGAATCCGTGGATGATCCCGTCGCGGGCGGCGAGTTTACCGGCTACGAATCCGCCGGCTCCCAGGCTGATGAGCAGGGAAAGAACGGTCCATATGCCGACAGCAGTTCCTATACCGTCGAATACTTCTCCCCGGTCAGTCGGGTCAAACATAAACAGTCCGATGGCTGTGCCTATGAGGGATAACAGAAAGGAGATTGCCAGTACGGTTACCAGTCCTCCTATAATACTACCCCACGATACACGGCGCGGGGTTCCTACCTGATTAATTACATTGATTTCTTCCATAGTTATCTTAATTTATGTACATATTACCTTGTTATAACAGGAAAGAGGGGGTGAGTGTTTATCTATGGCTTGAGGAAGGTACCCTGCGTATCCGGGTGAGACCAGCCATGTAAGAAGAGATCTTTTAAAAAGGCACAAAAGGAGTGATCCGTTTTTTCCCGTTTTCCACTTCCGGCTGGCAATCTGCATTCAGTTCATTGCCCCACCTCAGCTTCTTTACCTCCATCACATCCCGGATATACTTCACCTCCTTTTCCAGCAGCACCAGATCCTGATCGCACTCCTATAACTGATCACGCAAGAGATCCGAAAACCGATCAGTAACTCTGAGGCTGAATCTACATTTTTCTGCATCAGGAGATGAATGTGGTTCAGTACATTGAACATCCTGCGCGGATTGACCTGATTGCGCAGGAACAACAGCTGTTCTTCCAGATGCGCCTTTTCCTGCAACGCCTGTTCCCGGAAAAACTCCAGCCCGCAGAATCCCGACAACAACATAAGCGCGGAGGGGATCATACCTAAAAACTCCCTGAACAATGTGCTGTCTGTTTCGGAGATCAGCGCAGCAGGCGGAAATACTCCGTGGGACTCTAACCATACAAAGCCCTTTACAACCCAAACAAGCATCAGGGCCAGACACCCGGCGATCTCAAGGAAACGGATGCTGAAGCGAACCGCTTTTCGCTGGAGCAAGGTCCTTTTTAAAAGCACTTTAGAGGTGTAGGTGGTGGCCCGGAAGGCAATGATAATAAAACAAGTACTTTTTGTCTTATCCGGGTTGTATCTTAAAAGGGGTAAGTGGCGGAATCAGAGATCGCAGGAAATACACATCAGATGTGTGGGAGAAATTTCTGGTACCAGACTGTATAAAACAAGAGCCGATCCATTGAAACACAGGAGAACCGCTTATGCGTATAACACGAAGTGGTTTCCGTATCTGATTCCTGACAAGAAAAAACCGGATAAATCACAGTGAACCTCTGAGCGAAACAAAATGAGCCGCAAAACAAAATCACTTTGTATGTTTTGTTCTTCCTTTGTCTGGTAGATTTTTGGTACTCATTGAAAAAACAGATAGGCGAATCACCCCTTACTGTATGCGTCATTTATTACGCCCCCCACACGTATTCGTTTACCCGGTCGGGGAACATAGCAAACAGAACCCGTGAAGAGGTGTTGTCCGCGTTAGGTAATGGAAACGTAACAGTAACCCTTTCGCTACAGTAAAGAAAAGAAATGTAAAAATGAAACAGACTTTATTTATCATCACCCTTGCCGGACTGGTACTGACCGCATGTAGCGATCGGAACAGTCAGGAAAAAAGGACAGAAGGTATGAAAACAGCAACACATGGAGAAGTTCCCGTACTAAGCGATTTTCCGGTAGGTGAACCCAATACCGGATATGCACAGTATTTCTCCGGTCGGTCCTGGCTGGCACCCCTTACTGAAATGAGCGAACTGAATGTGCCTGTTTCCAATGTTACTTTTGAGCCGGGTTGCCGTAACAACTGGCACAGCCACTCAGGCGGTCAGATCCTTATTGCCGTTGGCGGCACGGGTTATTATCAGCAGCGGGGCAAGGAGGCTATCCGCATGGAGCCCGGAGATGTAATGGAGATCGCGCCTGACATAGAACATTGGCACGGAGCAGCTCCCGGCCAGTGGTTCTCTCACCTGGCTATCGCCTGTAATCCGCAGACGAATGAAAATACATGGCTGGAACCTGTCAGTGACGAAGAGTACGCGCAAGCCGTAAAACAGGAGGGATCCAGATGAACAGCAAATATAGAATGGTATGAATTGTATGGATCGTATGTGCCTCTATATTCTCCGTAGGTCATCATCCGTTACACGCGCAGGATATGGAAAACAGGTTAAACCCCATGTGGCAGAAAATAGTTACCATTGCTGCCCATACCGCGACAGGTAACCTCGCTGCCCTTCAAACCGAATTAAACGCCGGACTGGCTCCCGGAAGCCTCATCAGTTCCTTATTCTCGCCTTGAAGCGTTTTGTAGGCATCTTCGCCGAAATAACGGGAATGAGCCTTTTCTCCATGAACGATAAGTACCGCGTTACGGATTTCTCCCGCGTAAGTCAGTTGTGGCATATGGATGAAAGAAAGAGGGGTTGTTACGTCCCAGCCGTTGGTGGAATTAAGCGAACGGAGATGATCACCGCGTTCGGCCATCTGATTGGCATATAGTCCCGAAGGCTGTTCTTTTACTGCGCCGAAGGTTCCGCGGACGGCGATGGCGGCTGACTTGCCCGGAGCATTTTTAGGGGTATATACATCGCCCGTGAGGGTGATCCCGTACCGGTTTCTGCAAGTTACTTTCTGTCGGGTAACCGGATCTCAGGTATTTTTCAGCCTCTGGTATGGTTTCCTGCATTCCGGAGAATAAAAAATATTCCTGGAATGAAATAGTCCATAAGTTGTTCCCGGGCGGTTACCTGTTCCTGTCGTCCATATCCACCCACTCATAGGCCTGACTTCCCAGACCTATCTCTTCCGCGTACACCACTGTATGGATACCGTTGTGGGACTCCATGCGCTCTATCAGGTGAATTTTCCCGTGGTCGGTAGACTCTACACCTTATCTACACAGGCTTTGTCCAGTGCCACCGGGTCGAGCGAGGCCAATATCCCCACATCTCCCATTTCAGGATGAGCAGGGTTGGAGTCGCAGTCGCAATCCACAGAGAGATTGTTCATGACGCTGATGTATAGAATGTTATCGCCGCAATAGTCGGCAATGGCTTTGGCGGCTTCCGCCATAGATTCCAGAAAATCTTCCTGCCTGGGATTTCCCCAACTGGTGGTACTCTCTCCCGCGGAGTGGATATATACCTTTCCTTTGGAAGAGGCGATGCCGATAGACATGTTTTTAATGGCACCGCCGAAACCACCCATGGCATGGCCTTTGAAGTGAGAGAGGATCACAGTGAAGTCGTAATTCCCGAAATGAGAGCCTACGATATCCGATTTCAGGTGCTTACCCCCTTCGACGGGTAGCTCTATTTCGCCCTCTTCATCCAGGATGTCTACCGGAGCAATGGCGGTGAAACCGTGGTCTTCGGCAGCTTTGCGATGCAGTTCCGAAGTAGCCCGGTTGCCTCCGTAGGCCGTATTGGCATCCATGAATGTTCCGTTGACCAGGTGTACAAAGTCTTTCACCAGTTCCGGTTTCAGGAAGTTGTTACCGCCCGGTTCGCCCATACTGAGCTTGATGCCGACATTGCCGGTGGCTTCCCGTCCGAGTGCCTGGTAAACAGCGATCAGACTTTCCGGGGTGATCTCCCGGGTGAAGTAGACCTTAGGCAGTTCGCTGTTTGC
>Ga0192242_10270_pt1 | contig 23128 bp, 33 predicted proteins | sample Koala_Koa27_J3_FD_131235 | JGI IMG/M metagenome (GOLD analysis project Ga0192242, IMG submission 131235) | Enriched cells from koala feces incubated with labeled cellulose particles, San Francisco Zoo, California, United States - Koala_Koa2-7_J3 ...
GTATCTGGCTGCTTTAGAACAACTGTCAGATGAGTCGCTGTCTTCCTTTTCACTGATTCGCGCACAGGCAGACGGTGTGCTCGCGTTTTATACGGACGGCTATGAAAGTGTTACTCCGGATACATTTTCCGCTGAAATGTATCAGCCGTCTGATTACCAGAAAAACAATCTGAAGTCAAACACGTCCGTATCCTCCGGACAGGCTCTGTACAAAACAGTTACCGATGAGGACTGGTATATTATGATACCTCTGGACGAGGATGATGCAGAACAATATCAGTCTGAAATGGAAGAAGACGAGACCACCTTTACGATTCTTGTGACTTTCAAAAAAGACAACGCACAGGCTTACGCGACGGCATCCATTCATTCCTATGGTTCTGAATATTTTCTCGAACTGGATTTTAACAGTTCATGGTTCGTTATATTTCGGAACGATATATGGAGGTTGAGCTCGGCTCCAATGATGAGAGCGGTTTGAAAATTCCGAATTCCGCCATCACGCAGAAAGAATTTCTGCGTGTTCCCGGAGAATATATCAGCCAGGGCGGCAGCACGACAGATAAGGGTGTACTCAAAGTTACAACTGACAAACAGGGCAGCGAATCAGTCGAGTTTATCAGCACGACTGTATATTATACGGATGATGAAGGATATTGTTACATTGATGAGGATGATCTGGCGCTGGGAGATACCCTGCAGATGACAGATTCATCCGAACGCTGTGTCATCAGTGAAACCGGAGAACTGAACGGCGTCTACAATATGAACAAAGGTTATGCTGTATTTAAATTGATCGATGTGATCACGTCAAACGAAGAATACACGATTGTAAATACGGGGACAAGCTACGGATTATCCCTGTATGACCGTATTGCTCTGGACGGTGATTCCATCACAGAAGGAGAGTTTGCAAATTAAACCAGGGAGGTATACAGGATGGTTCAGGAAAATCTGGCAGATGTGGAACAACGGATACAGGCAGCCTGTGAGCGGGCCGGCCGCGATCGAAATGAAGTAACGCTGATTGCAGTGAGCAAGACCAAACCGGTTTCCATGCTGAATGAAGCATATGGCTGCGGGATACGTGAATTCGGCGAAAACAAAGTACAGGAAATGATGGACAAATACGAACAGATGCCTCAGGACATACACTGGCATATGATCGGACATCTCCAGCGAAATAAAGTAAAATATCTGATGGGCAAAGCATATCTGATCCATTCGGTCGATTCGCTGCGGCTTGCGGAGGAGATCAGCGCCCAGTCCGTGAAACATCAGGTACAGACGGATATTCTGATTGAGGTGAATATTGCCGGTGAAGAATCAAAATTCGGCATTTCCGGTGAAGAAACCATTCACCTTGTCGAAGCTGCAGCCGCTCTTCCGAATATTCATATCAGGGGATTGATGACAATTGCCCCCTTCACAGACCATCCGGAGGATAACAGGATATATTTTAGAAAAATCAAAGAATTATCTGTTGACATCGACCGTAAAAAAATAGATAATGTAAATATGCATATACTTTCTATGGGTATGACCGGAGATTATGAGGTTGCCATTGAAGAGGGTGCGACCATGGTTCGTGTCGGTACCGGTATTTTCGGAGAGAGAGATTACGGACAGAATTAACGATACATCAGATGTGAACGGTATAATTGCCGCCACATGAAATCATAGATTGGAGATACAGACAAATGGGAATGATGGATAAATTTTTAAATGCCATGCGGTTGAATTCCGATGAGGATGAATATTACGACGAAGATTTTTTTGACGAAGAGGAGGAAGAGGAAGAATACGAGCCTCCGAAAAAAACGCTTCGCCGGGAACGTCCGAAAAAGGAGATTGAGCGGGAGGAACCTGAGATTACGGTTTCTAAAGAATCGAAGCCTGCACCCAGGCCGGTTTCTTCTTCCAATAAGATTACACCGATGCGTTCTTCCAGAAGATCACAGGGAGGTCAGACATCCATGGAAGTATGTGTAATAAAACCGACAACTGTAGAAGATGCCAGAGAGATTACGGAGACATTGCTTGCCGGAAGGACAGTTGTCCTGAATCTTGAAGGGCTTGATCTTGAGATCGGACAGAGGATCATTGATTTCACATCCGGATCCTGTTTCGCCGTAGACGGCAATCTTCAGAAGATATCCAATTATATCTTCATTGTGACTCCGCAGAATGTTGATATTTCAGGTGATTTCCAGAATATTATGAGCGCGTTTGACGCTTCCTCCCTGCAGGTAGACATCTGATTCTGCAGGAATACCGTTGCATCTGAAAATGAGAGCCAGTCAGTCCCGTGATACAGACTGGCTCTTTTATCTCTTTTATAAGCTAAGACAAAAGCCCCGCCTTCTACTCGATGAAAACAAAGGAGTTTTACAGAATATGGATCGAAAAATCAGACCTTCTTTCAGTCTTGTCACAGGGATTGTCTGTTTTATTCTGCTGACCATACTGGATCAGCTTACAAAGGAACTGGCTGTTCTGCGATTGAAGAATCAGGCTCCGGTGATTCTGGTTCAGAACGTATTTCAGCTGTATTATCTCGAAAATCACGGCGCTGCCTTCGGCATTCTTCAGGGAAAACAGATTGTATTTGTCATTATTACGGTTGTCATTCTGGCAGTTATCATATTCTTCTATGCGCGTATTCCCTTTGTTAAAAAATATCGCGCGATCCGGGTATTTCTGGTCATGATCTCTGCCGGTGCGATCGGCAATTTTATAGACCGGATCACACAGGGATATGTGGTAGATTTCTTTTATTTTAATCTGATTGATTTTCCCATATTTAATGTGGCGGATATCTATGTTACCTGTGCAACAATCCTTCTTGTGCTGACCGTCTTATTCCGTATAAAGGATGATGATATTACGGAGATTATCCATAGTATCAGAATCGGCAAAAATCGGCAGAACGATAAGGAATAAAACCAGAATGACCTCGTTAACAGAAAGCAGATATGACTACTAATGAAATCATTACCATGTATGATATAAAAGGAATGCAGTATTATGATGAGGCAGGAATTTGAGGTTGCAGAAGAATATGCCGGAGAACGTCTGGATAAATATCTTGCACGGATTTATACAGAGCAGTCCAGATCGTTCTTTCAGCGGCTCATCAAATCCGGAAATGTGTCGGTGCAGGATCAGATCATAACAAAAAACAGTATGACGGTAGAAGCGGGCGATATGGTCAGCGTCTGCATTCCTGAAGCACAGTCCGTCTCCATTTCGCCGGAACCGATTCCGCTGGATATTCTGTATGAAGATTCCGATCTGATGGTGATTAATAAACCGAAGGGAATGGTTGTACATCCGTCCGCCGGTCATTACAGCGGAACACTGGTCAATGCGGTAATGTATCACTGCGCGGACAGCCTTTCCGGTATTAACGGCGAGATTCGCCCCGGAATTGTCCATCGCATTGATAAGGACACGACCGGATCTCTGATTGTCTGCAAAAACGATGCTGCCCATATCCATATTGCTGAACAGATCCGGGAGCATTCTGTCAAAAGGATTTACCGCGGAATTGTCTGCGGTATTCTTCAGGATGACAGCGGAACCGTGTCCGGCGCGATCGGCAGACATCCGTCGCAGCGAAAGAAAATGGCTGTAAATCCTGAAAACGGAAAACCGGCGACAACGCATTACCGTGTTCTGGAACGTTTTCATAAATATACCTATGCAGAGTTTCAGCTTGAGACCGGGCGTACACATCAGATACGCGTCCATATGTCTCATATCGGCCATCCGCTGCTGGGAGATGAACTCTACGGCGGCCTGTCAAAAAATTATGCCATAAACGGACTTTGTGGACAGACACTCCATGCCATGACGATCGGATTTATCCATCCGGCTTCCGGTGCATACATGGAATATTCAGCTCCGCTTCCGGAATATTTTGAGAAATTACTGCACCGGTTTCGCGGACTGTCTGTGTAAGCTGTACTTTCACGGATGTGGGCGCGCTGCCTGAGCAGCGCATAGAAGTTTAGGATGCTTAATTATGTTGTGGAACTATATAAAACGCTATTTTCCGATCATGATTCTTGCCGCGCTGTTGATGGTGGGAGAGGTCTATATCGATCTGATTCAGCCGAATCTTATGAGCAGAATTGTTGATGAGGGCGTACTCGGTCTCTATCATGACGGCGTCGCCGATCTGGGACTGATCGTACAGCTCGGATTTCGCATGATTGTGCTGGTCCTGATCGGATGTGCCTGCGGATCCCTGAACAATGTGTTTTCCCAGATTGCCTGCCAGAACACAGGGAATATGATCCGGAAGGATTGCTTTCATCGTATCATGACATTTTCCTTCTCACAGACGGAACACTTCAGTACCGGCTCACTGGTAACAAGAATCACAAACGATATCACTCAGATACAGAACCTTTTGTCCACATTTATACGCGGATTAATCAGAACCGCCATGTTTCTGTGCGGAAGTATATTTTTTATGTTTCGCATACATACTCAATTTGGTCTCATCGTACTCTGTGCCACTCCGTTCATCATTATCTGTATGGCAGTCTGCCTGATGAAAGCAAATCCGCTTTTTTCCAGACTGCAGGAGCAGCTGGATCAAGTTAATTCCATCATGCAGGAAGATGTAGCCGGAATCAGAATCATCAAAGCATGCGTAAAGGAAGGCTATGAAAAACTTCGTTTCGGAAAAGCAAACGATGACCTCGTCCGAACACAGCTTCAGGTTCTTATCATTTTTGCATTCATGAATCCCGTTGTAAACGCTGTACTCTATATCGTGATTGCCGTTTTACTTCTGGCCGGTTCCTGTCAGGTTGATGCCGGGACGATAACACCCGGAAATATAATGGCCGGCATTACATATGCCACACAGCTCCTCAACGGCATGCTGATGCTGATTATGCTTTTTCAGAATTTTTCCAGAGGAATCGTTTCCTGGAGACGAATCAGGGATGTTCTTACCAGTGAACCGGAAATCTGTGGCGCTGAAAAATATACCGGAAACGAAGATATGCACAGCGGCAATCAAGATGAAAAATCTCCTTTGATCGAGTTTCGTGATGTTTCCTTTCGGTATCCGGAAAGCAGCGACATGGTATTGGAACATATCAATCTGTCTGTACGCCGTGGTGAAACTCTGGCAGTCATGGGTGCGACCGGCTGCGGCAAAACAACTCTGATCAGTCTGATTCCGCGTTTTTATGACGCAACAGACGGAGCGGTTTTAGTAAATGGGAGAGATGTGCGCGAATATAATCTGACGGATTTACGCGAAAATATTTCATTTGTTCTCCAGAAAAATGAACTGTTCAGCGAATCCGTAAGAGATAATATTGCCTGGGGTGATCCGGAAGCAGAGAAATCAGCCATCCGCGCGGCGGCAAAAACCGCACAGGCAGAAGAATTTATCGTTTCTTTACCTGAAAAATATGAAACCGTCGTCGCTGAACGGGGCATGAATCTCTCAGGCGGACAAAAGCAGCGTGTCTCCATTGCCAGAGCTGTTTTAAAACCGGCTGAGATTCTGATTTTCGACGACTCAACCAGTGCGCTGGACCTGAAGACAGAAGCAAACCTGTATGAAGCACTGAACAGAGAAAAACCACAGTCAACCCGGATTCTGGTTGCGCAGAGAATTGCGACAGTGCGCAGAGCAGACCGGATCGCCATACTCGAAAATGGTAAAATTTCCGCATGCGCGTCTCACGAAGAACTGATGCATATCTCACAAACCTATCGGGATATCTATTATTCTCAGATTGGTGAAGAACATGCAGATCATGAGAATTGTTAAGAGGGAAAAGCATCTTATGAGTGATTCGAAACCTGAAAAATATAAATTTCAGAATATGCCCGGCGGACCACCCGGCCGTCCCGGCGGTCCGCCGCCGAGACCGGGGAGCATGGAGATTCAGCATCCCGAGAATGCCGGATCTGTTATGAAACGAATGATCCGGTATTTTATGAAAGAAAAACTGCTGATTATCTGCCTGCTCGCCGTTGTCATTTTCGGAACGGTCTGTGGCATATGGGCGCCCAGCCTGCAGAGCAACGCCATCGACATGATCGCCGGTTCTGAGACCGGCAATTTGCTGCGCACTGTCATTCTCATGCTGGTCGTATATCTGTGTTACAGCGGGAGCCAGCTTCTGAAGAGTTTTCTCAGCGCAAAGCTCAGCCAGCGAATTGTGAAACGGCTTCGTGAAGAACTGTTTGAAAAAATTATTAACCTTCCGGTCCGCTATATGGATACACATTCTCACGGAGATGTGATGAGTCGGATGACCAATGATATTGAAAACATTTCATCCACCGTTTCCCAGTCGCTTCCATCCCTGTTTTCCGGTGTGCTGACCATCATCGGCACTGTGTCGATTATGCTCTGGTATTGCTGGCAGCTTGCTCTGCTCAGTTTTTCTACTGTCATACTGACCCTGATCGTGACCAGATTTTTCTCAAGCCGTATGCGCCGTTTCTCGCGTGAAAGACAGCGCCTGCTCGGTCAGTTGAACGGAACAGTGGAAGAGATGGTATCAGGATACCGCACGGTAGTCGCATACAATCACCAGGAAATTGTGGAGAAAGACTTTTGTCAAACATCCGATGCGCTCACAAAAGCAGGAATCAAAGCGGAATCCTTCGGCGGTATTATGGGACCGGTCATGAACTGCATCGGCAATATCGGTTTTGTCATTATTGCGGCCTTCGGCGGGTATTTTTCCATACGGGGGATGATTTCCATCGGCGTCATCTCAGCATTTATCATATACGCGAAACAATTCAGCCGCCCGATTAATGAAATTGCGCAGATTTACGGACAGCTTCAGACGGCTGCCGCCAGCGCGGAGCGCGTTTTTACAATGCTTGATGAGGAAAATGAAGAAATGAGCGGAAGCGAAATTTCTTTTAAAGCATCCTCCGATTTAACAGTTCCAGACGGTAAGAATGGTTCAAAAGAAAAACTGTACAGAACAAATGTTCCGGGTGAATCCGGAAACAGACAGATCGCGGAGATATGGTTCCGCCATGTTAATTTCGCATATGAATCCGGTCATCCCGTCCTCAGAGACTTTTCTCTCCATATACCTTCCGGGAAAAAAGTCGCTCTTGTCGGCGCGACCGGCAGCGGAAAAACAACGGTTGTCAATCTCCTGATGCGTTTTTATGATATCGACAGCGGAGAAATCTGCATAAATGACAGGGATATCCGAAGCATATCCAGAGAAAGTCTGCGCAAAAATGCAGCCATAGTTCTGCAGGATACCGTTTTGTTTTCCGGTACAATAAGCAGCAATTTGAAATACGGGAACGAAAACGCATCAGAGAACGAACTTAAAAATGCGCTGAAAATGAGCCGGTGTGAAGACTTTATACACAGACTGCCGCAGGGATGTGATACGGAGCTGACCGCATCCGGCACAAATCTGAGTCAGGGGCAGAGACAGCTTCTGGCTATAGCGCGTGCGTTTGTCGCGGATCCGGCCATCCTGATACTGGACGAGGCAACATCAAACGTAGATACGCGCACTGAAAAGAACATTCAGGATGCCATGCAGCTGGTAATGAAAGACAGAACAAGTATTGTCATTGCCCACAGACTGTCAACCATACGTGATTCTGATCTGATTGTCGTTATGGATCAGGGAAAAATTGCTGAAAGCGGTACCCATGATGAACTTCTTGCCAGACAGGGAAAATATTATGAACTGTATATGACACAATATGCAGGATTTTCAATATAAGGCGATTCGGATCTTATATGATATGTTTGTGCATGGAACTATTCGTTAAAGCTGTCAACTCTTTCACGAAAGCGTTTTTCCCGTAGGGAAAATGTAAGACAAGCGGTAGTTCGTAATATGCGACATTAGTTCTCCCGTTGGAGCGTATTGTGTTACGAACTATTTGTGAAAGTGAGCTTTAACGAAAGCGCAAGCGGTAGTTCAAGACCGATAACGTGGGTGACAAATTTTTGAGACTCTAGCTTTAAATAGCTAGGGTCTCTTTTATTTTACCTTTAGCTTCTCTAGTAAAAACAGAGAAAGAGAGGTCACAAAGATGACAAACGAAACAATGAAAACAAATGATCTGGAAACTGTTCTGGAGCGATTAGTCCGGAGAATGGACGAAAGATGCTTCTATCTGTTGGAGTTCTGGAAAAGGAATAATATTTCTTTTTCGGGTCGGTCTAATGAGTGTCAGGCATTCTTCAATTATTTTCTTGGTAGTATTGATACGCTTAGTAATGTCGGTCTTTTTGAAACGGATGATTCAAATGCGGCTCGTGATTATTTGAATGTATTTATGAGTCAGTTAAATGAAGCTGTCCGTGATGCAGTATCCGGATGTTAAGAGGTATCTGCTATGAATGAAAAAGATAGATATTTCTTTATGATTGAAAAGCTGTCGCAAAAGAAAGTAGATATTGCGTTTCAGATACTTTCTAATTCCTGCGGCTTGGTTGAATGTTCGAACATGGTTCAACAGTATTTGTATTTCGGTAAGGGGTGCGCTTATGTGTGCAAATGCTTTGATGAGATCACAGCGGAGCAGTACAGCGATCTGGAGCAGTTCTTAATGAGTGCGGTTGCTGATCTTAACAAACTGATCTGTAAAGTGATTCTTCACGAAGATGTTCCGGAAGCAGGTGTTTGATAATGTATATCGTGATGGAAAAGAAAGTACAGTCCGGTGAGTGTTGGAAAGATGATTTTACATTGAAGCCGTTTAAAAGTTTGGTTGATGCCGCAGATTATATAAACAAAGGTTCGGTAGGTTCTGGCGGCGATCTGTACGAAGTACGGCTTTATGAATTGCAGGAAGATAAAATATTTGAATCAAAATTTTGTACAAGAAAGGAAAACAGATTATGAGAATTAAAGTAGCATTCAGAGGAACATTGATTAACGCGAAGTCTGAGGAGTCAAGGGACGGTAAGAACACATATTACAAAGTATCGCTTGACCAGAATGGTGAAGCAGGCAGCATGTCCTGTAACAAAGATGTATATGATCTGGTCGCAGGCGGTCAGCTTGAAAAGTATTCGGAGATTGACTTTCAGGCGGTCTATAACGATCAGTATAAAAACATTCAGGTGTTTGACGCTTTTCCGGTTAACTGATCGTTGATGTAGGTTTTTATCATTTCATTTCTTTTTGTAGTGAAGCGGTTTCCTGAGATAAAAAGACTGTACGGGGTGAAAGTTCTTCCACTTCTCTGTCTCTGTTATCCGCCAGACTGACGCGCCCCGTCTGATCTGGTGGAAAGAGGAAAGGAAGATTCATGTATGTACTATATGATTCGGTTTGTATCGCAGATGATCTTTTATGCAGTTCGGACGTTGATTCGGTCGCTGATCTGGTCGCTTTCGCGTCTGATTCGGTCGGCGGTCAGTCGTTGGAAGTCTCGGAGGGAACGCAAATAGCGACAGTGACTTATCCATCTATTGATGAAGTTGAGGTTCCGGAAGTTGAAATTGATGATGGCGATCTGGAAGATGGTGGTGAGATCATAGATCAGGGTGATTCCGGTGATGAATCTGAAAATCCTTCTGTTGATGATAGTGATCTGGAAGATGGACAGGAAATTATTGACGGGGATGACACCGGAGAAACGGAAGAAATGACGATTACAGATGTTTATAATGTGACCGTCACGCAGTCTTATTTACTGGCCGTGATCGCGTTTGGTGTATTTCTTACCTGCGGTATATTACTTGGTAAAGCGCTTTGGGATAGGCTCAAACAGTGAGGTCTTGTCATGGAATTTGATTCAGCAATTTTAATTGAATATCTACAGCCTTATATCGTGGCTCTGTGTATGGGCTTCGGTTTATCCTGTATCGTAACGCTTTTAATGCTTGGTATACATAAGGCTTTAAGCCTGTTTAATGTATAAATCTTGGGAAAGGAGATTTTGCTTTATGTCTGATACTATGGTTTCCGCTTTTAGCGATGCTCTGACTACGATTCAGACTGACGTATTTAGCATGATGACAACGGCTCTGCCGATCGCGCTCGCGATTGTCGGTGTGTTCATCGCTATCCGTCTGGCAGTTAAATTCTTCCGCTCTGTTGCGAAGTAGTTTCTGCGCGGTTCTGATCTGTCCGGTGGGGCATTGCTTCACCGGACATTTTACCAGATTTGTACAATTTGTATAGTTTCTCCGGTCTGGCCTGTGCCGATCGGGCAGGCGGTCATCATGTTTTATTGTACAGATTGACGAAAGGAAAATTATTATGGTTGGTTTTATTATATTTTTGCTTCTCTTGTTATTTTGGGAAATTGTGGGCATTGTTGCAAGCGTTTATTTTGTGGCTGTTCGGGTAAAAAAGCACATGGAGAATCCGGAAGCTTCGACATTCTTCCATCGTAAGAAAAATACGACAGTGCAGGATTTAAAGGACGCTGTGGCGGTAAAAGAGTTACTGGAAAAGCTGGGCGGCTCTGATAGTGAAGCGGTTCAGGAGATCATAGGCGCGGCGGAGCAGCCGCAGTAATTGTTTGAGAAAGGAGAAAAGCATTTACAATATGACTATATTGTGCTATCATTCTTTATGAGGTGATGAAAATGTTAGTTGGTGTTATAGTCGCTCTGATTCGTATAGCCATTGGAATTGTGCTTTGTGTATTAATTATAAAGTTTTGGCGGATTGTATTTCATGCGGTGGCGCGGTGGTTCTGTACGAAAATATTAAAAAGAGACGATAATTTTTTCAGTACTCGGGATTAATTCATCATAAGAATGATAGCATTTTATGAATGCTATCATTTTTTTATGAATAAGAAATTTGTATCTATAATTCTTGTTATTGTAATATCGTTTACAGCTTTTATTTCTGCTCCCGTATCGGTGTATGCTTCCGTTGGCGGCTATTCATGGGAAGATTATTATGATCTTGACAGTAGTGGTAATTATACTTTTAATGATGCTTTTTATGATCTTTCTACGAAAGCTAAAGTTTATGTTATTTTGGATACTTTACAAAATGCTGATGATAAAGTAACGGCTGAGTATATTGCAGAAGATGATTCTGCTATTAATGCGTTGTCTTATATTGCATGGGTAATTTTGAGTGCAAACGGTATTGTATCTGATTTTGTCTCTGATACGGGTGTTGCAACTTCGATTGTGTCCGTTTTTGTTGATCTCTTTGATAGTGGTGAGATCACAGCGCGTTCAGGCGGCGGCTTCACTGTGTCATCTTCCGCTGTAAACACGATACGTGAAACCTATGTGGATGATTATCGTTTGGATATCATAGATGAATATAACGCTTTTTGTTATGGTTCGTTCTATGCTTATGATGATTTTGAATTCTCGGATGATAACGAAAGTCTTAGCACAAATTTAGATATGTACAGCCTGTTTTGGGGTTGTGATGATTACTGGACGGATACACAGAAGTCAAATATGCTCTTTGTTCCTGAGATCATGGATGAGGAATATGCGCTTTCTTATGATGAAGGGTATGATTATTTTAATACTTATAAACCGTACTTTTTGCAAGTATATGTTCCTACGGATTCGGCTTCTTCCGGTTCTTGGCATATAACACAGCTTTGTAAATCATATAATAATGGTTCTACTTCTCAGTGTGGAAAGTTATATTATGATGGCGGTGATGTGACAAGTGATCTGTTATTAAATCGAAGTGGCACAACTTCGACCGGAAATAATACGTTTTCTTTTTCAAGTAGCTATGAGGGTGCTACGCTTCCTTATTCTGCGCTTTGTTCACAGATGTTTTATGATTACGGTCATATATTCGCTGATACTACTTGCTTATATTGGTATTATGGCTCTAGTGTTAGTTCTTCAAATAGTACGCTTACATATTTTGCGGCTTCAACTTATAAAGATTATTTTTCTTATTCTGTGAAAAATTCGGATGGTACGTATACGCAGAATTTTAAAGGTATCTGCGCTGATACAGCAAATTCGAGTAATATTCGGTATTCGTCATATTACAGCGGTTCATTATCGTCAAATACACGGCTTGTTATGCTCTCGGCCGATGCTGATCTTGTTAATGATGTGGACGGTACTTCTCATAATTATAATACTCCATCGAATAAAAAAGTGTCTGATAATGCACTTAATGACGCTCAGGACGGGGATGAAACAAATAGTCCGTCAATTTCGATTCCAAATGAATCTATAACATATGCAATAGATAATTATGATAATATCATTGAAGCTGTGGAAGAGGATGACAGCACAGATAACGTTGCGTCAGTGATTGATAACTATATTGCAGTTACAACAGATGATGATTCAGGTAGTTCGGGTGATGACAGCGGTTCAGGATCCTCTTCTTCTGGTTCAGATGATGATAGCAGTGATTCCGGTGCGATTATTGAATGGTTGAAAAAGATTTATTATAAACTGTGTGATTTCTATACGGATGCCATGAGTTATCTGTCTGATATTAAATCAAATACAGTGGAGTTAAAGACATATTTGTATGTAATGAAAGATGATCTTGCTTCGTTGTATTCGTTTGTTACTGGTGATCTGTACGATATGCTCTCAGATCAATATACGTATCTCTCTAACATTTATACGCGACTTGCTACGACAAATAGCACGCTTAGCACAATCAGTTCCCGTATCAACACGGCAAATAGTTATTTGGCGGACATTATTGAATACGTGAAAACGCTTCCGGATGATCTTGCCGCCATTGCTGATAGTATAACTGATCTCTCCGGTAGTCTCTCCGATATAGTTTATTATCTGTCTTATGATAGTGACGGTGACGGGTGGTTATATGATATTGCAGCTGATCTTGCTGATGGCTCAAGTCCGTACTTTGGTTATGGCATTTTGGAAGATATGTATAATGACTTCTCTGATCTGCTTGACTTGATTTATTCCGGTGTAGCTGCGCTTCCTGATTATAGTACGGTACTTGCTTCTTTGTATGATCGCCTGGACGATTTATATTTATATTTTACTGGTGATCTGTGGGAACTGCTCACGAACTTAAATAATTATGTGGTCTATCTGTATGAGGAAGTATCAGCGTTTCCGGATATACTTGCGGAACTGTTCTCTGACTATTTCATGGATTCATATTACGTCAGTCAGACAGTCTTTGAAATTATACGCGGCGATCTGGATTTACTGTATCAGATGTTAGCAGGTGAAACGGATTCTGTGCTTTCAAATATGCAGGATTCAATAGACGCACTGGCGGAAGCGATCGCAAGCATCACGTCTGAAGATTCAGAAGTTTCGCTCTCCGGTATCAAAGGGCATTTAAGAGTGATAGAAACGTTGCTGACTGGTATTGCCGCGCTGATGGCTGTTGATACCGTTACTGATCTGCTTGACTTCACTTCGGAAGAACTGGGTGACTATCTGGACAATATTACGGATTCTATCGGAGAAGTGACGGACGCTATGACAGATGTGTTCCCGTTCTGTATTCCGTGGGATATACTGGCGATTCTTGCTTTGTTTGCGGCGGAACCGGAAGCGCCTGTGTTTGAATGGCCGTTCGACTTTGACCGCTTGGGTGTGCATTATACGGTAACGATTGATTTTAGTGAATATGAAAATATCGCTATGATCTGCCGCACGATATTGACTTGCCTGTTTGTGGTTGGTTTGGGTTATTTTACAATCCGTATTACGGGCGGAAGTGGGGGAGGAGGTGACGAAGATTGATTTCCCTGTTGTGTAACTTATTAAAGAATCTGGTGGGGCGGCTTCCTGCCAGTCCGCTGAAAGGTGTGATTACTGTGCTTGACGCGATTGACAGTATGATGGGTTGGCTCAACTGGGTGATTCCATTTAAAGCCTGCTTTACAATCATGACGGCTTGGGTCGCGGCTCTGGCTGTCTGGTACGTGTATAAGCATTTGAAAAGTATCATTATGAAACTGATCTGATACTTAGGCTTTTGACGGCTCCGGAAGAGACTGTACACTCGGCGCGTGTCAAGGACGCAACGCGCCGCCGCAGGCGGTTTATCCTTGACGCGCTCACAGTCTCCGGAAAACTGCTGTCTGGTGGGAACATTCCGTCGGAATGTTCCCTTGATTGCCAAGTGTGGCTTATGCATCCGGAAAACTTGGCGGCTGTGTCTGCTGTGGCTTTCGGTTGGTAACAAATTAATTTTTGTGTAAATTGTACATCTGAACTCCGCTTTTGCAACTAGATCGGGCTTGGCCTGCCTGTCAAATTCGGTGTTGATTCTGTCAGAATGTACAAAAAAGTAACAAATAAACAAATTTAAAAACAGAGGTACAGAGATGATTTATTTTTATAGTGGTACTCCCGGCTCCGGAAAATCCTTGCATGTAGCGCAGGATATTTATAATTATCTTCGGAGAAGGAAGAAAGTAATAGCGAATTTTGATATTAATACGAGTGCGGTTCCGAACTATAAAGGCGGTTTCTATCATTTTGAAAATTACGAACTGTCTCCGGAAATACTGTATAAGTATGCTATGAGTGAGCACGAATTAAATTCAAAAGGTCAGATGATCGAAAAACAGACACTTCTCGTGATTGATGAGTGCCAGCTTATTTTTAATCCGCGCTCATGGAATGACAAAATGAGAATGGAATGGTGCAGTTTTTTCACACAGCACCGGAAATATGGTTATACGGTGATCTTGATCAGTCAGTTTGATCGCTTGGTTGATCGTCAGATTCGTTCCCTGATCGAATACGAGTATAAGCACCGGAAGATCAATAACTTCAAGGCATTCGGCGCGATCTTGGGTGCGCTCTCCGGTGGCTCCCTGTTCTGCTGTGTGATTTACTGGTACGGGGTAAAGGAAAAGGTTGGTACACAGTTCTTCCGTGGGCGGCGGAAGTTCTATAACCTTTATAACTCTTACAAGCTGTTTGACGGTAGCCGCACTGCGAAGGTAGGGGAATCTGCGCCACGCGCAGGGGGTTCCCTGCGTTCGCGGTCGGCATCCGGTGAACGTGCAGAAAGAGATAAAGGTGCATAGGATTTGCGCAACCTGAACGAGTTTCTTCTATATACTACTTGACATTAGCAACATAACTCACTATTTTCTGGAGAAATAGGGAAGTTATGTATCCTCTAAACTTTAGAAAGAAAGAGACAGAAAAAAATGGCTTCTTATAATCTCAAGGTCATAGAGTATAAGGAGTTTGTACAGTATCGGTTTTACAGCCGTGCAATTAATAAGAATGATGAAAATGAAATCATAGATGATAATATCAGCGCCGCAGGTGACAAAAAACCACAAGTTACACTTGACGAAGATATGGTAGTTCCGTTTGATGGGACACCGCTTGAACAGTGTACGGATATGGATAATTTACCATCTGTGGAAGAATTGGAAAAAAGGAAATTAAGAAGTATGGAAGTATCAGCAAACAGAACTGTACAGACGATATACGGTTATGCACAGTCCAATCAATGGGATTGGTTTGTAACGCTGACATTTCGGCGCGATCTTAAATTAGATGTGTCAGATTATGACAGCGTTGTGAAAAAACTTACTAAGTGGTTGAATAATCAACGCGCAAAGTGTCCTGATCTGAAATATCTGTTTGTTCCGGAAATGCACATGGACGGTTCATGGCATTTTCATGGTTTACTGGCTAACGCTGACGCGCTCACATTTACAGACAGCGGAAGAGTAGCAATAGGCGATAAAGCCTATATCCGGACAGAAGATAATAAAGATCACGAAACGATTTATAATATGGATAACTGGCGCTATGGCTTCTCGACAGGGACAAAAATCGGTTCGAGCAGTAAAGCATCCAGTTATATCTGCAAATACATCACAAAAGACGTGATTCGCCATTCTGAGCGCCGCAGGCGGTTTTATCCGTCCAATAACTTGGATAAACCCGTTGTGACGGAACATTTGTTTCACGGTGATGATCTGGACGATCTTCTTGAATCCATGTCAGACGATATAAACTATATCAAGACGCAGATCATAGACGAAGCAAAATTAACAGTCAAATATGTTCAGGTGATGAAAGGAGATAAAACCGATGGATAATGAAAAATTCAGCTGTAAAATGTGTTGCGCTTATAATCCGCTGTGCGGCTCTTGTACGTTGTTTCCGAAAGATACCTATGAAATATGTCCGTTAGCTGATTTTGAGCCGTCAGCGTCCGAATTTAAGGAGAACAAAGCAAATGATTGATTGTAGTGAATGTACGGTAAAGAATTACGGCTTCTGTAAAATTCTGGAAGCTGTCCGTGAAGTATCATGTCCGTTTCGCCATGAAATGAAAGGAAAAGAATATGAGACAGGGAATAAAAGAAAAAGATATCCGTGACGTTAAAAAATGCGCGGAAAGGCTCGCTGATCTGATGCGTCGTATTCAGAAATATAATCCGGAAGCGCATATTTATGTATGTATGGATTCATTTCTGCTTTTCGGTACGGAAAATAAGCATCAGGGTGAAGAACTATGTGAAGTCTATGTTCCAAATACGGATTGTGGTGAATGGTAAAATTCAGAAAGGAAAATGTGATGACAAAGAAAGAAAAAGAGATCATTAAAGAAATCTTATCTGATGAGGATTTAAAACAGAAACTGTATGAAATGTTATCCTGCATCGGCAGTATGAAAGGAAGTGAACTAAATGAATCAGAAAAAGAAAAATGAAATCCGGTGTTATGATTGTCATTTCCGGTGTTATTGCGGCAAGGCAAAACAGGAAAAGGCTATGGAAGAAAATAACTGTGTAGACTATCATTGTATCAATATGGATTTGCGCGGCAATTCCTCATGGGGAAGCTATTTTTCTACATCCGGTTATTGATCTGTGACGGGTCCATATATCCGGATTTGTGAAATTTGTATAGCTTTTCCGGTCTGACCTGCGCCGATCGGGCGCTGAATCAGCTCGTTCATTTGTGCAGATTGACATATTCCGTTTATGAATAAGTGAAAAACTTGACGCAAACCGGAAAATTTGGTATATTTTAGTTGCTAGAGGAACTATTCGTTAAAGCTGTCTTTTGCGAATAGTTCCAATGAATCCAGCAAAATGGTGAACGGTCCGTCATTCAACAGATCCACTTTCATATCGGCGCCGAAACTGCCGCTCTCTACAACGGGAACCTGTTTTTTGCAGGAATCAATTATATAATCATATAGTCCCTCAGCTAACCGGGGATTGCCGGCGCGGATAAAGGACGGCCGGTTCCCCTTTTTGCAGTCGGCATACAGAGTAAACTGTGAAACCAGTAAAAGCTCGCCGCCGACGTCCTTCAGGGACAAATTCGTCTTGCCGTTGTCGTCCTCAAAAATTCGCAGACCGATCATCTTTTTTATCATTTTATCTGCAATCTCTGTATTGTCCGTATCGGAAACACCGATCAGAACCAGATAACCTTTTCCGATTCGGCCTATCACGGTATTGTCTACTGTTACCGAAGCGTGTTTTACTCTTTGAATGATAAATCTCATATTATTTCTGTCCTTATGCCATTTTCTGAAATTCCTGTTTTGTCATTTTATTCTATTATTTTGAAATATGTTCTGATATTTCTTTATTGGTTACATGCGGAGTCAATTTCAAATTCTTTTCAAATGACTTCAATTTCACAATTCTAAAGCATTATCATTAAGCAGAAACTCATACAATCCTATATGCAGAATCCCCGTTTCATCTGTCCACGGTTTCATATAAGTTTTCGTAACTACGATTTTCTTAAAAAAGTCATTCGTGCTGATCAATGAACGCAGTTCCGTCTTTGATTTCTGCGGATCATCAATATTAAGCGCTGACTGAATATAATATTTCTTTGATCCCTTGTTGACAACAAAATCAATTTCACAGCTTACTTTCCGTCGCTTATCGTTTTCATCCTTTTCGTATATTTCTACGACTCCAACATCAACAAGATAACCTCTCACAATCAGCTCATTATAGATAATATTTTCCATAATATGCGTTTCTTCCTGCTGTCGCAGATTCAGTCGAACATTCCGAAGTCCAATGTCACTGCAGTAATACTTATAAGGATAAGAGAGATATTTTTTCCCCTTCACATCATATCTCTTGGCACAGCGGAAAAGGAACGATTCTGACAAATAATCCAGGTAATTTGCAATTGTCTGATTGTCCACCTTGATTCCCTTTACGCTCTGTAAAGTATTGGCGATCTTCGTCACATTCGTAAGGGAACCAATCGCTGAACACAGAGCATCTGTCAGTTCGCTTAAAATATCCGGCAGTTCAATGTGATAACGTTCTACAATATCTCTAAAATACACCTCTTCAAACAGGTTCGTCAGATAACTGTATTTCTCATCATCCGTCTTCTTAAACACGACCAGCGGCATTCCGCCAAATAATGCATACTCTTCGTAAACTTCGGCTTTATCACCGCCCACAAAGTCATAGTATTCCCTGAAAGATAATGGATGTACTTCTACAGAATCTCCACGTCCCCGGAAAGCAGTCATTACATCTTTAGAAAGCATTTTTGAATTGCTTCCTGTCACATAAATATCCACATTGCGCAGACGCAGAAGGCCATTCAGGACATCATACAGCCGAATGTTTTCCGGGTTTTTGATCTCTTCTCTGGAGATAGCATATTGCACCTCGTCAATAAAGACATAGTACATTTCTTTGCTATTTAAGACTCTTGAACGAATATACTTTGACAGTTCTGTTGGATTTCGATATTCCACGTTCATATCGTCATCCAATGCGATGGTGATAATATGGTCTTCCGGTACGCCCTCACTGATCAGGTAGTCATAATACAAATTAAACAACAGAAAACTCTTGCCGCATCGCCTTATGCCGGTAATCACCTTTACAAGCCCGTTTTCTTTTCTATTAATTAGCTGTGTAAGGTAGCGGTCACGTTTGATATATTTTTCCATTGGAATCTCCTACTCGTATCGTTACTTTTATACACAAACTTGTTCTAATTCCTTAGGTGCTATCAATCGAAACTTCGGTGCATTGCACCCTGCTTTCGATTGATAGTATAGCATTAAGCTTTCTTAAGTGCAACTAAAAAATCAAAACTTCAGTGCATTGCACCTTACTTTCGATTATATTCAAAAAATTGATTTCCATTCTCCCACACGCAAAAAATCCCATCAGATACTATGGGCAAACCATAACAACGGATGGATTTTACATTTTCCCTGACGAAAGAATTCCTTCCTTCCAATCATAATATCTACAACCTCCTTTTCACGACTGGTCAGATAATCCTTCAAGATATTTCTGTCCTTGCAAATCCGAATAGCTTCGGTAATTGCTTCTCTTTTTCTTCCGTATATTTTGATCTGATCGTTGATAACTTTCGTGAAAACGACATACTGGTTAATAATGTCGCCCTCCTTACCATTCATCGTCCTCCTTCATGCTTATCTGAATGCTTTTTTCATTAACTCTTCTGCCGAACTATATCCAGTCAATTCGCAGCCATAATGTACACAAAGATTTGAAGCAAAAACTGTGGATGATTGACACAGAAAAGGGCATAAAAATAGCCCACCGGGTCACCGTCCCGCTGTGTTGGATTCACACAGTTGGATAGCAACCAAGTGGGTTGACAACTTCTTTCTTATGCTAATTGTAATCCGAGCCACTTTCTGACAAGCTCGACGCTAACATTTGCTGCCTTGGCAATTATGTCTTCAGCGACACCGGATTCATGCAAGCTAATCGCCATTTTCTTTGCATTTTCCATCTCGCCCTGCTCATAAATCTTTTCAGCTACTTCGCACATTTCCTTATAGCCCCCTTTCTCACATTTCAAATAGTGGACTCTTTTCGATAAATCTCCCTGGCTCATATCGTCAGGGTCTGCCTTTTTGAAGTACTGCATCATCTGCGCAACTTCACTGCCGTCATCAACTGCCGCATTGACAAACACAACGTAGTTTCCGTCATCATAGGGCAGTCCTGCTTTTCCGAGCGTCTTATTCACCGGATACACCGTTTCCCCGGCATGCCAGAGGTCGGTTTCACTGATGTAAATGATATACACATCCGGCAGTTCATCATGTTCCGCGCCTTTGTCCAGAACACTCTTATCAATCATGGAACCGTAATATCTGGTTCTCCTCGCATGGTCTACTGTGTCCCTGCGTTGGATTTTCAATGTTGATCCGGCGCCCTGTGCTGTCCTGCGCAAAGGCATCTAAAATTGCATCTTTCGCGGTAAGGTTCAGGAGCCTGTATTGGCCTTTCACCTCAATGATCCTGATGTCATCCTTGCCGAGAATCGTGCGGATCACATGTTGACAGGCTCCTATATCCTCCAATGCGACAGAAACAAAGGTATCGCTTAGCAGATTGAGCTTGCGCATGTTTTCAGCGCCCTGCTGTATCGCGTCTAAGTGGTTCTGCTGTTCATCGCCCATGGTTATCACCTCATTTCGATGTGGATATACCACACCTATTATACCTATAGCTTACCACAAAGCCGCCCCACTTATCAAGGTCTATATCAAGAACGTTTTATTAACATTCTGCGGCTATCCGTCATTTTTCACCGGTATGCGGCTTTTTTCAGAAAGTTCATTTTTGTGCTGTGGGAATTCTTTGTGGTATCCTTTCGACTGCGCCTATCACTGCCTCACCCACCGTGACAGCCTGACGACAAATTCACACATATCCGTCCCCATATCACGGACGAGGATATCAGCGGAGATGGAGTGCAGCAGCTCAAGTGTCCTCGTGCGGATTTCTTCCGCTGCCTCCTCCTCGGAGTGCCGCCAGCCGTCCTCAAAATATGCACAGAGGTACTTGAGCGAACCATCCAGCAGTTCTGTGAGCGCAGGGCAGTTAATCTCGCTGTCCATTGGCTTTGCCTTATCTGCCAGCAGCCGTCTGTTCTCGACCTTAATCTCGTCCAGCTTCCTGTTGGCAAACTGCAGGGCTCTCGCCATCACAGCCTCCGGCGAATTCCAAGCTTCCTCGACCTTGATAAAGTACAGTCTGAACTGTCTGCCCAGCTCCGTGCGCTGAATCATGCACAGCTCCTTCGCCATCGGGATGGGCAGCTCGTGGTCTACCTTATTCTGTCCGCCGAGCATCTCTCATCCCCAAATTTGAGAAGCGAGTTACATAATCAACTCCCTCCGCAAATCCATAGTCAGCCATACGCTTAAACCAGTCAGCATACTTCGTTCCAATCCCCAGTGCCTCGTGCAGCTCACGTCCGCTCACTGTCGGCTGTTCGCCCTCATAATTTACAGAAATCAATTCGTTCATTTTTATCTTCTTTCCGCCGCTAAGCTTGCGGCCATATAGTAGTAAGGGACTATGCCTTCCAACAAGCCAGACTTTTTCGGGGATTTACTACCTACTTCTTTTCGATTTTTTCAGAAAAATTTTTTCTGTTCTTGTTCTTCCCATGTATGTTTCTTCTTTGTCTGCGCATATTATATTTAGGGCGCATGCGTCTTAAGTTTTCGCTCGTCCTCTTGACTTTTCACTCTTTTCGTGACATACTTATCTCAAACTTAGGACGCAAGCGTCCAAAGCAGGAGGTGCAATTCAATGATTCAAAGAGATTTTTATTTGGATCGTCTTATCCGTAATATGTGGAACGGGGAAATCAAAGTCATTACTGGCATCCGCCGATGTGGGAAGTCTGTATTGCTGTTTGATTTATTTTATGAGTATTTATTGGCGCAGGGCGTGGAGGATGACCACATCATCCGACTTGAGCTCGACCAGCGCCGGTACTACAAATTCCGGAATCCCATCACTCTTTGTGAGTACGTGGAAGGGATCGTGGCAGGCAGTTCAGAGAAATTCTTTCTCTTCGTGGATGAAGTACAGTTTACGATTAAGGTGAAAGATGAAGAGAATGGTGGGATTGAAGTAACCATCTATGACATGCTGAACGAGCTGAAGTCGTACAAAAACCTTGATGTCTATGTGACCGGCAGCAATTCGAGGATGCTTTCAAAAGACATTGCGACAGAATTCCGTGGGAGGGCCACTCAGATACATGTCTATCCGCTGTCCTTTGCCGAGTTCTACTCTTATATTGGCGGGGATAAGCGGGATGTGTTAGGCAAGTACATGCTCTATGGCGGCATGCCGCGCATCGCGGTGTTAGAGAACGAGGATGACAAAAAATCCTACCTCACCAATCTATATGATGAGCTGTATGTGAAGGATATTTTCGAGAGGAATAGGATAGAACGGGAAGATGTCCTGAATGCCATACTGGATTATGTTGCTTCGCAGGTTGGGTCCCTTACCAACCCGACCAATATATCCAACGCACTCACATCCATGCGAAACGAAAGGATAAATAGTTCACTGGTTTCCGCATACCTGTCCCATACGATGGACGCATTCCTGATAGAGATGGCAAAGAGGTATGATGTGAAGGGCAAGACCTACTTCAATTATCCAAACAAGTATTACTACACGGACATTGGTCTGCGCAATGCGAGACTGAATTACAGGCAGTTTGACCCAGGGCATATCATGGAAAATGTGGTTTATAATGAGCTTGTGCGACGGGGATATTCCGTGGATGTCGGTGTAATTATCGAGCGGAAGCACTCAGAGAAGGTTCAGCGTGAAATAGATTTTGTAGTCAACAGCGGTGACCGGCGGATTTATATCCAGTCTGCCTATCAGATGGATACGGACAAAAAAGAAAATTCCGAGCTGCAGTCACTAAAGTTGACTGGTGATTTCTTCAAGAAGATTGTGATCCGGATGGACATCCCCCATAATTTCTACGATGACAACGGATTCTTCCATTGTAATCTGATTGATTTCCTGCTCGGAGACGCTGAATTGTTCTAAACAAAAAAATCCACCCAACCTATGTGGATACCACATAAGCCGGGTGGCTTTTTCTCAATCGTCCTTCTTATAAAAATCTGATGCAAACCCATCTGCTCTCAATAATAAACCTTCCGCCCACGGCGGCGTCCTGCCCATCAACTCGCAGATTTCATCCAGGCTGGTTTCCGGATCAGCCTCCAGGATTATCTCATCGTGGACATGAGCCACGATGTCATATTCCCTTAAGCTCCTCATTGCGTAACAAAGTATGTCCCTTGCTATACCCTGAATAATATTCTCGACAAACTTCGGACCATAGCTTTCGACTCTGCCCCATTTGCCCGCTCCTTCACGTCCTTCATAG
>Ga0192242_10271_pt1 | contig 22812 bp, 10 predicted proteins | sample Koala_Koa27_J3_FD_131235 | JGI IMG/M metagenome (GOLD analysis project Ga0192242, IMG submission 131235) | Enriched cells from koala feces incubated with labeled cellulose particles, San Francisco Zoo, California, United States - Koala_Koa2-7_J3 ...
AGCCCTTGTTCTTCCTGCGCCGGATCGCCCATATAATCATCTCCTACCTGCCAGAATATATGATCTTCCGCCGGGCGGGCAAATCCACCCCATGCCCAGAAGTTACATCCGGCAAACACATCATTCTCCCAGAAACTTTGCAGAAGACGTTCCAGTACATGTTGATAATACTGATCCCTGTATACGGTTGGATCGGACAAAACATATTGATGGTTATCCCGCGGGAAACCAAACTCTTCGAGTGTGACCGGCTTTCTGAGCTCTTTGGATAAAGCGATGTGTTTATTCATATATTCATCTGTTACCTGAATTGCCTGTGGCAGGGTTCCTCCTATATTGTCCGGTTGGATCCAGCTCCAGTTTTTAGGCCAGATATGGATGGTCAGGTAATCGATATTCCGGTCTGCATGTACCCGGGCATAGAGGTCAAAATCCTCCTCGCTCCCCGCCTCTCCTTCTGATCCGGTAGAGACTAAGTGATTTGCATCCAGTTTTTTTGTGTGGGCTGCGATATCTTTGATCCAGGCTTCGTAGGCTTCTTTGTTCTGCGCACCCATCGGACGGGGTTCATTCGCGATCTGCCAGGACATGATGTTCGGGTCTTCCGAATATTTCCTGTTATTATAGAAATTGGTACGGGATATAATATGGGTAATGTGATCTTTCAGCAGGGTTACGCAACTGTCGCATTCAAAATAGGAGGACACATAATTACTAAAGGCATCCCAACCGTCTACGGAAGGAATGGCTACAGGTCCATGTCCTGCCCAGTTGAGGTATTGAGCGTACCCACCACTCCATTCCCACGTGTTCGTGAAATAGAGAACAGCATACATATCACGTTCGGCCAGTTCATTCATAAAGAAATCCAGCCCGTCTAATAACTCCCGTTTATACACGCCCGGGGTTTTCTGCAGAGCGGGCATCACTTTGGACGGAACACCATCAGGACCATCAGCACCAATCAGGACCCGTAAATTGGTGATCCCGTTAGCCTTCATAAAATCAAGTTCCCGGGTCAACCGGTCCCTATCGCCGAATTGACCCTGGGAACCTAAAATAGGTCCATACCAAAAGTTAGTCCCTATAAAATAATAGGGTTCTCCTTTTAATAAAAACTGTCCGTTCTCTACCTTTATGAATCCATCTGAAAGAGTGGATGAATTATCTTTTTTTCCACCGGAACAAGCTGTGGTTACACATATCAATAAAAACAGGTTAAAATAAAAGCGTAACATGTCTTTTTCATTTATTCATTTTACTGTATTGCAAATTTGGATAAAAAAAACAGTATTGCCGTTATCAATTATGTAAACAATACTTATGACAATGTTTCATTTTATGCCGGAGAAAATCTAAAATAACATATGATACCCTCCGGAACTTACATTTTTGATTCAAATTCTTTCCTTTTTCTCTCATTTAGTTATATTTGTATGAAACAAAACCAATCTTTGTAAACGGAGAGAACCGGGTGGTCAGTGCATTTTTTGAAGGGTCAGGCAGCCTTTTTTTGCAGAATAATTATACTTTTACAGCTATAAAGTTTTTTACATGAAAAAAGCCATTATTATTTTATTTGTTTTTTTAATAACCGGAACTGTAACGAAAGCTGTCCGGAATGATTATTTAAATACTGAAACCACTATCTTTACTACAGATCATGGATTATCAAGTACTAAGATCACTGCGATTACACAGGATGAAAAAGGGTTTATCTGGATTGGTACGGAAGACGGATTGAATAAATTCGACGGTTACCGGTTTTGGGTATATAAGAAGAGTGAAAAAGATTCACTTTCTCTTACCAGTGACCACATCACGACCTTGTTTGTGGACTCCGGTCAACGGTTGTGGATCGGCACGATGGCTGGATTGCATTTGTATGAACCGGCTTCCGATCGCTTTGTCCGGGTCAACCTGAACCAACCGGACTATGTCATCAAAGACAGTCAATGCCAGTATATAAAGGAAGACGGGCAAGGATTTTTATGGTTTGCAACTTCCGGGCGGGGAGTTCTCCAGTATTCTCCGGCTACGGGCCAGAGTATACTTCATACACCTTCTCACACCCATCCCCTATCCAATTTATGTAGTAGTCACATTCGCTGCATTGAAGAGGACAGAGAGGGGAATATATGGTTCGGATCGGAAGATAAAGGCATCTCCGTTTATAACCCTAAAAACAATACTTTCCGGACGCTGAATATGTCTAACAGTCTGCTTCCGAGCAACGCTGTTTTCAGCCTGCAACGGCTGGAGGACGGGAATATGCTGATCTCTACGATTGATGGAGGTGTGGTGATCTATGATAGTTACACCGGAACCATGACCGCTTTTCCGGATGTGTTCAATTCTGTATCTACCCGTTCTACTTTTTTTGCCATGGAAGACAGAAAAGGAAATCTGCTGACCGGAACGGAAGGAAACGGTCTGCTTATTTTTGATCCGGTAAACAGGAGGTTAGAGCGCCATCCGGTCTTTAATGAATATGCACAGGAGATCGGCAATACCAAAATTCATTTTATCTATGAGGATATGCATGGACACCTATGGATCAGTATGAATTACAAAGGCTTATGTCTGATCAAAAACCAATACAACGGATTCCGTCGTTTCCGGCGAACCGCCAATAATTCCAATTCCCTGAGTTATGATCATGTGATGGGGATGACGATGGATAAGCAGGGAGATATCTGGATCGCTACTGATGGGGGTGGCATTAACCGGTATAATCCAAGGAGTAACCGGTATACCCACTATCTCCATAATGAAAAAGATCCCGGAACGATCCGTGACAATGCGGTCGTTTCGATTTTCTGCGATAGTAAGAACCATATCTGGGCGGGAACCTACACGGGCGGACTTTCCCGTCTGAACCGGGAAAGCGGGACTTTTACGACCTATATGGCCACAGGAGGGGCGGATGCTTTACAGGCTAATTTTATCAAATCTATTATAGAAGACAGGAATGGGTATTTATGGTTAGGGACAAATGGAGGCGGATTAAGCCGGATGGATCCACAAAATCATACATTCCGGACTTTCCGTGTGGAAGAGTACAGGGGATTGGCCAATGATTATATTACCAATCTCTTTATTGATAGTAAAGATCTTCTCTGGATTGGTACCTATTTTGGATTAAGCTGTATGAATATGGAGCGGGAATCCTTCACGCTATACGGAGCGGAAGAGGGATTGAGTGACCAGGAGGTGTACTCCATCACGGAAGATGAGCAGGGCACGATCTGGGTTGGCACTCAAAATGGCTTAAACCGGTTTATTCCCGAAGAGAACCGGTTTGTGAAAGAATTCCCCGGTAAATCTTCTAAATATAGTTCGGTAATCAATGGGATTGTTCCCCATAAAGACCAGTTATGGTTGAGTACCAACAACGGTGTAATCTGTTACTGGCCGGAGACAGGTGCCGCCCGTCATTATGACCAGCATACGGGTCTGGGAAATACGGAATTCATCTTAGCCTCTTATTATCAAAGTCCCCAGAACGAAATTTTCTTTGGTGGTGTGGATGGGATGAGTGCTTTCCATCCGGACCGTATCCAGTTAGATAATATTACTCCTCCGGTATACATCACTGGTCTGCGCATATCCAACCAGCCGGTAAGGATCCATGAAGTGGTAGAAGGAGAGGTGATTCTAAAAGAGAATATCACAGAAAGCCGGAAATTAAAATTAAACCATAAAATCAAAAGTTTTTCCCTGGAATTTACCGCTGTGGGTTCTCCGGAGCCTTTATCTATGATCTACGCCTGCCGCATGGAGGGTTTCAATGACCAGTGGATAGAGTATGAGAACAATCGCCGGTTTGCCACTTTTACCAATCTGAATCCGGGTACTTATAAGTTTCAAGTAAAAGCTACGAATAACCGGGAAATCTGGGGAGATGAATATACTTCCCTGCTTATTACCATTACTCCCCCTTTGTGGGCTACCTGGTGGGCCAAAGTGTTGTATATCCTGATCTGTTTATTCATTGTATATAGTATTCTCAAGGTAGCCTTTATCCGGATGAAAGACAGGAATGAGATCCGTATCCAGCGGTTGAAAATGAAACAACAGGACGAGATCAACCAGGTAAAAACCAGATTTTTTACCAATATCAGTCATGAATTCCGTACACCTCTCACCTTGATCATTTCTCCCTTAGAGAGTATGCTCGCCTCTGAAACGGACCCCGAAAAGAAACAAACCCAGCAATTGATGTTACGGAATGCCCAGCGGCTGTTGCACCTGATCAATCAATTACTGGAGGTAAACAAGGTGGAAGATGGGAAAATAGGGATCAAAGCTCAGCCTTTGGAACTGACCTCTTTCGTGTCTGTAATCGTTGGTTCTTTCCGGGAATTAGCCCAAAAGAAAGAGATAGAGCTTATTTACAGGTATAAACCGGCAGATCATAAAATCTGGTATGATCCGGATATGCTGGATAAATGTATCACCAATATTTTATCCAACGCATTCAAATTTACACCGGTAGGGGGGCAGATCGAGGTAAAGATCTTAGAAATAGATGAAGAAAATATGGGTCTAAGCATCAGTGATACTGGCATTGGGATGGATCAGGAAACGATGGAGCATGTTTTTGACCGCTTTTATCAGAAAGATAATAAAAAGATCGGTACAGGCATCGGGATGCATCTGACTAAAAGTCTTATTGAACTTCATCAGGGAAGTATCACCGTTCAGAGCCAGGAGGGAAAAGGGACTACTTTCTACATACAGATCCTGAGAGGGAACTCCCATTTCAAACCGGAAGAGATCGTTCCCGAAGAATTCATTCCCTCTTCTGCCAATGTTATTAAAGAAAGGGAGACGGACCTTCTTCAAAAAGAGATCGCTTTGCAAACCCAACCGCAAACGACCGGAACAGAAAAAGAGAAAAGCAAACTGGATGATATTCTATTCCCTACCTCTTTCCACGGAACGATTTTAGTCATCGAAGATGATGAGGATATGCGAAACTATATTCGGGAAGAGCTGGAAAACACTTATAAGATAGAAGAGGCTACGGACGGGAAGAAAGGGTTAGATATGGCTTGCAGGCTGATACCTGACCTGATCATTACAGACATTATGATGCCAGGTATGAACGGCATTGACCTGTGCCGGAGTTTGAAGTCTAATCCGGAAACAAGCCATATTCCCATTATTATTCTGACTGCACAAGGAGACCAGGAACACCGGATGGAAGGATTGGAAACCGGGGCGGACAGCTATATTCCCAAACCGTTTAATATTAAACATCTGAAGATCCGGATCGAGAAATTAATCGAATTACGGAAAAACATGAAAGACCGGTTCAGTAAATCCCTCAATATGGAAGCTCAGGAGGTGACACTGACCAGTACGGATGAAAAATTATTACAAAATGCCATTGATTATGTCCGTAAACACATGGAAAGCCCGGATATGAGTGTGGAAGGGATGAGTAAGGAGTTAGGATTAAGCCGTACGCATCTGCACCGGAAGCTGAAAGCGCTAACAGGTCAGAGTCCGGTTGAATTTATTAAGACCATCCGGATGAAACAGGCTGCTTACCTGCTTAGTACAGGTAAATTAAGTATTTCAGAGGTGGGATACAAAGTGGGATATAATACTCCTTCTTATTTCAGTAGCAGTTTCAGCTCCCATTTTGGGATGTCTCCTTCTACCTATATGGAGCAGGCAGAGAAAAAAGCAAAAAGTAAACAGGGGGATTAATTCACAGGTAAGTACTTCACTTCCATACCCCGGATCGTTTCATTTACCTGTCCGTCTGCATACGCTATTTCACCGTTTACAAATGTGTTGCGGACCGTATGCCCGAAAGTAGTTCCTTCAAACGGAGACCAGCCACATTTATACAGGATATTTTCTTTGGAAACCGTCCAGGCTGTGTCCGGGTCCACCAACACCAGATCCGCATAATAGCCAGGGCGAATGTATCCTCTCCGGTCTATATGGAATAGTTCCGCCGGCAGATGGGACATTTTCTCCACCACTTTCTCATAGGTAAAAAGTCCCTGGGAAACCATTTCCAGCATAGCGACTAAAGAGTGTTGGATCAATGGTCCTCCGGATGCTGCTTTCAGGCAACTCCCCTCCTTTTCGGATAGCAAATGGGGGGCATGATCGGTGGCTATAATATCTACTTTGCCATTGTTCACTCCTTCCCGGAGTGCATTCCGGTCGTCCACCGTTTTGATGGCCGGATTCCATTTGATCCTGTTTCCATAGGTCGCATAATCCTGATCCGTAAACCACAGATGATGAACGCACACTTCGGAAGTGATCTTTTTCTCACCTAACGGCTTACTATTATCAAGCAAAGAGAGTTCTTTTTCCGTTGACATATGGAGAATATGCAGCCGGGTATTGAGTCTGGTTGCCAGTTCTACGGCTTCTGCCGAAGCCACATAGCAGGACTCGTCACTACGGATCTTACTATGGAAAGAGATATCCGGATCTTCTCCATAGAGATTGGTGTAATAGGCTATATTTTTCTGTATAATCTCTTCTTTTTCAGCATGCACGGCAATCAACAGGTCTGTTTCACCGAAGATACGTTCCAAGGTCTCTTTCTTGTCGACCAGCATGTTTCCGGTGGAAGAACCTAAAAAAAGTTTTAATCCAGGAATACGACTTGGGTCAAGTTGCTGAATCTCTTTCAGATTGTCGTTCGTACCTCCGAAGAAGAAAGAGTAGTTAGCAGCAGAAACCTCTTTTCCCCTTTCTAATTTCCATTCTAACTCTTTCAGGGTAGTGGTTTGGGGCTTAGTGTTTGGCATATCCATAAAAGTAGTTACCCCTCCGGCTACAGCAGCCCGGCTTTCACTGGTGATATCTCCTTTATGGGTTAATCCCGGCTCACGGAAATGAACCTGATCATCGATTACTCCCGGCATCAACAGTTTACCGGCAGCATCAATTACCTGATCAGCCACTATATTTTCAGGCAGATCTCCTTCAAATACAGCTTCTATAAATGGTTGATTGATCAGAACAGCTCCTTTGAAAGAGCGTCCTTCATTGATTATATGTGCATTTTTGAGAAGAATCCTACCCATTTTCTATATCTTTTCCGATTAAACACGCGACTTACCTGTTTCTGTTCTGATAAGTATTATTTTTTCTGAGGATATTTGCGGAAGAAACTCCACCACTTCAGTTGCAGAACGCCAAACAGCGCTTCTCCAAAGATAGAGGAATTCATTTTGGAAGTACCTAAGACCCGGTTAATAAAGATTATGGGTACTTCCACGACTTTAAATCCACATTTATGAGCGGTAAACTTCATCTCAATCTGGAAAGCATATCCTTTAAAATGGATATTATCCAGATCTAAGGTTTCCAGCACCTGCCGGCGGTAACATTTGAATCCGGCTGTCGTATCCTGGATTGCCAGTCCTGTCACCATACGCACATAAACAGAGGCAAAATAGGACATCAACACACGGCTCAACGGCCAGTTCACTACGTTCACACCATTACAATACCGGGAACCGACCGCTACATCTGCTCCCAGTTCCGTGCAGGCCGCATATAGTTTGGGTAAGTCACCGGGGTTATGACTAAAGTCAGCATCCATCTCAAAGATAAAGTCATAAGCGTGCTCAATTGCCCACTTAAAACCACAGATATAAGCTGTGCCTAATCCCAGTTTGCCGGATCTTTCAATGAGAAAAAGTCGTTCAGTGTATTCTGTTTGTAATTTTTTTACAATATCAGCGGTACCGTCAGGAGATCCATCGTCTATAATTAAAATATGGAACTCTTTTTCCAGATTGAAGACTGCCCGGATAATATTTTCCACATTCTCTTTTTCATTATATGTGGGAATGATAACAATACTATCTGACATAATCTTTTATAAATGAGTAACAGTTTTACCGTTCCAAAGGTAGATATTTTAATTCATTTAAGACAATCCTACTATACTATTTTGTACAAAAGCCCTACCTTTGCAGAAAGAAGATTGACTTTGGATATACAAGATTTATTAAAATTATATGCAGCCCATCCGCAGGTTGCGGCATTGGATGCGTTATTAAAAGATCCCACATCCCAAAATATATTTCTCAAAGGATTAAGTGGTTCAGGTGCTGCCCTGACATTCGCCTCTCTTTTCACAAGAACAGGGGGTAGCTACGTGTGTGTGTTAAATGACCTCGAAGAGGCCGGTTATTTTTATCATGACCTGATGCAGTTGACGGGGAGTGAACGGATCTACTTTTTCCCCTCTTCCTATAGAAGATCTATTAAATACGGTCATACGGATCCGGCGAATGAAATTCTCCGGACGGAGGTTTTAAGTATGTTGCAGAACAAAAATGCCTCTTTTGTTATTGTTTCCTATCCGGATGCATTAGCCGAGAAGGTCGTTTCCAGTGAGACCCTGAAGCAAAATACCCTGAAGATCCATGTAGGGGAAAAATTAGATAATATGTTTGTTTCCGATGTACTGGACGCTTATGGATTTGAACATGTGGACTATGTTTATGAGCCGGGACAATATGCCATTCGAGGGAGTATTTTAGATGTATTTTCATTTTCACATGAATTTCCTTACCGTATAGACTTCTTTGGGAATGAAGTGGAAACGATCCGGTCGTTTGATGTGGAAACACAGCTTTCTAAAGAAAAATTAGATAGCATTTATATCGTGCCGGAGATTAGCCGGGATGACCGGTCTGACACTTCTATCCTGAATCTACTACCTACCGGAACAGCGATCGCTTTCCAGGATATGGCCTGGGGAAAAGAACGGATTGACAGTATCCGGAATGAAGAACCTATCGTGGGGGATGAAGAATCTTTCCGGGATATGGAGCATATGCAGAGCAAACTCATTACCGGGGATGATTTCCTGCGCAGTACAATGGGCTATCGCCGGATCCAGTTTGGAAATAAAGGGATCGGAACGGTGGATGCGACCCTTACTTTTCAAAGTGAGATACAGCCTATCTATCATAAGAATTTTGATCTGGCCAGTGAATCCTTTCATTCCTTTCTGGAAAAAGGATATACGATTTATATTTTAAGTGACGTGGAGAAACAGACCACCCGGATCCGGACGATCTTTGAAGACCGGGAGGATCCGATCCCTTTTACTCCGGTTAACAAAACCATCCATGCTGGATTTGCGGATGCCACGCTGAAAGCCTGTTTCTTTACGGACCATCAGCTATTTGACCGTTTTCACAAGTTCAACCTGAAAAGTGAAAAGGCACGAAGCGGTAAGATCACACTATCCCTGAAAGAGCTGAATCAGTTCACGACCGGAGATTACATCGTGCATATTGACCACGGAGTGGGTCAGTTCGGTGGATTGGTCCGCACAGAGGTGAATGGTAAGATACAGGAAGTGGTTAAACTGATCTACCAGAATAATGATATTATATTTGTCAGTATCCATTCCCTTCACAAACTTTCTAAATACAAAGGAAAAGACAGCGGGGAACCTCCTAAATTAAGTAAATTAGGAACCGGGGCCTGGGAAAAGATGAAGGACCGGACCAAGAAAAAGGTCAAGGACATTGCCCGGGATCTCATCCTCCTCTATTCCAAACGAAAAGAAGAGAAAGGGTTTTCTTATAGTCCGGACAGCTTTATGCAACATGAACTGGAGGCCAGTTTTATTTATGAGGATACTCCGGACCAGATGAAAGCGACTTCGGATGTGAAAGGGGATATGGAAAATCAACGTCCCATGGACCGGTTGATTTGCGGAGATGTTGGATTCGGCAAAACAGAGATCGCAATCCGGGCAGCCTTTAAAGCGGTATCTGATAATAAACAGGTAGCCGTGTTAGTGCCTACCACCGTGTTGGCTTTCCAGCATTTCCAGACTTTCTCGGAGCGTCTGAAAAATTTTCCCTGCCGGATTGAATATATCAGCCGGGCACGGACAGCCGGACAGATCAAAGCTACCTTGAAAGACCTGAAAGAAGGCAAAGTGGATATTCTGATCGGAACCCACCGGTTAGTCAGTAAAGATGTTCAGTTTAAGGATCTGGGATTATTGATCATTGATGAGGAGCAGAAGTTTGGTGTATCTGTAAAAGAGAAACTGCGCCAGATGAAAACGAATGTAGATACGCTTACGATGACCGCTGCACCGATTCCAAGAACTCTTCAGTTCTCTTTGATGGGTGCCCGTGACCTGAGCAGTATCACCACTCCCCCACCCAACCGGTATCCGGTCCAGACAGAAGTAGAACGGTTCAATCCGGATATTATACGGGAAGCGATCAATTTTGAGATGAGCCGGAACGGACAGGTTTTCTTTATTAACAACCGGATTCAGAACATCCACGAAATAGAGGCTCTGGTACGCCGGGAAGTTCCGGATGCCCGTATTTGTGTCGGGCATGGACAGATGGAGCCGGAGAAACTGGAAAAGATCCTTCTGGACTTTATCAATTATGAATATGATGTCCTGATTGCGACCAGTATTATCGAGAGTGGTATTGATGTTCCGAATGCCAATACGATCATCATTAATAATGCCCATCAGTTCGGACTTTCCGACCTTCACCAGCTACGCGGACGTGTAGGCAGAAGCAACCGGAAAGCTTTCTGCTATCTGCTTTCTCCTCCTCTTTCCACACTCAGTGCGGAAGCACGACGCCGTTTGCAGGCGATCGAGAACTTTGCGGAATTGGGTAGTGGTATCCATATAGCTATGCAGGATCTGGATATCCGGGGAGCCGGTAATATGTTAGGAGCTGAGCAGAGTGGATTTATCGCAGATTTAGGATATGAAACGTACCAGAAGATATTAGAGGAAGCGGTGGATGAATTGAAACAGGAGGAATTTGCCGATCTTTATAAAGAGGAGGATACGGATAAGCCCAACACGGGTATGGATTATGTACGGGAAACCTATGTGGAAAGTGATCTGGAACTGATGTTTCCTCCTACTTATATACCCAATGATTCGGAAAGAGTATCTCTTTACCGGGAATTAGATAAAATGGAGGAAGAAAGGGACATCCTTGCTTTCACAGAACGGCTGAAAGACCGTTTTGGTAAAATCCCGAAGGAAGGAAAAGAGTTGATCCGGGTCGTACGCCTACGTAGGCTGGCCAGACGATTGGGTATGGAAAAAGTTATACTCAAAAAAGGTCAAATGAGCCTGTTCCTTGTTTCCAACCCGGAAAGCCCTTACTACCAGAGTGACGCCTTTGGCAAACTTCTGGCATTTATTCAACGCCATCCGAGGGAATGTAATCTGCGTGACCAGAATGGCAAACGAAGTATTGTAATTAAAAATGTTCCGACAGTGGAAACGGCTTGTGCCCTGCTGGAGGAAATGGATAAGGATAAAATTAGTAGTTAAAAGAGTCAGAGGAGTTAAGTAATATATTTTCGCCTTTTTATTACTTGATTCCTCTGACTCCTTACCTACTTTGACTCCTTACCTCCTTTAACTACTAAAAAGCAATAGCATGAAAAAGACATTAGTAGACCTTTTTGAAGAATCCGTGAAAAAATATCCGGAAAACCCTTTCCTTTGGGAAAAGACTACGGATCGTTTTGAACCTACTACCTATACTCAGGTAAAAGAACAGGTATATGAATTAGGAGCTGGATTAGTGGCACTGGGAGTTCAGCAAAAAGAGAACATAGCTCTTCTGAGTGAAGGCAGGAACGCATGGATCATCGGTGAGTTAGCCATGTTTTATGCCGGAGCAACCAATGTTCCCCTTTCTATCAAACTGGAAGAATCCAATGACCTGCTATTTCGTCTCAAACATGCGGATGTAAAGTATATAATGGTATCCGGTTCCCAGCTTAAAAAGATACGGGCGATCATGGACCAGCTTCCTTTGATTGAGAAAGTCATTGTTTTTGATGAGCAGCCGGAATACCAGGAGAAAGAAATCTCTTTTTCCGAGGTATGTCAATCCGGGAAACAATGGTTGCAGGATCATCCGTTAGAGGAATTCCTGGCGATCGGACAATCCCTACAAAATGATGATTATGCCACAATTACCTATACATCGGGAACCACCGCAGATCCGAAAGGGGTTATTCTGACCCACCGTAATTACACAGCGAATGTGGAACAATCCCTGAGTTGTATTGATATAGACAGTAGCTGGCGAACACTGGTAATTTTACCCTTAGACCACTGTTTCGCTCATGTGGTCGGTTTCTACATATTTATGTCAAAGGGAGCTTCCGTGGGAACCGTACAGGTAGGACGTACCGGCATGGAAACACTTAAAAACATTCCGGTCAATATCAGAGAGTTTAAGCCTCATCTGATCTTAAGTGTGCCTGCTTTGGCAAAGAATTTCAGGAAAAATATTGAACAAGGGATACAGGCACAGGGTAAAACGGTGGCCAACCTGTTTCAGAAAGGGTTGGAGATCGCTTATATCTATAATGGAAATGGTGGGGATGATAAAGGAAAAGGTTGGCGTGCTATGCTTAAACCGGCAGTTTCTTTGTTTAATGCACTTATTTTCCGTAAAGTCCGGGAGAATTTCGGGGGAGAGCTGAAATTCTTTATTGGTGGAGGAGCGTTATTAGATAAAGATCTTCAAAAATTCTATTATGCCATCGGCATGCCGATGTATCAGGGATACGGACTAAGTGAAGCAACTCCGGTTATTTCGACAAACGGACCGGGTCGTCACCTGTTTGGGAGTAGTGGCATACTGGTCCGCCCCCTTGACCTGAAGATCTGTGACGCAGATGATAATGAGTTGCCAGCCGGAGAAAAAGGTGAAATTGTTATCCGTGGAGAAAATGTGATGGCGGGATATTGGAAGAATCCTGTTTCTACCGAAGAGACGATCAAAGACGGATGGCTCTATACCGGTGATATGGGATATATGAGTAAAGACGGGCTACTCTTTGTGTTAGGACGGTTTAAAAGTCTGCTGATCGCCAGTGACGGAGAAAAATATAGTCCGGAAGGCATTGAGGAGGCTGTAGTGGAACACATAGGCTACATCGATCAGTTCCTTCTCTATAATAACCAAAATCCGTATACGGTTGCCGTGTTGGTTCCGAATAAAGATAAGATCAAAAAGCAATTAGCCCATGAACAGTTGGATCTCCGCTCGGATGAGGGTAAAAAGAAAGCGATTGAACTCCTTCAATCCCAGCTAAACCGTTTCCGTAAAGGTGGAGATCTGGGAGGACTGTTTCCTGACCGCTGGCTACCCACCACTTTTGCCGTGCTGCCGGAACCGTTTACCGAACAAAATGGGATGGTGAACAGCACGATGAAAGTAGTTCGTGGAAAGGTTGAAAAAACATATATGGACCGTATTGAATACTTATATACGCCGGAAGGTAAAAATCCGGTAAATGCTAAAAATATACATTCGATCTCCTGAAAGACGGGAAAAGACCATGAAACGAATTTTTATCAAATAATTAATTACTATTTATCTATGAATTACAAAAAATCAATTTCATCACTCATGATTGCAACAGTACTTCTGGCAACAATTCCTGTCGCCGCGGACAATGTGTTGAAACAGGAGATCAAACAGGGGTGGACATTCAAACAGGTACGGGGTAACAATTGGTATCCCGCCACTGTGCCAGGGGTAGTCCATACAGATCTGATGGATAACAACATTATTGAAGATCCGTTTTTCAGGCTGAACGAACGAGGTGTTCAGTGGGTTGACAAAGAGGACTGGGAATATAAGACCACTTTGCATGTCTCTCCGGAAATATTCAGTAAAGAAAATATTGAACTGGATTTCAAAGGGCTGGATACGTATGCAGATGTTTATCTGAACGACTCCTGCATCCTGAAGGCAAACAATATGTTCCGCGAGTGGAGAGTAAATATTAAAGAGTTGGTAAAAAGCGGTGAAAACGAATTCCGTATTTATTTCCACTCTCCGATCAAAGTGGATATTCCGAAATTCGATGCGCTCCACTATCCTCTGGAAGCCGGAAACGACCAATCGGAAAACGGGGGTGTATTTGATAAGAAAGTAAGTGTATTTGCCCGTAAAGCAGGTTACCACTATGGCTGGGACTGGGGTCCGCGCCTGGTGACCAGTGGAATCTGGCGTCCAATCTATTTAGTGGGTTGGAACGATGCCCGGATTGATAATGTGCACTATGTACAGGAAAAAGTAACGGCTAAACAGGCGAAAGTAAAAGCCCGTGTGGAGGTGATTGCTGACAAAGCCGGTGAAGCGACTATTGAGATCAAGGCAGACGGTATAAAAAATACCTGGACTAAAAGGGCAAATCTGGTAAAAGGTAAAAACCTGATCGAAACAGACTTAGTGATCCATAATCCTAAACTTTGGTGGAGTAATGGATTAGGAGAAGCTCACCTATATCCGTTTACCACCTCTGTACAGATGAACGGACAGGTAGCCGACAGTAAAACGGAGAATATCGGTTTAAGAGACCTGAAAGTGATCCGTGACAAAGATGAAGCCGGTCACACTTTCTACTTCCGGCTGAACGGAGTCAATGTATTTATGAAAGGGGCAAACTACATTCCCCAGGACAACTTTCTTCCCCGGCTGACAGATGCAGATTATGAAAAAACAATCATGGATGCAGTAAACGCGAATATGAATATGCTTCGTATCTGGGGTGGTGGTATTTATGAAGAGGACATATTCTACGACCTGTGTAATAAGCATGGTATTCTGGTATGGCAGGATTTTATGTTCGCTTGTAGTACCTATCCGATGAATCCGGAGATGCTGGAAAATATCCGTCAGGAAGCTATCGATAATGTGGTACGTCTGAGAAATCACCCCAGTATTGCTATTTGGTGTGGTAATAATGAAAATCATACTGCCTGGTTTAACTGGGGCTGGATGCCAAAATATGAGAAATTAGGGGTACTGGAGGAATTACGCAAAGATTACAAAGACCTATTCCATGGCGTACTGCCTGAGGTGATAGAGGCATACGACCCAACCGCCTTCTATTGGCCTTCCTCTCCTTACGGTGGGGATCCGGATGCAAGAACGGAAAGTGGTCTTCCGAACTGGAATCCGAACGGGGACGCACACTACTGGGGTGTATGGCATGCGAAAGACTCCATTGCCAACTACAATATTATCCGTGCCCGTTTCTTTTCAGAATATGGTTTCCAATCCTTCCCTGAATACCAGTCTGTACTTAAATATGCTCCGGAAGAGCGTGACCATGATATCTTCTCAGAAGTCATGATGGCACACCAGAGAGGTGGTAGCCATGCGAATGGGCTGATTGAATGGTATTTGTTAAACGAATACCGCCAGCCTAAAGATTTTCCGAATTTCTTATATATGGGACAATTATTACAGGGGGATGCGATCAAAACAGCGATTGAAGCTCACCGCCGGGATATGCCATACAATATGGGAACCTTGTACTGGCAACATAATGACTGCTGGCCTGTTGCTTCGTGGTCAAGCCGTGACTATTACGGACGTTGGAAAGCTCAGCACTACTTTACCAGAAAAGCCTTTGAAGATATTCTGCTCTCTCCTATTGCTAAAGATAATCAACTGGATATATTTATTGTATCTGACCGTCTGAAAGCGAGTCGTGGAAATCTGGAAATACGGGTCATGGATCTGTACGGCAACCTGTTGTTCCAACAGAAAAAAGCGATCTCAGTTCCTGCGAATACCAGTAAATCTCAATATACCGTTTCACTGCCGGAGATCCTGAAAGGAAAAGAGAGAAATGAAGTGGTAGTAACCGTCCGTTATACAGATGAGAAACAAAAAGTATATACTAATAACTACTATCTGAGCCGTTACAAAGATATTGACTTTCCGAAAGCAACGATTAAAACAAGTTCTGTTCAGGCAGAAGGAGGCTTTCATGTAACAGTAGAAAGTGATGTAGTGGCACGTGGGGTATTTCTTAGTATAGACGGAATAGACAATTTCTTCTCTGACAACTATTTTGATCTTTTGCCGGGAGAACCTGTTACGATCCATGTCGCAACCTCTTTGGATAAAGCATCCTTTGATAAGCAGTTGAAAACTGAAAGCATTGCAGATGCCTATTAAATAAAACGGGAAGGATAGGTTCCTTCCTTATAAAAGGAAAGCACGGATGCTGGAATAATAAATATTCCTTTCATCCGTGCTTTTTATTTTTTATCCGGTTATTCGGATTTCAGACTTTTTACCGGATTCGCACTGGCAGCTTTCCAGTTCTGGAAAGTAACTGTCAACATCGTAATAGTAGCGACCAGAATAAAAGCCATAACAAATACCCACCAGTAGATCGGGGTTTTAAAGGCGAAATTCTCCAGCCATTTCCGGATGCAGACATAGGCGATAGGAGCTGCCACTACAAAACAAAGGCAGATCATATGCAGATAAATTTTATTGAACATAACCAGGATATCCCGGATCCCCGCTCCCATGACTTTACGGATCCCTATTTCTTTTTTACGGTATTGCGTTTCAAACATCACCAGGCCAAATACTCCGACAATAGAGATCAGAATGGCTAAGGCACTGAATAGAGAGATGATCCGGCTGAGTTTATCTTCTTTTTGATAAAGCTGATTAAATATCTGATCATAAAATTCGATATGAACAGGATAAGCAGGATCCACTTCCGCAACGGATTTCCGAATATGATCCACTGCTGCAAAGTGATCCGTACCGGCACTCAGACGAACATAGGATATTTGAAGTGGATAGGGTACGCCAGTCATAAAAACATAGTTCGCATCCTGTAATCTTAAAGAGGTCAGTTTGGGATCTTCTGAAAAACCAATGATATTACCCATGAAAAATCTGAAATCCATTAATCCCAGTTCCAGGCCATATTTATCACGCATCTGTTTATTCAGGATCATAGGCATTCCGGAACTTTTCTCATCTGCCAACGAAAGATCCCGTCCTTCCACAATCGGAATCCCCATCACAGAAAAGAAGTTTGGAGAGACTGCAATAGAATAATAGGGAATGGTTATATCGTTCATGTCAATACCACTGGTACTATATGTATCTTGTCCTCCTACTTTTTCAGAAGAGAAAGCTACATCTTCCACACCAGGATACGATTTCCATTTATTTGCGAGGGTTTCCCTATGTTCAACATACAAACTACCACTTAATTCCACCACAGCAATCTGATCCTTATCAAATCCAACCTGGAATTCCTGCATAAACTTCCGTTGGATATGGACGAAAGAAGAGGCGATGATCAGCACGACAGAGACAGTAAACTGAAAACCGATCAAAACGGTCCGGAACTGTCTCCCCTTTGGGGTCAGTCCAAAATTTCCTTTCAATACCAGGGCCGGGGAAAAAGAGGTCATATAACGGGCCGGATAGAGCCCTGCCAGCAAACCGATCACTAAAGACAGAAGAGCGGTACCAGCAAGAAGAGGTATATTATTTACCAGGTCAATCCCTGCTTCTGTAAAGGTAAACAAATGAGTCTGTCGCAGAAATCCCAGTAACAGGATAGCCAGGAACCAGGAAAAGAAGCTGATCAGAACTGCCTCAATTATTAAACTCATCCGTAACACCTTATCTGAACTACCCAACACCTTTTGTGTATTAATACTTTTTACTCTTCCAGGAGCCAGGGCAGTACTGAAATTGGTAAAGTTGATGGCTGCAATGATAATAACCAGTAACCCGATCCCTAATAATAGCAGGATACTTTCCTGATTTCCACCCCTCAGTATTCGCTGGTCCCGATGAGCACTTTCAAAATAAACATCATGTAAGGGAGTCAATTGAATTTGTGCTTCTTCCTTACCTATCTTCGTAAAATCAAAATTACGATTAAACGTCTCTTCTACTAATAAGGCAGACTCTGGTGTATCCAATAACAGGAAACACAAAAAGTTACTCGCCTGCCAGTTGTCCATGGCAAAAGCCGGATCAATCGCTGTATAAATGACATTCCCCAACTGACTGTTCCCCGGAAAATCTTTATAAACAGCTCCGACCACTAATTCCGTCTTTTCCTTTGTCCAGACAGGTTCTTCCATCAATAAATGTCGTCCTACAGCCGATTCTTTTCCAAAAATCTTTTCTGCCAGACTTTGAGGTATCAATACTTTTTCCGGATCATGAAGACAATGTTCCTCTCCCTGAATGATTCTGAAACTGAATACTTTCGTCACCTCTGCATGTGCAGTCACGATTTGTTCCTTAAATCCTCTCTTTTCTCCATGATCCATCACAGAAAAGTAGACCTGTGAATTAAACGGATTGACCAGGGTTCCGGCTTCAATATGAGGAGAAGACTGAAGGACTGTTTCCACTAAAGGTCTGGGAAGAATCACATCAAAGACCCCGCCCCCGGAATTTGCAGGTAGATCAACCCGGAATATACGTTCGGAATTAGTATGGAAACGATCAAATCCATACTCATACTTCACCTGCATAACAATCACAATAAATGCAGCAAAAGCAATGGACAAACCAACTACATTTAAGAAAGTTGCCATACGAAACTTTTTAAATAAACTCCGGAAGTTTTGTAAATGGGTCTTCATACGTCGACTTCGTTTTCAAATATGAATTTTCAGAAACGGTTTAAATAAATTCACTCACTGATGATACGATGCTACCATCAAACAGACTGATCACCCGGTGAGCAAATCCGGCGTCATGCTTCGAGTGCGTCACCATGATGATCGTGGTTCCTTCTTTGTTTAACTCTGTAAGCAATTCCATTACCTCCAGACCATTCTTACTGTCTAAGTTACCGGTAGGCTCATCCGCCAAAATGATCTTCGGGTTTGATACCACTGCACGGGCAATCGCCACACGTTGTTGCTGACCTCCAGAGAGCTGCTGGGGAAAATGAGAGGCACGGTGACTGATGTTCATCCGTTTCAGAATCTGCGTCACCATCTCTTTGCGCTCAGAACCTTTGATCTTCAGATATGTTAGCGGGAGTTCCACATTCTCATATACATTCAACTCATCAATCAGGTTGAAACTCTGGAATACAAAGCCGATATTTCCTTTACGCACCTGCGTACGCTCTTTTTCTTTCAGGTGACCCACCTCCTTATCCATCAGGTAGTAGTTCCCACCGGAAGGATTATCCAACAGACCTAATATGTTCATCAGCGTCGATTTGCCACATCCTGATGGGCCCATGATGGCTACAAACTCACCCGCTTTTATCTCAAGAGAAACATTGTTCAGAGCAATCGTTTCTACCTCTTCGGTGCGGAAATACTTACTCAGACCTTCTATTCGTATCATAATTATATAGGATTAATTTATATTTAATTTATTATTACTCGGCTTTAATACTATCTACCGGATTGGAATTGGCTGCTTTCCGGCTTTGCCAGAAAACAGTAATAAACGAAATCAGCAGGCAAAACAGTCCGGCTGCCATAAAGATCCAGGGGCTTAGAGTGATCCGGTACGAATACTCTTTCAGCCACTTGATCATAAAATAATAGATGACCGGCACGGCCAGGACGAAAGCAACCAGGACATAATTCAAAAAAAGTACTGACCAGTTTCAACAGGATCTGTCTATTGTCAGATCCGAACACTTTCCTTACGGCCACTTCTTTTGAACGTTGTTGAATGAAATAGGTGGACATGGCCAATAACCCTAATAAAGAGATCAGAATAGCGACAAACGTGAAAACCATCACAATTCTGGAGGTTCTCTTCTGCGAAGCAAAAGATTCGGTGATCTGTTGGTCAATAAATCGACCGTCAAAATCCAGACCCGTAATACGTTCTGTGATTTCTTTTACCTGTGCATAGGCTGTCGCCGGATTACCCTCCACTTCCACAAGCATGTTTCAGATCCTCCAGAAATCTTCTACTTTTTGCAACTGAAGCAGGACAGGGCTATTATCCGTACTTATATTTCTTAACTGAAAATCTTTCACCTTACCGGCCACAGGGATATGCCAGCCATTCTCAAACGTAACGGAAGGCACATCATCCGCAATCCCTAATTCCCGGAAAGACTGTTCACTGAGGTAATACCCATCCATATTTCCCAGATTATTATCCATCAGAATCTGAAAGCCAAGCATATCGAAATAGGTTGTATCACCTACAAATATCTGAAAGCTGATATTTTTTCCTTCAAACACCATCGTGTTATTATTTCCTCTGTCAAATGGGGTTCCCTGGGAAAATGCCACCCGTTTGACGGAAGCTAATTGTTCCAGTTCGCCGGCAATCAGCCGGACCTGTTCATCCCCTTCAAATCCCCAGGCAGAAATATCTATAATATTTGTTGTATTATAGCCCAAAGGTGCTTTAATCAGATGGTTAATCTGGAGAATCATCGTAAGCGAAGCTGCCAACAGGGTAATCGTAATCACATTTTGAAAAGTAATGAATATTTTACTGAAAACCATTTTTGTTTTTTGCCGGAAAGTTCCTTTCACCACATCCACCGGTTTAGAATTAGAGATAATAAAAGCAGGTAAAAGCCCGGCAAAACCTCCAATTCCAACAATAAGCAACAAAGCGATCATCCCACTCCGAAAAGTAATGGTATCTCCAAAATAGAGTTTGGTTTCCAGCAGATTATTAGCAAAAGGAAGACAAAGCCATGCCAGAAAAAGACCTATGATAAATGAAATACAGGTCAGCATAGTCGACTCCAGGATAAGGCGCATGAATAATTCCCCCCTCGAAGACCCCAGTAATCTCCGGGTAGCCATTTCTTTAGCTCTGAATCCTATTTGTGCCATAGTCAGATTAATATAATTAATGATCGCAAAGACCAGGATAAGAATACCAATAGAAAGCAAGATCACCACAAACTGCGAATCACCCTTTCTTAACAGATAACCGCTGTCATTGAGACTGGAAAAATAGACTTCCTGTAAAGGGACAAATTGAACGATCGTATTTATATTTCTTTTATATAACCAGAAAATTTCCCTGAAATAATCAGCCATATCCCCGGTTTTAGCATGTAGGTCCGCATGTACATGTTTCAGAATGAAAATAATCGTACTACCGGCATTATTAAACTCCTGACTGTCCATACCCGCATTAAAATATTTGATATTATCCATCCGGATGAGAATATCACAATAGGGAATCGTTGAATTTTTTATGTCATGCATGATCCCATTGACCATCACATTCACCGAGTCATTCATCCGGATCATTTTACCCAGAGGATCCGTACCGGGAAAAACCTTCCTAGCAAATGTTTCCGATATAACCGCGTAATTCCGGGCGTCTAAAGCTGTTTCTTTATTTCCCTGAGCCAGGTCAAAATCAAACATACCAAAGAAAGTGGTATCCGCTAAGAGCAGTTCAGCGGCTACTTTTAGTTCCCCCACCAGCACAGATTCCTGGGAGCGGTAGGTCATTGCACAGGTTTTTTCGATTTCCGGATAGCGTTCTAAAATACGGTCTGAGATCCGGTAGGCCGTGCCTACACCATTATCATTTCCCAATACATAGATACGCTCTTTCTTCTCATGCCAGTTATCCACTGTCAACTCCTGCTTCGTATAAATAGCAATCAGAATTACAAACATCAATGACACGGAAAGTCCAAATACATCAATAAATGTATAGGATTTGTGTTTACTTAGAAATTTTAAAAACGATTTAAGATTAAGTAAATTATTCATTTAATAAGAGTTTATTTCTTTATGGAAGTAATACAAAGAACATGCCAAAACAGACAATAAACTCAATATCAGAAAATAAACAAATTTCATAACAGAAAAGAATGTCTATTTTTTTACAGGAGTGTATAATATTTTTACATCTTTTCCTATTCTTTTCGTATACTCTCAGCCGGATTCGTATGAGCCGCCAGACGGCATTGCCAGAAGACAGTCACAAAAGAGACCAGCGCACAAAACAGTCCGGCAGCAATAAAAATCCAGGGACTTAACGAAATACGGTAGGTGTAAGTTGATAACCACCAATTCATGATATAATAAACAAAGGGTACTGCTATGATGAAAGCGATACCGACATATTCCATAAACATCCGGATCAGGTGTTGAAGCACTTTGGGACTGGTAGAACCAAATACTTTCCGAATAGCGATCTCTTTGGCATGCTGCTGAATATAATAGGATGAAATAGCGATCAATCCCAATACGGAAAGTAACACGGCGATAAAGGTGAAAACAGACACGATCCGGGTGATCCGGGCCGGATATTCATACGACTCCCAAATCTGTTCCTGAATATATTTTCCCGTAAATTCTATTCCCGCAATCCGTTCATATACTTCTTTTACCTCCCGGTAGGCCTGTACCGGATCTCCTTTCACCTGTAGCAGAATATTTTCAACTCCATAACTAAAATCATCTGACGGCTGAATTTGTAAAAGAACCGGCCGGTCATCATAATCGATATTCCTCAACTGGATATCATCTATGATACCGGCAATAATAAACCTCAGATCGCCGACCATCACAGCAGGAGTATCAAAATCTATCCCGAGTTCCTCCACTCCCCGTTTACTAATATAGAAACCGTAACTACCAGGCAGATAATTCTCCTGAAGGATCCGGATCCCCAAAATATCCACATAGGCAGAGTCGGCATACAAAAGCTGGAGATAGAGAATCCGGTCCTCTATATCTACCATGATCGTAGAGCCGGCAGAAAAAGGTGTACCAGCGCATAAAGAAAGATTTTCCAGACAAGGAAGTTTTCGTAATTCTTCCACTAATATTTCCGTATCCTTCTCTTTATCCCACCGGACAGGTATATCCAACACATTCTCCACATTATAGTTCAACGGGGCAGAGGCCAGATGATACGTCTGCGCTCCCATTGTAATGGTAGTAGCGATCAGCAGCATTGAACATACATGTTGAAATATGATAAAGTATTTGCTATACAGGATCTTCGACTTATA
>Ga0192242_10272_pt1 | contig 22773 bp, 12 predicted proteins | sample Koala_Koa27_J3_FD_131235 | JGI IMG/M metagenome (GOLD analysis project Ga0192242, IMG submission 131235) | Enriched cells from koala feces incubated with labeled cellulose particles, San Francisco Zoo, California, United States - Koala_Koa2-7_J3 ...
GCAACGGCGTTATATAGAGACGTTCTCTGCCTACGCGCGGAATTTCCTGGGAAATCTGGAACGTCCGGATGTGGATAAGATCACAGGGCTGAGCCCGGTGATCTCCATTGAACAGAAGACTACTAACAAAAATCCCCGGTCTACCGTAGGCACCACTACGGAAGTGTATGACTACCTGCGTCTATTGTATGCCCGCGCGGGGGAGGCCTATTCGTATGCTTCCGGAGAAAAAATGGTGAAGTATACCGAAGAGCAGATTGTGGAGCTGATCCGCAAAGATTATCCCGGCAAGAAAATCTACCTGCTGGCTCCGGTAGTGCGTACCCGTAAAGGACATTACAAAGAACTGTTCGAACAGCTCCGCAGAAAGGGTTATCTGAATGTGCGGGTAGACGGTGAATTGCGCGAGCTGGTACACGGAATGAAATTAGACCGTTACAAAAATCACGATATTGAAGTAGTGATCGACAAAATGGTGGTGGTTGACAAAGAGAGCCAGCGTCTGAAACAAAGTGTGGCTACGGCCATGCGGCAGGGAGACGGATTGCTGATGATCTTAGACGCGCAGACAGAGGGTGTACGACACTACAGCAAGCGTCTGATGTGTCCGGTGACGGGTATTTCATACCGGGAACCTGCTCCGCATAATTTTTCTTTCAATTCTCCCCAGGGTGCCTGTCCGCGCTGCAAAGGGTTGGGCATGGTGAATCAGATCGATGTGGATAAGGTGATCCCCAACCGTAAGCTCTCTGTTTATGAAGGGGCGATCGCTCCGCTGGGTAAGTATAAGAATACGATGATCTTCTGGCAGATCGGTGCCTTGCTGGAAAAGTACGATGCTACGTTAAAGACACCGGTAAGTAAACTTCCTGATGACGCGATAGATGAGATGCTGTACGGGTCGGACGAACGTATACGTATCAAAAGTTCCCTGATCGGGACCTCTTCTGACTATTTCACTGCGTTTGACGGGGTGGTCAAATATATCCAGATGATGCAGGAAAAAGATGTTTCAGCTACCGCTCAGAAATGGGCAGAGCAGTTTGCCCGTACCACAGTCTGTCCGGAGTGTAAAGGAGCAAGGCTGAATAAGGAAGCCCTCCATTTCCGCATTCATGATAAGAATATTTTCGAGCTGGCAAATATGGATATTTCCGAACTCTATGATTGGTTGTTGCGTGTAGATGATTTCCTCTCCGGCAAGCAGCACCAGATAGCTTCGGAGATCCTGAAAGAGATACGTACCCGACTGAAATTCCTGTTGGACGTAGGATTGGACTATCTCTCGCTGAACCGCGGTTCGGCCAGTCTGTCCGGCGGAGAGAGCCAGCGTATCCGATTGGCTACACAGATCGGTTCGCAATTGGTGAATGTGCTGTATATCTTAGATGAACCCAGCATCGGATTGCATCAGCGGGACAACCTGCGTCTGATCCATTCACTGAAGGAGTTGCGTGACCTGGGGAATTCGGTGATCGTGGTAGAGCATAACAAGGATATGATGATGGCGTCGGACTATGTGATCGATATGGGTCCCAAAGCGGGACGATTGGGGGGAGAAGTTGTGTTTGAGGGTACTCCCGCGGAGATGCTACAGGCACATACGCTGACTTCGGCCTATCTGAACGGAGAGAAAAAGATTGAGGTACCGGAGACGCGTCGGGAAGGAAACGGTAAGTCGATCAGACTGATCGGAGCCAAAGGGAATAACCTGAAAAATGTGACCGTGGATTTCCCATTGGGTAAGCTGATCTGTGTGACCGGAGTATCGGGAAGCGGAAAGTCTACCCTGATCAATGAGACCTTGCAGCCGATCCTTTCACAGAAATTCTACCGTTCGCTCCAGGATCCGTTGGAGTATAAAGCCATTGAAGGATTGGAGTATATAGATAAGGTGGTGAATGTAGATCAGTCGCCGCTGGGACGTACACCACACTCCAACCCGGCTACCTATACCGGGGTCTTTTCGGATATACGTAACCTGTTTGTCAACCTGCCCGAAGCGAAGATACGCGGTTACAAGCCGGGGCGCTTTTCGTTCAATGTCACGGGAGGACGTTGCGAGACCTGTTCGGGAAATGGATACAAGACCATTGAGATGAACTTCCTGCCCGATGTGTATGTACCCTGTGAGGTATGTCACGGCAAACGTTACAACCGGGAGACACTGGAAGTACGCTTCAAAGGAAAATCCATTGCCGATGTGCTGGATATGACCATCAACCGGGCAGTGGAGTTTTTCGAGAATGTGCCACAGATCCTGCACAAGATCAAGGTGATACAGGATGTGGGGCTGGGATACATCAAGCTCGGGCAGTCTTCCACAACACTTTCCGGAGGAGAGAGTCAGCAGGTGAAGCTGGCAACGGAACTGTCCAAACGGGATACCGGAAAGACGCTTTACATCCTGGATGAACCCACTACAGGGCTTCACTTTGAAGACATCCGGGTACTGCTGGGGGTATTGAACCGCCTGGTAGATAAAGGAAATACAGTGATCGTCATCGAACATAACCTGGATGTGATCAAATGTGCCGATTACATCATCGATATGGGTCCCGAAGGAGGACGGGGCGGAGGTGAACTCCTGAGCTACGGTACTCCGGAAAAGGTGGCGAAAAGTAAGAAAGGATATACGCCCAAGTTCCTGCGGGAAGAACTGAGATGATATATGCGTACGTCTTCGTTCTTAGTAAAAGAATATATCTTTTTGTTTATCTCTGAAATTATAGGTTCTTTTGGTCTTCTGTCTGAAAAATCTGATGTCTGTAAAAAAAATAAATAAAACCAATGCTGCCCGCCTGCTGGAGAAAGCGGGTATTTCGTATCGCCTCATTCCTTACGAGGTAGATGAGTCGGATCTGAGCGCGGTGCATGTCGCGGAATCTCTGGGAGAAGAGGTAGAGCAGGTATTTAAAACACTGGTACTGAAAGGCGATAAAAACGGGCATTTCGTTTGTATCCTTCCCGGAGATAAAGAGGTCGATCTGAAACGGGCTGCCCGTGTATCGGGCAATAAGAGTTGCGCCCTGATACCCATGAAAGAACTGTTGCCTGTGACCGGATACATACGCGGCGCCTGTTCTCCTTTGGGTATGAAAAAACAACTTCCCACCTATATTCACGAAAGTTGCCTGCGCTATCCGTATATCTATGTAAGCGCCGGAGTACGCGGACTTCAGATCGAGATTTGTCCGAATGAATTGATTGGCCTGGTAAAGGCAGAAGTTTGTATGTTATTGAATGAATAATTACATGAAAATGTATATATTTGCATTCATAATAAAATCAATTCATTCATCTAAATTAAAAACTTATGTTTGAAGGACAGCCTAAAGGTTTATACGCTTTAGCATTAGCAAACACTGGCGAGCGGTTCGGGTACTACACCATGCTTGCTATCTTTACACTGTTTTTACAAGCGAAATTCGGTTTCACGGCAGCTACCACTTCTACAATTTTCGGTAGTTTTCTCGCGTTTGTTTATTTCATGCCCCTTGTCGGCGGTTTCTTGGCCGATAGAGTCGGATATGGAAAAATGGTGACCAGCGGTATCGTAGTGATGTTTTTCGGATACCTGTTGCTGGCCGTTCCGACTTCTGCCGACGCCGGCAAGCCGTTGATGTTCGGTGCCTTGTTCCTGATTGCCTGCGGCACGGGCTTTTTCAAAGGGAATCTGCAGGTACTTGTCGGAAATCTGTACGATTCGGCCCAGTTGAGTGGCAAACGCGATACAGGTTTCAGTCTTTTCTATATGGCCATCAATATCGGCGCGTTGTACGCTCCTACGGCTGCCACCAAAGTAACCAATTATGTATTGGGAAAGGCCGGGATGCACTACAACGCCCAGATCCCTTCTCTGGCTCATCAGTACCTCAACAATACCATTACCGCGGAAGGCAGCGAGACACTGACTGCTTTGCAGGCTCTCCAGGGTTTTGCCGGTGATACGGCAACTTTCTGTACCAGCTATATTGAGAAACTGTCGGAAGCCTATAACTACGGTTTCGGAGTGGCTTGCATCTCACTGATCCTTTCTATGATCATCTATGTCGTATTCCGTCCCTCCTTCAAACATGCGGATTACAACTCCAAACAGGCCAAAGCGGCCAACATCACAGAGACAGAGTTATCCAAAGAAGAAACACGGGAACGCATCACCGCGCTTCTGTTGGTATTTGCCGTGGTGATCTTCTTCTGGATGGCTTTCCACCAGAATGGTCTGACCATGACATTCTTCGCGCGTGATTATACGGCATCTTCCGTGAGCGGACTGGATCGTATCGGATTTGACGTGGTCAATCTGACTTTCCTGTTGATCGCGGTATATGGTGCTTTCTCTATCTTTCAGTCCAGAGCGGCCCGGTCCAAAGCCATATCCGCTGTAGTGGTATTGGCATCTATCGGATTCCTGTTGTGGAATTACTCAAGAATGAGTCCCGAAATGGACATTCTTCCCCAGATCTTCCAGCAGTTCAATCCTTTCTTTGTGGTTGCCCTGACCCCAGTCTCTCTGGCTGTCTTTGGCTACTTGGCAAAGAAAAAGAAAGAACCTTCGGCGCCCCGCAAGATCGGTATCGGTATGGTGATCGCCGCGATCGGATTCTTAGTGCTGGCAGCAGGTTCTATCGGCTTGCCTACTCCCGATCAGGTAGAGGCTTCCGGTGGGCTCGACCCCAGCCAGCTTGTATCTCCCAACTGGCTCATCTCTACCTATCTGGTATTGACATTTGCCGAGCTTCTGCTCTCTCCGATGGGTATCTCGTTTGTGTCTAAAGTAGCACCTCCGAAGTACAAAGGAGCCATGATGGGATGCTGGTTTGCCGCTACTGCCATCGGTAACTATTTAGTAGCTGTGATCGGATATCTCTGGGGCGGTATGCAGTTGTGGATGGTATGGAGTGTACTGATCGTATGCTGTCTGCTTTCCGCGTTGTTCATCTTCTCCATCATGAAGAAATTAGAGAAAGTGGCCAACTAATACAAGATCAGTTTCCGCAAGGAAGTATGTGCTCCGGAGCTTCCGGATCTATATAACAGAAGGCTGTCTTCATAGAGAAAATATGGAGGCAGCCTTTTTCTGTGAGGAGACTGCGATGTGCGAAAAAAGTTCCGAAGGCCAGGGAATAGATCCCGCGGAGGAATGGCCTGATTTTTCTGAAAGCGCTACTGCCTGATCTGCGTTTTCTGAAAAAGTCAGAGTCTCTGTCAACTAAAAAAGGTATCTGTAACAAGTACAAATACCTTTTCCCGGATGATGAAAGATCAGCTGTTTTTACTATACTCAGCGTCTTTTATTTGATAATGTATTGCGAGCTGATGGATTCGTCGTTCACTACGCGTCTGATCGTTTCCGCGAACATCTCGGCAATACTCAGTTGTTTGAGCTTGGGACAATGTTTGGTATAGGGAATGCTATCGGTGAATACAATTTCCGTCAGTCCGGACTCCATCACTTTCTCTGAAGCGGGATCAGACATCACACAGTGGCTGGCGATGGCTCTGACGGATTTCGCTCCGGCTTCAAGCATCACATTTGCCGCGGTAGTAATGGTACCTGCCGTGTCTACAATGTCATCGGTAAGAACTACATTTTTTCCTTTTACATCACCGATGATCTGCATACTTGCCACCACATTGGCTTTTTCACGGGTTTTGTTGCAGAGTACCAGAGGTACGCCTAAGTATTTGGAGAAAGAACTGGCACGTTTCGAGCCTCCCACATCCGGGGTCGCAATCACCAGATTATCCAGCTCCAGAGACTGTATATACGGCAGGAATACTGCCGAGGCATAGAGGTGATCTACAGGAATGTTAAAGAACCCCTGGATCTGATCCGCGTGAAGATCCATCGTGATCAGGCGACTGATGCCTGCTACCGACAGAAGATCTGCTACCAGCTTGGCACCGATAGACACACGTGGTTTGTCTTTTCTGTCCTGCCGTGCCCAACCGAAATATGGAATCACAGCTACTACATTTTTGGCCGATGCCCGTTTGGCCGCGTCAATCATTAACAACAATTCCATCAGGTTGTCGGAGTTAGGGAAGGTAGATTGTACCAGAAAGACATTGGCACCCCGGATAGATTCTTCGTAAGATACGGCAAATTCGCCGTCGGCAAAGTGAGTGATATTCATGTTGCCCAGAGGACAGTCGAGGTGTTCACAGATCTTCTCTGCAAGGTATTTCGAGCGGGTTCCCGAAAATACCATAAAAGGGGGTTTTTGGCTCATTTTGTGATAGCTGTTACCTGGTTTTTGAATTTGCGTGCAAAGGTATGAATTCTTCAAGCATAATAAAAGACTTATTGTAGAAAAAATATTTTTTTGCTACTTCTGCAGATTGTTGTAAATTTGTAGGTAAGAGTACAGGGATAAACCGATGAAAAAGATAGTTGTTATACTCTATATGCTTCTGTGGGCAGGTACAGCGAGCCGGGCCGGTGAGGAAGCCCGACAGGAGCCGTTCTTACTGTATCGGCTGATGCAGCAAGACGATGTGTTGTCGCGTTACCTGCTGGAGGCAGCAGACCTGGATATCCAGATCCTTTTTACCCGCATCTGCCGCGACAGCTCCGGAGAGCCTGTTTTATACAGGCATACCTTCCGGCTCGACGAAAAAGCATATTTCAATCCGGCCAGTTTAGTGAAATGGCCGTTGATCCTGCTCACGATGGAGAAGGTCAATGAACTACGCGGGGACATACCGGCAATCTCTTTAGACAACCGGATGGAATTTCTGGGCCATACACCCTGCATGCCCCGGACAACGGAAGATCCGCTGGCTCCGGACCGTGTGCCCCGCCTGTCCAACTATATCAAAGAGATGCTGCTTGCCAGTGACGATAACGCGTACAACCGGCTGTATGATTTTCTGGGACAGGAGTATATCCATCGGCGGCTGACAGAGAAAGGATACGACGGGGTGAGAGTGATCGCGCGCTTTGCTCCCTGTTCCTATGAGGAGAACCGGAGAACTCCTCCGATCCGTCTGTACGACGATGCAGACCGGTTGGTTTACAGTCAGCCCGAACAAGTCAGTCAGCAGCCGCTTTCCAATCCGTTGGGAAAGGTGGTTATGGGGGGGAGGGATTATTCTCGTTTCAACAGGCTCTCTCTGGAAGATATGTATGAAATGATGCTGGGAGTGTTTATTCCGCAGACAGTGCCTGAGGCCAGACGGTTTGCGTTGAGCGAGGCAGATACCGGCTTGTTGCGGAATTACACAGCTATGTATCCGGGAGACAGTGAGTTTGGCGCTTTCCGGGACAATGCCCGGTTCTATCACCGTCACCTGAAAAAATACCTGCTTTATGGCAGAGACCCGGAGGCGACGGACATTCCCGGTCTGCGTATCCATAACATGGTAGGAGAGAGTCACGGTACCCTGGCAGATGTCGCCTATTTTGTGAACCCGGAAGAAGGGGTGGAGTTTATGCTTGCCGCGGTAATCAATACGTGTGGCAAGAAAGAGATCACTTATGCCAACTACCGCTATCAGCAGATCGGCTATCCCTTCCTGCAACGGCTGGGAGAATGCGTATACAGGTATTGCCGTCAGCAAACTTACAATTCCTTTTTGCGGAAAAGGTAATACATCTGCTACGCGACAAGGCAGTCGGTGCGTAGAGACACGGAGAGATATTCCTTGTATCTATCGTGCTCCGGTGTCATGTAGAGACGCACGGCGTGCGTCTCAGCACACCGAAGGGGAAGGCATATACCTTGTGGAATGCATTTCTTTGTTGGACGTTTACCTCGGAGACACATAACACGTGGGTTGGACCTGCATCGCGGAGACGCACGCCCCTTTATTGGACTTATATCGCGGAGACGCACGCCGTGCGTCTCTACAGGTAATCAACTTCTCTGTAGACTAAGGAATAGAAACTCATATTTGGGGTACGGCTATAAATAAACCATATACCGCATCTCTACGGAGCCATGAAGCATGATACATACCATGAATCAGGGACACTTATTTATTATCCATTTGTAGAGGCATAAAGATAATTACGATTTACTGATTTAAGATTGAAATGATAAAAAATAGGTTTATACATCTCCATACGTAATATCTTATATGCAAATATAAAGGTCCCTGCCAGTGGCTCTGTCTTTGCTTCTGAAAAGAGGGAAACGGGGCAACCCATGGTCAGCGAAACCAAAAAGCAGACGAAAAAAAGAGTAAAAAATACCAATAATAAACTATTTGTGTAAAATTTGAACAGGTTCTGATGAAATATGTGATTTCTTTACCGGAAATATTTGTAGTTTTGTTTTTATGAATAGATGTGGATCAAATACCTTTTTTTCTTTGTATGTAATAGGCTTGTTTCTGCTAACGGCCTTTTTTTCATGTGTAGGCATAGCTCCTACGCGTGAGGTACGCTACATCGATTCACTCAATCACGTTGCTTATTCTTTCCGGTATAAAAACCTCGATTCTTCGTTTCACGCGGCTTCTATGGCCTACGCGGATGTAAACTTATACAGACAGGGCAAGGCGGAAGCTACCAATAACCTGGCTTTCTGCGCGTTTATGCATATGAACTTTGATGTGGCCGAGCGTCTGCACAAAGAGGTCTATACGCTGACGCAGAATGAACTGGAACTCCTGATCGCTGATGTAGGACTGATGAAGATATTTCAGCGGACAGTGATGAACAAGGAGTTCTTTGACTACCGCAACAGTGCGTTGCAACGGATGAAGCGTATCAATGAAGAGCGCGATATGTTTATGGAAGGGCACGAAAAGGCCCGGTTGAATTATGCTTTCACCGAGTTCTTTATTGTCTCCGCTGTCTATTATTACTACCTGCAGCAGCGGACAGACGCGCTGTATTCGATCGGGCAGATCGCTCCGGAAGAAGAACTGGAGAGAGATCCGGGACAATTGCTTTACTATCATTACATCAAAGGGGCCTGCTCGCTGATCGAAGGAAATACTCCGGACGAACGCAAGCTTAGGGAGTTTGACGAGTTGTATTATACCTGGCGGATCGCCGCTCAGGAGGGATATACTTACTTCGAAGGAAATGGGATACAAGGACTGGCCAATCTGATGGCCTCTCCGGAGAATTACGCTTTCTTTCTGTCGCGACGTTCGCACGCGCTCAGCCAGTTGGGGGTTCCGGTAGATTCGCTGCTGCCTTTGCGCCTGGGACAGGAAGCGCTGCGCAAGTTCAAAGAATACGATGATATTTATCAGATAGCCGGGGCGTATGTGTCTATCGGCAAATACCTGAATGCTCACGGAAGTTATCAGGAGGCATTGGACACGCTAGAAAAAGCGTTGGATTGTGTCAATTTCCATCATCAGCTCTATTATACCCATTCGCACGACAGTCTGGATATTCTGAGGCCTTATGAGGCGAAAGATACGATATATACCGAAGTACAATGGATTGAAAATCAGGTAAAGACAGTGCCCGAATGGATCTCCCGTATCCGTGAGCAGTTGAGTGTCTCATACGCGGGATTGGAGAAAAAGGCCAAATCGGACTACAACCGGAACGTATATCTGGATATTTTAGACTATACCCGTCAGGACAAGGAGTGGGAAAGCCGTTCGCAGGCCTTAGAGGCCGAATCGCGCAAACTGAGCCTGCTGTTGTTTGCCGTTGTCGCGGGGATCATCCTGACCATCTTGCTTTTCTGGATCTTTAACAATCGATCCCATATACGTAGCCGCAGGCACATGGTACGTCTGAGACAGACGTTGGAAGTATGTCAGAAGGTGATCGCTTCCGTTCCGGCCGATCTGGCCGACGAACAGGAGATCGTGCGGGCTGTGAATGAAACGATCTTTCCGGAGATGCGGGAACTTTTCGGAGTGCAGGGCATAGAGATCCGGCTCTGCGACGAAGAGACCGGGGAGTTTGTCTGTGACCGGGAAACAGCGGATGACCACGAAGAAAAAGAGAACGTAGAAGAGCGCGAGGAAAAGGTGGTTTTGCCTAAAAGCGGAGCGGAAAGTGACTTTCTTCTGACTATTCCCGACAAGGAATTTCCAGTAGGAAGCGTAAAACTATATACCCGTTATAAACTCACGAAAGAGGAGATGACACTGGTCCAGGTGATCACTCCATATATCGCCTGGGCGATAGATAACGGCATCAAGATCATCTCTCTGGGGGAAGAGCGGGAACAGCTCGATAAGCAACGGTATGTTTTTGAGCAGCATATTGCCACCAACAAACGTCAAAATGTAGTCAAGAAGGCCTGTATGGCCATTGTCAACGGGATAAATCCCTATATGGACCGCATCATCAACGAGGTGCGTAAGTTGAAGGAGAAAGGGTTTACGCAGGATCCGGAGATCCGGAAAGAGAAGTTCCGCTATATCGAAGAATTGGTGACCACAATCAATGAGTACAACGATATCCTGGCGATGTGGGTCAAAATGAAACAGGGTACGCTGAGCCTGAATATAGAAAATTTTGAGCTGAATGATCTGTTCCAGCTGGTATCCAAAGGCAGGCGTACGTTTAAGATGAAGCAGCAGCACTTTGAAGTGGCGCCGACAGACGCGGTGGTGAAAGCCGACAAAGCGCTTACCCTTTTTATGATCAATACACTTACGGAAAACGCGCGCAAATACACCCCTCCGGGAGGCACGGTGCGGGTATATGCCGACGTAACGGAAGAGTATGTAGAGATCTCCGTAACAGACAACGGCAGGGGACTTTCGCGGGAGGATATAGAAAAGATCCTGGGAGAGAAGGTCTACGATTCGAAGGAGATAGGGATGAGCGATACGAACTACCGGGAAGAACTACTCAGGAACAAAGGCAGCGGATTTGGTCTGATGAACTGCAAAGGGATCATAGAGAAGTACAGAAAGACCAATGAGATCTTTCGGGTATGTACATTTGATATAGAGAGCCGGCCGGGACAGGGAAGCCGGTTCTACTTCCGCCTGCCCCCCGGCGTGCGGAAGTTCGTAGGAGCGTTGCTGCTGCTGGTGCTGCCCTGGGCATTGAACTCGTGTGGCCTCTCTCCGCGGCAAAAGAACGGGAATCAGATGCCTGAAATCATCTTCGCGGATGTCTATTCGGAAGATTATTACGAAGAGTTGCTCAACCGGGCGTCGCGATACGCGGATACGGCCTATTACTGTAACGTGATCGAGGAGTATGAGAGGGCGGTGCATTATGTAGATTCGGCCATCCATCAGCTCAACATTCACTACCTCACCTATTGCGATGTTCCCGACAGGCTGATGACCCTGCGTGGCGAAGGGATAGCGGCGGAGCTGAAATGGTGGGAACAACTTTTCGATTCGGATTTCCATGTGATCTTAGACATACGCAACGAAGCCGCGGTGGCTTTCTTAGCCCTGAAAGACTGGGACGCGTACGCCTACAACAATGTGGCATACACCACTTTGTATAAACTCCTCGGAGAGGACAACTCCATAGAGGCCTATTGCCTAGAACTGGAGCGGTCTACGACCAACAAGATGGTAGGTATCCTATGGTGTGTGGTGCTGTTCATCGCCTCTTTATCTGGCTATTATGTGCTGTATATCCGCAAGAGGTTTATCAACCGCTTTCATCTGGAACAGGTATTGGAGATCAATCAGCAGGTCTTCACCGCTTCTCTTATACGGACAGAGGATACAGAAGACGCGTTGCAACGGGAAGAGGAGGTCTTGAAAGAGATACCCCGGCACATCGTCACAGAAGCATTTGAAGAGGTGAACGAACTGCTCAATATCGGGCTTTGGGGCATCGCGGTCTATAACGAGAACACCGGGAAATTAGAATATGCTTCTGATCCTCCCGTTGAAGAAATGCCGGATCTCATCCAGAAGTGTTTCGATAAGGAGCAGGTAGTAGCTGAGAAGAACCGGCAGGCTTTGCCGCTATTGATCGATACAGGAGGTAATCACCGTTGTGTAGGGGTGTTGTACTTAGAGCGGATACGGCTCTCCGGACAGGATACCGACCCGTTGTATGTGGAACTGATCGCGCGCTATGTGGCAGTAGTGATCTTCAACGCGGTGATAAAGATCGCTACCAAATACAGAGATATAGACTCCGCGCAGGATGAGGTCCGGCGCGCTTCCTGGGAAGATAGTTTGTTGCATGTGCAGAACATGGTACTCGACAATTGCCTCTCCACCATCAAGCACGAGACCATCTATTATCCGAATAAGATCAAACAGATCATCCGCAAGCTGAATGCCGGAGGATCTACGGAAAAGGAGGAAGTGGAGCATATCGACACGATTGCCGAACTGATCGAGTATTACAAAGGCATCTTCCTGATACTGAGTTCCTGTGCTTCACGGCAGTTGGAAGAGGTGACTTTCCGCAGGAGTGTGGTAGCGGTGGAAGATCTGTTTACCTATGCCCAACGCTACCTGAAGAGAGCCGCTCGCCACCGGAAAGAGCGGATCAGCCTGATCTGTGTGCCCCCGGGAAACGAACGGGTGGTAGGAGATGTGATCCTGCTGTGTTTTCTGCTGGAGAATCTGATCGATGAGGCGTTGAGCAATCCGCAGGGGGGAGAACTGATCCTGAGATCCCGCGCGGACGGAGAATATATCCGTTTCGATTTTGTGGATACGCGACGTGAAAGATCGGTAGAAGAGCTGAACCGGCTGTTCTATCCGGAACTGGCGCGTATGACACAGGGAGAGAAGGGAGAACTACAGGGAACCGAATATCTGGTCTGTAAACAGATCATCCGGGATCACGATGAATTTGCCGGAAGGAGAGGATGCCGCATCAACGCGGAGCCTGCTCCCGAAGGAGGGTATAGTGTGTATTTTACGATTCCGAAAAGATAAAGGGATTTACGATTGGACGATTTACGATTTGAAATGAAAAATAAATATTAAAAAACACGCGTTATATGATAGAAGAGAATCAAGAAAATAAGAAGTTCAGAGTGATCATTGTAGAAGATGTAAAGCTGGAACTGAAAGGAACGGAAGAGATCTTCCGTCACGAGATCCCGAACGCGGAGATCATCGGCACGGCCATGACCGAGAAAGAATTCTGGTCGCTGATCGAAAAAGAGGTGCCTGATATGGTACTGCTGGATCTGGGGCTGGGAGGTTCTACCACCATTGGGGTAGATATCTGCCGCAACATCTGCCGGCGGTACAAGGAGGTCAAAGTGCTCATCTTTACCGGGGAGATCCTCAACGAGAAACTGTGGGTAGATGTACTCGACGCGGGTGCGGATGGTATCATCCTGAAAACCGGGGAGCTCCTTACCAAAACCGATGTGGAAGCGGTGATGGAGGGGAAAGAATTGGTGTTCAACTATCCCATCTTAGAGAAGATCGTGGAGCGTTTCAAAAGGTCGGTAGAGAACGATGCCAAGCGTCAGGAGGCTGTGATCAACTACGATATTGATGAGTACGACGAGCGATTCCTCCGGCACCTGGCCTTGGGATATACCAAAGACATGATCGCCAATCTGAAAGGGATGCCCTTTGGCGTGAAGTCTTTAGAGAAAAGACAGAACGACCTGATCAACCGCTTGTTCCCTCAGGGAGAACGGGTAGGGGTCAACGCCACCCGGCTGGTGGTCAGAGCGCTGGAGTTGCGTGTGATCGATCTGGATAACCTGGAAGCCGATGAAGAGTAAATGGCATATGCCTCATCCGGCTACTATGTTCCTGTTGCTGACGGGAGTAGTGGTGTTTCTGTCATGGATCTGTGATGTCTATGGCTTGCAGGTAGTGCATCCGCAGACCGGTGAGGAGATCCGTGTACAGAATCTGTTGAGTCCGGAGGGTGTGCGCTGGTGGCTGAAACATGTCATTACGAATTTTACCGGCTTTGCTCCGGTGGGCATGGTGATTGTCGCCATGTTCGGGTTTGGCCTTGCCGAACATTCCGGGATGACCGCGGCTTTTATCCGTCGGAAGAGTGGAGCACCTTTCCGGAAAGACGCGGTGCTCGTTTCGGTGATTTTGCTGGGACTTATCTCTAACGTGGTGGGAGATGCCGGTTATGTGATCATGCTCTCTATCGCCGCTACGTTGTTTCACGCGGCCGGTTTGCATCCGGTAGCAGGTATCATCACGGCCTATGTGTCGGTGGCCTGTGGCTACAGTGCCAATGTATTTATCGGAACCTTAGACCCCTTGTTGTCCGGCATCACTCAGGAGGCTGCCTACATCAGCGGAATGGATATGAGTAGCTACGGTCCACTCTCCAATTATTATTTCATGGCAGTTTCTACCTTTCTTCTGCTGGGCATCATCTACCTCATTACCCGCCGGAGCCTATTGCCTGCCCTGGGAGCCTATCAGGGTGAGGTGAAGTTTGAGGGGTACCGCAAACTCACCCGCAAGGAGCGGAGGGCTTTGCTGCTGGCTGTGGTAGTGGGTCTGGGCTATCTGCTACTTATTCTTTTGTCGACCTTCTCTTCGTGGGGCATCCTGCGCGGGGTCAATGGCGGACTGGTACGTTCTCCTTTTCTGGTAGGTATCCTCTTTCTGCTTTCTCTGGGCGTAGGGCTCATGGGAACGGTCTATGGATTCAGCTCCGGCAGATACCGTTCGGACAGCGATGTGGTGGAGGGGCTGGCACAACCCATGAAAATGCTGGGCGTCTATTTTGTGATCGCGTTTTTTGCCGCGCAGCTCTTTGCCTGCCTGGAGTATACCCAACTGGATCAGTGCCTCTCTATCGTAGGGGCCGATCTGCTGAGCGCGGCCGAGTTGCCCGCTATCGGCATTCTCATCCTTTTCATCCTTTTTACGGCCACCATCAACCTGATTATCCCTTCCGCCTCAACCAAATGGGCCTTTATGGCGTTTATATTTATCCCGGTCCTGGGCCGTGTGGGAGTGGCTCCGGAAGTGGTACAATGCGCTTTCCGGATAGGAGACAGCGCCACCAACGCGGTAACCCCGTTTCTCTTTTATGTACCTTTGGTGCTTACCTGTATGCAGCAGTATGACAAGGAATCTACGTATGGTACTTTGTTGAGATATACCTGGAAATATTCCTTGATTATCCTGCTGGTATGGAGCCTGTTGTTTATAGGCTGGTATCTGCCGGGTATCCCTCTGGGATTGTAGCGGCAGAAGAGGGGATGTAAAAAAAGTGACTTTTTTCTTTTGATATTTCATAAAAAGCGGTTACCTTTGCAACCGCAAATAAGGCTGGTTCCGTAGCTCAGCTGGATAGAGCAACGCCCTTCTAAGGCGTGGGTCAAGCGTTCGAATCGCTTCGGGACTACAAAGAGGGTGTGTCATAAGTACAAAAAATAAAAAATAACCTTTGCTACAGCATATGGCAGCACGGGTAATTTTATAAAATCAGCACTTATGACGCGCCCTCTTTTCTGCTATGTGGTTGTCCATGTATATAGGAAATGGAACAGACGGTTCCCACTCAGAGATAACCGACCCGCCTCAACTAAAAACGATCAGTTACAGGAGCACAGGATGGATATTTATAAGTATGTATCAGGGTTTCTATCCTTCCTGGTTATCCGGAAATCACTCCACCTCTTCCCACCATTTGTTCAGCGTATAAGTGCTGTCATTCAAAAAGACCACCTCTCCGATCATGGGCTGAATAAGAACAACGGAATCCCTTTCCGCGAAAGCGGCAACATTCTTCAACGGTTCATCCCACGGATGCTTAGCCAATGCGAACTTCGAATGGTGCACTGTGAAAAGCCGTTTGGCTTTCAGATCCCGAAACGTTGGCATAAGTTCTTCCGGAAGCGTGTGTATGTATCTCCAGGTCTGATTGTACTGTCCGTTTTCAAGGATCGCAAGATCTATATCACTGAAACGCTCCCCGATCTCCGCAAAGTGGGTGTCATAGCCACTGTCACCGCCTATATAGATTTTTCGCGATGGCATGGCCAGCAGATAGGAAGCCCATAGAGATTGGCTCGATTTCAGTTCACGTCCCGACCAATGGCGGGCAGGCAGACAATACACACGAAATCCGTCGTCAAGTCCGGCTTCCTCATTCCAGTCGAGTTCAACGAGTTGCTGCGGAGCAAATCCCCACCGCTCAAGATGTTGTCCTGCGCCGAGCCCGCAAATCACTTTCCCGACACGGTCTTTTATCCTTTCTATCGTACCGTAGTCCAGATGGTCGAAATGGTCATGCGAAATGATCAGATAGTCGATCTCCGGAATATCTTCCGGTTTGTAGACCTGAGTCCCTTTAAACGGTCTGTTAATGAACCACACGGGAGAGGCCGCGCCTTTCAATACCGGATCGACCAGAAAACGTTTTCCATCCACCTGTAACAGATAAGAGGAGTGTCCGAACCAGACCAGCAGATCCTCACTACGGTCAAGTGTCCACAGATCAGTCCTGACAGAGGGAATTGGGCTCTTCGGTTTTTTCGTTTAGTATTCTTAAACATCATCTGGCTTACCGTTCCTAAAAACCCTTTATCAGAGCTGAGTGGCGGTGTCTCCTGCCTATTCCAGAACTTTCCCTGGTGATAATGGGGCGAATTTTTCACCCGCTCTTTCCGTTCGCCCCGGGGCGTACCGCCAAAGCAAGGTTGCAGTGTGAATATAAATATTCCGGTTACACAGATTCTCCAAACCATCCATGAAATCCTCATGATACACTCTCTCTGTTTTGTTATACCTAAAAATCTGTTCATCACACAGACAGTAAGGAAAACGATACCATCAGCTTTTCCTTCTGAACTCTGTGGGTGCCATTCCTGTATGTTTCTTAAAAAACTTGGAAAACGAAGATTGGTCTCCGAAATGAAGTTCCTCCGCAATCTGCTGCATACTTACATCCGGTTTCCGGAGCAGGGTTTTAGCCTCCGCGATCAGTGCGTCATGTATCCACTTCAAGGGAGATTTCCCACTGGCATGGGTCATGACGCGGGTCAGATTACCGTGTGTCATACATAATTCTTTCGCATAAAAACCCACTTCGTGTTGTTCTTTAAAATGCTGCAACAACAATTGCAGGAATTTCCGGATCACCGCGTCCGTCTGGGTCATTTTAGGGGGAAAATCTTCATCCGTTCTTTTTTTCAGAATGAAATAAACAAGCTCCATAAAGAAATTGCCCACTTCATTTTTTACAATGTGTTTCCGGAACGTATTATCCGTTGTTTTGAGTTGTCTTCGTATGCGTTCGATACTGGTTGTAAGGATCTTCATTTCATCCGCTTCAAACTGAATGCTACTTCCGGCAACCCGCGCTTTGGTCACATTCGCCATAAGAGACGGCACTTCGTCTGCCAAGGAGATCATAAACTGTTTAGATATAATCAGCGCGTAACCCACATAGTTGTCACTGCGTCGGATATCACCTACCAGATTCCGGCTGATGAGTATAATCCCTATGCCTGCCGTCAGGGTATAGGTCGTATAATCTACCGTAAAAAGAATGGAACCTTCGCAACAAAAAAAAGCAATGACAGCATCTACACGAATTTCAGGACCCGAAGATTGAATGGGTATCCCATCTATAAATTTCTCTCCCGCAATGATCACATCCTCTTCCAGAGAATCGACAAATTCATTGTTATGGATCCAGCCGAAAATTTCATCAAAACTGATATTCTGATTATCCATACCCCGATAAATTAAGATTACGGAATAAAAGTACGCATAAACCATACACTATTGCACAAAATGGACAAAATTATAATAAATATTCACAAATCAGCTATTTAAAAATCGTATAATTGCATGAAATGGACAAATTATCGCATCGTTTGAATGTTTTATCCTGCTGTTTTTCCCCTCATCTTTGTCTGCTCATCAGAAGTAAATAAAAAGATGAAAGAAATAAAAACAGTTTCAGCTCTGGAATGGCTCATTGTAGAAGCCCCTGTACTATTTGAAGATATATACCAGCTGGAGCAGGTTCCGGATAAGAATCCGGAAACGCAAAAACAGCTCAATGCACTTAAGAAGGAGATCAGGAACGCATGTACAAGCAGTTTTAAAGAATGCATACAAACCGGCCTTTTTATCCCTCCCATCAATTATGAGACGATTGTTTCCATATATATAGAAGAAATCAAAAGTCTGGAATCCAGATACCGCATAGCAATGATCTATCCGTTTCTAAACGGACTCTGTTCAGAAGAAGGAAGAAAGGAATTAATAAAAATATACTCCATCATAAATCCCCGTGAAATAAAATGAATAATCAAACAATAAAGGTCATGAAAGCAAAGAAAATGATGCATCCGGGGTACTGTATCCTTATAGGAACCCTGTTAATTTCCTGTACAAACCATGCTCCTGTCCCCGTAGGAGATAATGAATATCCGGTAATGACCATCACCTTAAGTGATAAAGACTGGTCAGACAGTTATCCCGCTACCTTAGAAGGTCGTCAGGATATTGAGATCCGTCCGCAAATCTCAGGGCTTATTACCGAAGTTTGCGTGCAGGAAGGACAAACCGTAAAAAAGGGACAGACTCTCTTTATCATAGACCAGGTGGCTTACCAGGCAGAACTGGAAACTGCCAAAGCGAATGTGGAAATAGCAGAGGCAAATGTGGAAACCGCCCGCCTGAATGCGCAAAGCAAACAGGAACTATACGCGCAGGATGTGATTTCGGAATTCGACCTGAAGACTTCCCGCAATTCTTTGAGAAGCGCGGAAGCCTCCCTGGCACATGCCAGAGCACAGGAAGTCACTGCCCGCAACAATCTTTCCTTCACGGTTATCCAAAGTCCGTCCGACGGCGTTGTTGGGATGCTTCCTTACCGGGTCGGCGCGTTGGTCAACTCAGGTATCTCCACTCCGCTTACCACGGTTTCCGATAACAGTGAAATGTATGTCTACTTCTCTATGACTGAAAAGCAGGTCTTGTCGCTTACACGTGAAAACGGTTCGATGAGCCAGACGGTAGCCTCCATGCCCAAAGTCCGGTTGCAACTGGGCGACGGAAGCATATATGCCGAAAACGGGTATGTAGAGACAGTCAGCGGTGTGATCGACCGCGGCACCGGAACGGTAAGTGTCCGCGCCGTTTTTCCGAACAAAGAACGTATCCTGTTAAGCGGCGGAGCCGGTAAGATCCTTTTTCCCCAAACCCTGACCGATTGCATCGTCATTCCGCAGTCCGCCACCTTCGAACTGCAAGATAAAATATTTGTCTATAAAGTAGTGGAAGGAAAAACCCAATCCACCGAAATCACCATCCTCCCTGTCAACGATGGAAAAACGTATGTGGTGGAATCCGGATTGAATGTCGGAGACCTCATCATTGCCGAAGGAGCAGCCTTCTTACGGAACGGCATCCCTGTTTCGGTGAGAGAGGAACTCACTCACGGAGACATACCTGTAAAGACTACCAACCCTATGGCGTTGAGCCATTAATTCCCAACACACCAAAGACATCGCAATATGTTAAAAATATTCATAGACAGACCGATATTCTCAGCAGTCATTTCCATCCTGATTGTATTCCTGGGAATCATCGGATTGACTTCGCTCCCGATAGAACGTTTCCCCGACATTGCTACACCTACCGTTTCCGTAACGGCTACTTATACGGGTGCCAATGCGGAAACCGTGCAGAAAAGTGTGCTTGTGCCCTTAGAAGAAGCCATCAATGGCGTGGAAAACATGCTTTACATGACTTCAGAGGCCACCAACAACGGCGGCGCAACCATCAGAGTCTATTTTAAGCAAGGCACCGATCCCGACATGGCAACGGTAAATGTGCAGAACCGCGTATCGCAGGCAACCGCTCAGCTTCCTTCCGATGTGACCCGCGGAGGCGTTTCGGTAAGTAAACAACAAAGCAGTACGATCATGATATTCGGCTTGTACAGCAGCGATGACAGGTTCGATTCGGACTTTGTATCCAATTACGCCCGGATCAACCTGTTGCCGCAAGTATTGCGTATCAACGGCGTGGGCGGCATCAACGCGCTCGGTTCGGAATATGCCATGCGTATCTGGCTCAAACCCGATGTGATGACGCAGTACGGGCTGATCCCTTCGGACGTTACAGCCGCTGTTGACGGACAAAGTTTCGAATCGCCCACCGGAAGGCTGGGCGGTGATTCAGACCATACGTTCCAGTATACCCTGCGCTATCAGGGCCGTTTCGAAAAACCGGAACAATACGAAAACATCATCATCCGTTCCCTGCCCGGCGGCGAGGTATTGCGCCTGAAAGATGTGGCGGAGGTAGAACTGGGAGCGTTGAGCTACGCGTTGATGCCACAGATCAAGGGACATCCGGGTACGGTGTGTCTGGTGCAGCAGTCACCGGGTTCCAACGCCACAGAGATCTCCAAAGCGGTCAATCAGTTATTGGAAGATGTGGCGCAGGATCTGCCACCGGGCGTAAAAGTAAGTAAGATGCTGGACGTAAACGAGTTTCTGGATGCCTCTATCAAAAATGTCCTTATTACGCTATTGGAAGCCATCCTGCTGGTGATCATTGTGGTATATGTTTTCCTGCAAAGCCTGCGCGCCACACTTATTCCGTTGGTAGGGATCGGAGTTTCCATTGTGGGTACGTTCGGGATCCTGGCACTGTGCGGGTTCAGCATCAATCTGCTCACCCTGTTCGCGCTCGTATTGGCCATCGGGTCGGTGGTCGACGACGCCATTATCGTAGTCGAGGCCATACAGGCCAAACTCGACGAAGGCTACCGTTCCTCTTATAAAGCCGCGGTAGACGGTATGAAAACAATCACCACCGCAGTTATCACAACGACGCTGGTATTTATGTCCGTATTTATTCCGGTGTCGTTCATGGGAGGAACCTCGGGCGTGTTCTTTACACAGTTTGGCATTACCATGGCGGCTGCGATCGGGTTGTCTACGCTTAACGCGCTCACCCTCAGCCCCGCGCTGTGTGCTTTGTTGCTCAAACCGACCGACGAAAGCGGAAAGAAAACCTTCGAACAACGGTTTCGCGTGGCGTTCAATGCTTCGTTCAGCACCCTGACGGCGAGATACAAAGGAGGCGTCAGTTTCCTGATCCGTTATAAATGGATTACCGCCACCTTGCTTATAGGATCCATTATCGCGCTGGGTACCCTGATCGGTACCACCAAAACAGGATTTGTTCCGCAGGAAGATCAGGGACTGCTCTATGTAAATATCATGGCAGCACCGGGAAATACACTCCTGCAAACCTCTACGATCATGGATCGTGTGGAACAGGCCATAAAAGATATTCCGCAGATAGAGACGTACAGCAAGAACACCGGATTCAGTATGCTGACCGGGCAGAACGCTACGTCGGGAACATTCATCGTAAGACTAAGACCCTGGGAGGAGCGGAAAGGAAAAGAAAACAGTATCGACGCTGTGACCCAGGAAATAACCCGCCGCACGGCACATATCAAAGAGGCAAGAATCTTCTTATTTGCCATGCCGATGATCATTGGTTATTCAAGCGCGAGCGGTGTGGAACTCCACTTACAGGACAAGACGGGAGGCAGCATATCTGATTTCTTCACAGTAGCGCAGGGATATATCGCCGAACTGAACCAGCGTCCCGAAGTCGCCATGGCCTATTCGGGCTTTAACACCAATTACCCGCAATACATGGTCGACGTGGATGTGGCCCGATGCGAACAGGTCGGACTTTCCCCGCAGGAAGTAATGACCGTGCTTTCCGGGTACTATGGCGGACAGTATATCACTGATCTGAACCGCTTTTCCAGGGTATACCGCGTGATGATACAGGCCGCCCCCGAAGACCGGTTAGACGAACAGTCGCTCGACCAGGTATATGTCCGTACGGGCGAAGGCGGCATGGCACCCATCAGCCAGTTTATCACCCTTACCCGAATGTATGGTCCGGAGTCGTTGAATCGGTTCAATCTGTTCAATTCCATATCCGTAAACGTAAATATAGCAGACGGTTATAGTTCGGGCGATGCCATCCGTGCCGTTCGCGAAACGGCTGCCGCCTCCCTGCCAATCGGTTATGGATATGAATTCGGAGGGATGACGCGCGAAGAGTCCAACTCCTCCAACGATATATTTCTCATATTTGCTATCTGTATCGTTTTTATTTACTTAGTTCTTTGTGCGTTGTACGAAAGTTTCCTGATCCCTTTTGCAGTCATTCTTTCCGTGCCTGTGGGATTGATGGGGAGTTTTCTGTTTACCCGGATCATGGGATTGGAAAACAATATCTATCTACAGATGGGTGTCATCATGCTGATCGGATTATTAGCAAAAACAGCCATCCTGATTACCGAATATGGTCAGCAAGCCCGCAAGCGCGGGTTGAGTATCAGAGAGGCCGCACTGACTGCCGCGACCATACGCCTCCGACCGATCCTGATGACCGCTTTGACAATGATTGTCGGACTCACACCGCTTCTCTTCTCTACCGGTGTCGGGGCCAACGGAAATGTTTCGTTAGGCGTGGGAGCCGTTGGCGGATTGTTTATCGGCACCTTAGCGTTGCTCTTTATAACTCCTGTCCTGTTTATATGGATGCAGCAACTGCAAGAGAAACTGTCGCCCGGAAAAAGAACAGAGCGTGAAGAGGAGAACAGTTGAGATATTAATGAAAAAGATCATGAACAGAATAACAATATCAATAACTGCCGTAATGCTTCTATGCAGCGGTTGCGGCCTGTACAAGCCTTATTCGCGTCCGGAGATTGAAACGGACCATCTTTTCGGCGAGACGGTTGAAGTGGATACAGCGACTATCGCAGACCTAAGGTGGGATGAGGTGTTTACCGACCCCCTTCTGCAACAACTGATCCGGAGCGGATTGGAGAATAATACCGATTTACAGATAGCCGGTTGGCGCGTCACAGAAGCGGAAGCGTCGTTAAGGTCGGCACGG
>Ga0192242_10273_pt1 | contig 22730 bp, 18 predicted proteins | sample Koala_Koa27_J3_FD_131235 | JGI IMG/M metagenome (GOLD analysis project Ga0192242, IMG submission 131235) | Enriched cells from koala feces incubated with labeled cellulose particles, San Francisco Zoo, California, United States - Koala_Koa2-7_J3 ...
TCTAATAAATGAAGTATGAAATATACGGGTGTGATTTTTAATTTTAATGGGACCTTATTTTGGGATACTCTTTATCATAACAGATCGTGGGATCTGTTTTTATCTGAGTATGGGATTCATTTGACGGATGAAGAGAAGTTTCTGAAGATACATGGGAAAAATGCCAGTGAGATTTTTCCGGCTTTGTTAAACCGTACATTGACCCAGGAAGAGATCCACAAGTTTACTTTGGAGAAAGAGGGATTATACCAGGAAATTTGTTTACAGGAGGGAATGGCATTGGCTCCTGGTGCGATTGATCTGTTTGAATTTCTTCAGGAACATGCGATTCCTTTTACGATTGCAACCGCTTCCGGAAGGGAAAATGTGGAGTTCTTTTTTGAATATCTACATTTAGCCAACTGGTTTAATATAGACCAGGTGGTATATGATGATGGTACGGTCAAAGGAAAGCCCAATCCGGATCTTTATTTACGTGCCATGCATTTATTAAACAGGTCTGCTGAAGAGGTGATTGTGTTTGAAGATGCAGTGGCTGGTATTCAGGCCGCCCAAAATGCCCGGGCCGGAAAAATCATAATTGTAAACTCCAATCAGGATGACTATACCGCTTTTCCCGGATATCCTATCATACAACATTTTGATGAGGTGGATCGAAATCTGCTGATAAAATAGGTGTAAACTATTCATAGACGAAGGGGAGTACAGGATCCTCCTATCATTTTGTATTCATTCAGACCATTATCCTGCCATATGCTCAGTATACGAAATTTATTCTTTACCGGCTTTTTCATAGAGTGACCTTGCAGATCCACATTAAAAGATACAAGAGCGGTATCTGTAAAAATACTGATCTCACGGTCGTTGATCTCCAGCCGGTCTATTTGTATTTCTTTTTTTTATACAATTCCCTATATACATCGATTTGGTTAATACATTTCCGAAAGGTCCATTAAATAGCATATGGTTATGTATTACCTGGTCTAATATAGATATGTTTTTCTCTTTTATTGCCTGTAATAAATGATTCTCAACCTGCAAAATCTCCTTTTCGTTCATTTTTAAAATCTTTTATTCCACCTACTATACATAACTGGAAATGGTCTGTTTTGTTCCATTTTTTCACGTTCAAATCTTAAATTTTACATAGGAGGTATAAAAGAATAGATTGCTATGGCTCAACTCATCGCTTTTATCTGAAAAGATTTCTAACTTTGTGTAGGAAAAGAAGGTAGAAATAATAATAAACTATTTTAACTAAAAATAGTAATAGGAAACTTAATCAATGGAAAGTCAGTTTCAATATATCCGTAATTTAGCTAAGAGATTCTCTTTATATAATATGCAATCCAAAGAGCTTTTTAAGGCTTTAAGGGAACTTCCTGCGGAGATCCTGATTCAGGTAACAGATGAATACTGGAATCCGGAAGCTAATTTCCAGCCGGTTAATCTGCTACGGGCCACTATTGCTAAGAAGCTACTGGAAGGAGAGGTCGTAAAGGAAGAAGATGTGGAAGATATCAAGACACAGATCCGTAGAAAGAACAGGGATTATTTCTCCTATCTTCCGGAAAGGTATCTGCAACAGCTTTCCAATTATCCGGTGAAAAAGAAAGATATGTTTGATAACTGGCAGAAATACTGGTATATCCTTCATCCTTTTTTTACCGGGGAACAGAGAAAGAGAAAACCCGTAGTTATCTTACGGAATTTAGTGAGCAACTATTGAAAGAGTTATCCCTGCCGGACTATACCTATACCTGTTTTGATTTTCTGGGTCCTAATAATTATGGAGACACACGCTGTTGGATCGCCCTCTATCCAATGCAGAAAATATCTCATAAGGAGGCCTATCAGTTTTTTGTTAATCTCGGGGCTCAGCCGGAAGCCGGCAGACAAGCCGGATATTCCCTCCGGGAAGCGTTGCCGAATGTCGCTATAAAAGCGGCTACGTCTAAAGATGTCGTTCGTATTCTTTCAGAGAATAAGCCCGGCATTGTCCGGCTCAATAAGGAACTTAGAAGCTATTATAAGTATTCTCCGGGTAAACAGGCAGCGGAATGGGACCGTTTTTATGAAGAAGGAGTGATAGCTCTTACTTCCTTTTCCTTACCGATTGGTGATCTGTCCCGTTATGAGAGTTGGGAAGAATTACAGAAAGCTTCCGGTTTTACGGCTACTCAGGTTCCGGCAGAGTTGTGGAGTCTATGGTTTTTTAAGAATGCTCATGCCGGTGATTTGGTTTTTGCGGCCCGGGGACTGAATACCTGTATAGGAGTAGGGATCGTGGAAAGTGATTATTACTATGAGACTGTGACGGACGGTTTTTGTCATCGCCGTAGAGTAAAGTGGTTGACGAATCGCTCGTACCATTTCCTTTCCGGTACGTTGAAAGGGAGGAAGACACTTTTCCGGTCGGATATATTCGGGCCGGTAAAAGACGCGGCTTTCTTAGTGGAGCAATATAAAGAGTTGTCCGGTGATTGGCAAAAGATATTCGGGACTACCGGACTAGCGAAAAAGTCTTCGTATACCGGAAAAATGGAATCCATCCCTGTCACTAATCTGGAAGAGATAGCGATGGACTATGAGAGAGAAGGAAACCTCTCTTTCTGGTGGTTAAATGCAAATCCCAAAATCTGGAGTATCAGTGGATGCCATGAAGGACAAACGCAGATCTATACGACTCATAATGAAAGAGGAAATAAAAGGCGGGTCTATAAATATTTTGAAGAGGTAAAACCGGGTGACCTGCTGATCGGATATGAAAGTACGCCTGCTAAGCAGGTAAAAGCTATTTTAGAAGTCACCAAAGGGCTGCATACGCAGGAAGGAATAGGAGAGGTCATCGAATTTCAGATCGCTGAGATATTTGAATATCCGGTTCACTGGAATGACCTGAAGTCGATCCCCGCACTAAAGAATTGTGAAGTTTTCATTAACAACCAGGGTAGCCTGTTCTCACTAACAGAAGAGGAATTTGATATGATCCGTGAGGTGGTGGATGAAAAGAATATTTCCGCAGAAAAGGTCTGGGAAAATAATGAAATCCGGCCCTATTCCTTTGCCCGGGACCCGGATAAACCATTTATGAATCCAGAAGAGTTCCGGCAGATCACTTCGTTGCTTACCCGGAAGAAAAATGTGATTCTCCAGGGACCTCCGGGAGTAGGGAAGACTTTTCTGGCCAAAAAGATCGCTTATGAGATGATGGGGGAGACGAATGACCTTTGTATTGAAATGGTACAGTTCCATCAATCCTACAGTTATGAAGATTTTATTCAGGGGGTACGCCCTTCTGCGAATGGCTCCTTTGAATTGAAAGATGGTATTTTTCATGCCTTTTGCCAACGGGCCAAAGCTCATCCGGAGAAGAACTACTTTTTTATTATAGATGAGATTAACCGGGGGAATCTGAGTAAGATCTTCGGAGAGTTAATGATGCTTATCGAAACCGATAAACGGGGATGGGATTTAAAATTAACCTATGCCGAAGAGGAGGATGAACGCTTTTCCGTTCCAGAAAATCTGTATCTGATCGGGACGATGAACACGGCAGACCGTTCATTAGCTATCGTTGATTATGCGTTGCGCCGTCGTTTTGCTTTTGTCTCTTTACAACCGGATCTGAATGAATCTTTCCGCACCTTCTTGGAAGAGAAGGGCCTCTCTCAATCCCTGACAGAACATATCATCAGACAGGTTGCTTCGTTGAATAAAGAAATCCGGGAGGATGTCAGTCTGGGAGAAGGTTTTCAGATTGGACATAGTTATTTTTGTACGTACCGTCCGGGAGAAGACGAAAATAACTGGTGGCAGGAGATCGTGAATTTTGAGTTAAAGCCTTTGTTAGAGGAGTTATGGTTTGATGATCCGCATAAATATCGCCAGATGTTACGTCGTTTAGAGTGGAATAAAATATAATAACCGTTTATCTCTTTTTCAGCGGAGATGCAGATACCCATAGAAAATATATATTATCTGTTATGTTATGCCTGGGATCAGGTATCATACAAAGATAAAGTGCCTGTAGATGCGGAACATGTCTCTACTCCTTTAGATCTGTTGGCTCACCTTATGATCCAGGAGACTACCCTATTACTTAAAAAAGGGATCGACCAGCATTATCAGGAAGAGATCCGGGAAGTCTCCGGTCTGAAAGGCAAGTTTTTGTTTAGTCAAACAGTTAAAAATAATTTGCTCCTTCATCAGCGAACGATCTGTTCATATGATGAATTTTCAGCGGATATTTTATCTAACCGCATCTGGATTGCCACATTGAAACGGTTATTACATTTTAAGGAGGTAAACAAGCCGTTGAAATATAAGATTGTGGCATTGTTACGGATGATGCCGCCTGTTACTCCGTTACGGATCACTGCCGCCCATTTCAATGAAGTACCATTCAATCGTAATAACCGGTTTTATTCTTTCATCCTCAATATTTGCCGTCTGATCTATGAGTGTTCCATACCCACTGAAGAGGAGGGCGAATATCTGTTTATGGATTTCACACGGGATGAAAAGAAGATGGCCCTTCTATTCGAAGCCTTTGTCCGTAATTTTTATAAACTGGAGCAACATACTTATTCCGTCTCCCGGGAGCGGATCAAATGGCAATTGAAAGCGAAAGAGGATGAACATCGCCGCTTCTTACCCCGTATGGAAACCGATATCTCGCTGGAAAATGAGCGGGAGAAGATTATTATAGATACCAAGTACTATACGCAGACCCTGACCTCTCATTATGATACGGATAAGATCTATTCTGCGAACCTGTACCAACTGTTTAGCTATCTGATGAATCAGAAAGATCAGTCCGGTAAGTCCCTGTCGGCAACCGGTATCTTATTATATCCGACGATTGACAGGGAATATGACCTGGAATATCAATATGAGCAACACCCGATTCGGATCCATACGCTGAACCTGAATACTCACTGGACGCAAATATCCCATCGCTTAAAAGAGATCATCCGGGTAGAATCCTGAAAGAATAAAAATAAAAGGAGTTCCGGTAAGGAACTCCTTTTAGGTGTTAGCAAGCTGTTAAGGCCTGGTTGGTATACACAAAATCTAAGGAACGGTCAATAACTTTGTTCATGTACCCCTTTGATCGCCCGGCCACTGGGTTCATTCTTGTTGGTGAAGGAGGCATCCCATGCAAGTGCTTCCGGTGTGGAACAGGCTACACTTGGAACAGAAGGGACACTTCTGGCAGCACTTTCACTGGGGAAATGCTCTTCAAAAATGGTCCGGTAGTGGTACTCTTCCTTATTTTGGGGCGTATTGATCGGAAAACGTTCTTTGGCATGTGCCATCTGTTCGTCCGTTACCTGGGAGGCAGCTACCTCTTTCAGGGTGTCAATCCAGTTGTAGCCTACCCCGTCGGAGAACTGTTCCTTCTGTCGCCAGGCAATTTCTTCCGGAAGTAAATGCTCGAAAGCCTCCCGCAAAATTCTTTTTTCGATGGTACGGCCCTTGCCTTTTGCCATTTTATCCTGTGGATTCAGGCGCATGGCCACATCCAGGAATTCTTTGTCCAGAAAAGGAACACGCCCTTCCACACCCCAGGCCGATAAACTTTTGTTGGCACGCAGGCAGTCATACAGATAAAGTTTACTGATCTTGCGAAGCGTCTCTTCATGAAAGGCTTTGGCATCCGGTGCTTTATGAAAATAGAGGTATCCTCCGAATACTTCGTCTGCTCCCTCACCGCTCAACACCATTTTAATCCCCATACTTTTGATCACGCGTGCGATCAGGTACATCGGCGTGGAAGCCCGGACAGTGGTCACGTCATAGGTTTCAATAAAATAGATTACATCCCGGATCGCATCCAACCCCTCCTGAATGGTATAGTTAATCTCATGATGAACCGTTCCGATAGCATCTGCCACTTTCTGAGCGGCTACCAGATCCGGAGCTCCCTTCAGTCCGATAGCAAAAGAGTGTAACTGGGGCCACCAGGCATCCGCTTTACCATCGGATTCAATACGTTTGGCCGCATATTGCTTGGCAACTGCAGAAGTGATGGAGGAATCCAATCCACCGGACAGCAACACCCCATAAGGCACATCACTCATTAACTGTCTCTGAACGGCCGCTTCCAACGCATCCCGCAGTTCATCCACACTGGCCGGATTATCTTTTACATTTTCATAGTCCATCCAATCCCGGACATACCATTTGGTAAACTCCCGGTCTTCACTATAAAAATAGTGTCCCGGAGGGAACTGGTCATAGGAAGTGGCAAACCCTTCCAGGCCTTTCAATTCGGAAGATATCAGCAAATGACCTTTATCATCATGACCTATATATAAAGGGATCACGCCGATCGGGTCCCGGGCAATCAGGTAGCTGTCTTTCTCTTCGTCGTATAAAGCAAAAGCGAAAATACCGTTCAGGTCTTCGATACAATTCACCCCTTTTTTCTTATATAAAGCCAGGATGACTTCACAGTCCGAGCCTGTCTGGAATTCATATTCATCTTTCAGTTCCTCGCGGATCTCCCGGTGATTATAAATTTCTCCGTTCACACTTAATACCAGTTTCCCGTCCTTACTTTTCAGGGGTTGCCCGCCGGAAGCCGGATCTACGATTGAAAGACGTTCATGAGTCAGTATGGCACTTTTGCCGGAATAAATCCCACTCCAGTCCGGTCCGCGGTGACGGATCTTTTTGCTCATGGCCAATACCTGTTTCCGGAGGTCCTCTTTCCCCTCACGGATGTTGAATATTGCTGTTATACCACACATATGAGTTCTTGTTTAGTTAATAATGGACCATGCTGACAGGTTCTTTCTCCGGTTTTGAACAGCCCATTATCCGGTTTTTAATTCATTATCTGATTCTGTTTATTTCTATGAAAGATAAGCGTCAATAGCCGCCGCCGCTTTTCGTCCGGATGCCATGGCCGTAACAACCAGGCTGGCTCCGGAAGTAGCATCCCCACAGGCAAAAATATTCCCGGTATGGGTGTAACCCTTTTCATTAACGGCTATGTTTTTCCGTTCATTGGTCGCCAGGCTTAACTCTTTGACCAACCCTTCCTGTTCCGGGTGTACGAATCCCATCGCCAGGAACACCAGGTCTGCTTCAATGATCTCTTTCTTTCCGGTGGGCCGCATGACGGGGCGGTCTGCTCCTTCCGGAGTGATCCATTCCACCTCTTCCACTTCCACACCGGTCAGTATGTTCTTATTTCCGATAAAACGGCAGGAGGCCAGATTCCACCGGCGGATACAGCCTTCTTCATGGCTGCTGCTCGTTTTCAATACCTGTGGATACATAGGCCAGGGTGTAGCCGGATTATTTCCTTTGGGTGGCTGAGGTAATATTTCAATCTGAGTCACGCTCTTAGCCCCATGCCGGTTGGCGGTTCCTACACAGTCACTACCGGTGTCTCCACCTCCGATGACCAGCACTTTTTTACCTTTGGCCTGGATCAGGTCTTTCCCGGGTATTTTAATACCTTCCAACAGACGGTTCTGCTGGCCTAACAGCTCAAGGGCAAAATGGATTCCTTTCATCGTACGCCCCTCAATGGGAAGGTCACGGGGTGTTTCCGCCCCAATGGCTACGCAAACCGCATCATAGGTTTCACTGATCTCCTTCGCGAGGATATCTTTTCCGATCATGGTGTTCATCCGGAATTCAATCCCTTCCTCTTTCATTAGGCGGATGCGGCGGTCAATGACGTTTTTGCTTAATTTGAAATTAGGTATACCAAACCGAAGCAGTCCCCCCGGTAATTCATCTTTCTCAAAAACAGTAACCGTATAACCCTTCCGGTTCAGTTGATTGGCTGCGGCAAGTCCGGCAGGACCACTACCGATCACCGCGACCTTCTTGCCGTTACGTACCGGATGGACCGGTTGGATATATCCTTCCCGGAAAGCCGCCTCGATAATAGCCGCTTCATTTTCCCGGATCGTCACAGGTGCATCCGCACTCAGTTTCAGGACGCAGCTTTTCTCACACAGCGCCGGACAAACACGTCCGGTAAACTCCGGAAAGTCGCAGGTCTCTTCCAGTACTAAGTAAGCCTCTTTCCAGCGACCTTTATAGACCAGATCCTGCCATTCCGGTTGCTTGTTTCCCAAGGGACAGGCCCAGTGGCAGAAAGGAACCCCACATTCCATGCAGCGGGACGCCTGTTTGCGGCGGTCACTGCTGTTCAGGGTCTGTTCCACTTCACTAAAATCGTCTAATCTCTCATGTATGGGCCGGTAACCAGCCTCTTTTCTATCTATGGTTAAGAATGCTCTTGGATTTCCCATTTCTTTTAGTAGTTAGTAGTTGATAGATAGTAGTTAGCAGAAGATCTTTTCAGTCGTTGATAGTTTTTTCTACTGACTACCAACTACTTTCTGCTAACTACCCTCTTAATTAATAATCCCGCTGCATTTCCGCAATCTTGCGCTGCAACTTTTTCATTTGTTCTTCCTGCAAGACTTTTTTGTATTCAATCGGAACAATCTGAATGAATTCATCTACATATTTATCCCAGTTCTCCAGCATCGCACCTGCCAGGTTGCTTCCGGTGTAGTGGTAATGTTTCCGGATCAGGCTATGCAGTTCCTTACGGGAAGCACTGTCTTCGATCAGGGATAGTTCAACCATCTCCATATTGCAATAGTAATCAAAGTCTCCGGCTTTGTTCCAGACATAGGCTACTCCACCGCTCATACCGGCTGCAAAGTTCCGTCCGGTCTGGCCTAAAACCACTACACGGCCTCCGGTCATATATTCACAACAATGGTCGCCGGCTCCTTCCACCACAGCAATTGCTCCGCTGTTACGGACACAGAAACGTTCACCTACCCGGCCGTTGATGTAGACTTCCCCACTGGTAGCCCCATACATCAGCGTATTGCCGGCAATGGTGTTTTCTTCAGCTACAAACGTAGCCCTTACCGGAGGCATCAGACTGATCCGTCCGCCACTTAACCCTTTTCCTAAGTAGTCATTCGCTTCTCCTTCCAGCCGGAAGTGGACACCATGCGAAAGGAAGGCCCCAAAGCTCTGTCCGGCAGAACCTTTAAATTTGATATGGAGGGTGTTATCCGGTAATCCGGCATTGCCATACCGTTTGGCTATTTCTCCGGACAGCATGGCTCCAACGGAGCGGTCTGTGTTGGTAATGGTATAATCCAGGGATACTTCCTGTTGGGATTCAATGGCCGCTTTTGCCTGGCGGATCATATCCACGTCTTTCACCGTATCGATCTGGTGAAGCTGGTTCGTTGTATGGATGATGGAATGCGTGGCCGCCTCTGCCGGGAAATGTAGCAGACGGCTGAAATCCAATAGATCATGTTTCGTTACTCCATCGGCGGGTTTTCTTTCGATCAGGTCTGCCCGCCCGATGATTTCATCTAATTTGCTATACCCCATTTCTGCAAGATATTCACGAACCTCTTCTGCGAGGAAGGTGAAGAAATTGACTAAATATTCATGTCTTCCGTAGAACCGTTTCCGTAACTCCTCATCCTGTGTGGCCACTCCTACCGGGCAGGTATTCATATGACACTTACGCATCATGACACAACCCAGTACGATCAGGGCGGAGGTCGCGAAACCATATTCTTCCGCTCCTAACATCGCCATCAGTAAAATATCCCGTCCGGTTTTGATCTGTCCGTCTGTCTGCAGGCGAACCTGTCCGCGCAGATTGTTCATCACTAAAGTCTGCTGGGTTTCGGATAAGCCTAACTCCGGTGGCAGGCCTGCATAACGGATGGAACTGACAGGAGAAGCCCCTGTTCCCCCTTCCGCACCGGAAATGATGATCCGGTCTGCTTTGGCTTTGGCAACTCCCGCAGCGATGGTCCCAACTCCGCTTTCGGCTACCAGTTTGACGCTGATCTCCGCTTTCGGATTGACATTCTTCAGGTCAAAAATTAACTGGGCCAGATCCTCAATAGAGTAAATATCATGATGAGGAGGAGGAGAGATCAGGGAAATACCCGGAATGGAATGACGGGTTTTTGCAATCACCTCATTCACCTTGTAGCCCGGTAACTGACCGCCTTCTCCCGGCTTTGCTCCCTGGGCGACCTTGATCTGGATCTCGTCCGCATTCACTAAATATTCCGTTGTGACACCAAAACGTCCGGAGGCTACCTGTTTGATCGCAGAACGGAGGGACAAACCATCTTCCCGGGGAATGAAACGGGCGGCATCTTCACCCCCTTCCCCGGTATTACTTCGACCGTGGATCTTGTTCATCGCCATCGCCATGGTTTCATGTGCTTCTTTACTGATGGAACCAAAACTCATCGCACCGGTGACAAACCGTTTCATGATCTCACTGGCCGGCTCTACCTGGTCTAATGGAATGGATTTCCGTTTCTTTACGGTGAGGAAGTCCCTCAGGAAGATCGGTTCTTCCTTTTCATCTATCTTACGGGAGTAATCTTTGAATAATTTATAGCTACCTAAACGGGTGGCTAATTGTAAGGTAGAGATCGTTTCCGGATTCCAGGCATGCTTTTCGCCATCCTTACGGAAACTATATAATCCTTTGTGATCCAAAATCTCTTTGACCGGCGTTCCAAAAGCTTTGGTGTGGAACTTTTGTGTATCCATGGCGATTTCATCCAACCGGATACCACCCACTTTGCTGGTTGTTCCTCCGAAATAAGCCTGTGTCAGCTCTTCGCTCAACCCGATAGCTTCAAATAATTTAGCCCCCCGGTAACTGCGGATCGTACTGATCCCCATCTTACTCATCACCTTGAACAACCCTTTACAGATCGCTTTGATATAATGTTTTTCAGCGGTCCCGTAATCCATCTGGATCTCCTGTTTGCTGACTAACTTATCAATAATAGAGAAAGCCATATACGGATTCAGGGCACTGGCACCGTAGCCTAACAATAGGGCGGCATGCATCACCTCACGCATTTCTCCTGTCTCTACGATCAGGGCTGTCTGTACCCTTTTCTGAACGGAGATCAAATGATGGTGCACGGCACTGACCGCTAACAAAGAAGGGATCGGAGCCAGTTTCTCATCTACACTTTTATCACTCAGGATGATATAGTTAACTCCGTCTGTGACGGATTGTTCTGCCAGTTTACATAACTGGTCCAAGGCTTTTTTCAATCCTTTCCGTCCGGAACCGGCTTCGAATACCATCGGTAGTTTGGTCGATTTGAATCCTTTGTAGCGGATATTGCATAACAGGTCCAGTTGGGTGTTGGTTAATATGGGATGATTCAGGCGCACCATTTTGCAGTGGTTCTCATCCGGCACGAGAATATTATTTTCTACGGCGCCAATATATTCGGTCAGGCTCATCACCAGTTCTTCACGGATCGGGTCGATCGGAGGATTGGTCACCTGGGCAAATTGCTGGCGGAAATAGTTATAGAGTAGCTGAGGTTCGGAAGAAAGAACGGCTAAAGGCGTGTCATTACCCATGGAACCTACCGGTTCCGCACCTCCGGTACTCATCGGAATAATAATGTTTTCGATATCTTCCCGGCTATATCCGAAAGCACGTAACAAGGATTCGTGGTTTTCCATCCGGTTCGCTACTTTCCGTCCGGATTTCAATTCATCCAGTTCTACCCGGTTGTTCGCCAGCCAGGTTTTATAGGGTTTCGCTTCTGCCAGTTGTTTTTTCAGATCCCCATCGTAATAGATCTCGCCTTTTTCCGTATCGACTAACAGGATCTTCCCCGGTTGCAAACGGCCTTTTTCTTTGATCTCATGGGGCTCAAAATCTGTTACACCCACTTCGGAGGCTACTAATAAAGTATCATCTTTGGTGATCAGGTAACGGGCCGGACGAAGACCATTGCGGTCTAACATACCTCCGGCATACCGGCCGTCACTGAATAATAGGGCTGTCGGGCCATCCCAGGGCTCCATCAGGATGGAATGATATTCATAAAAAGCTTTCAGATCTTCCGAGATCGGGTTCTTTTCATTAAAACTTTCCGGAACCAGCATCGCCATGGCATGCGGCAGGCTCAGTCCCGAGGCAACGAAAAACTCCAGGACATTATCGAGGGAGGCACTGTCGCTCATGCCGGGTTGGATGATCGGGCGTACATCTTCTATGTTACTGATGGCCGGGGAAGCCAGTACACTTTCACGTGCTTCCATCCAGCTACGGTTTCCCCGGACCGTGTTGATCTCCCCGTTGTGCGCCAGCAGCCGGAAAGGTTGTGTCAGGCTCCAGGTCGGGAACGTGTTCGTACTGAAACGGGAATGAACCATGGCTAAGCCACTCGTAAAATAGTTGTTGGTCAGGTCCGGGAAATAGTGGCGGAGTTGCATGGACTCCAACATTCCTTTGTATACAATATTACGGGTAGACAAAGAAGCGATATAAAAATCATTCTTCAGGGACAGGGCCGAGGCTCTTACTATTTTCTCAATCCGTTTACGGATAATATAGAGTTTTAATTCCAGGGCATCCTGATCATTACATCCGGTCACAAATATCTGTTTGATATCCGGTTCGGTGGCCAACGCGTCTTTCCCTAAAATGTCGGAATTGACAGGCACTTTACGTAAATGCATAAGACTAAGACCTTCTTTCTCAATCTCTTCAATCATAATACTTAAAATCTCAGCCTGCTGCTTCTCATCTTTGGGAAGGAAAACTAATCCGCTACCATACTTTCCTTTTTCCGGTACGGGAATTCCCTGAAGAAGGATAAACTCATGGGGAATCTGCAGAAGGATCCCGGCACCATCACCGGTTTTATTGTCTGCCCCTTCCGCACCGCGGTGACGCATGTTTTCCAGTACTTTAAGGGCTGATTCAACGATGTCGTGAGATTTCTCACCATGAATGTTTACCAACATTCCCACACCACAAGCATCATGTTCGTAAGCCGGGTCATACAAACCTCTAACACTATTAAAATGACTTTTCTCTTTCATCTTTTGTTGACCTTATGTTTGTGTATTGCTAATTATCTTGTCAAATTGTTTGCAAATATAAATTATATATTCCATAATGATATGGTAATTTGTATGTTTTTTAATGACAAAATTCTTTTAATAAAAAGGATTGTTAGAAATTGTAATGTAAAATGCACCTTTTAGGAATAAATTGATAGATATTTCTGCTTTTATAAGTGAATTGGATAGATGGGCCCGTTTTGAACTAAAATTTATGATTTGTTTCCTTTGGGAAGCATTTGTCAAGGAATTTGACAACAAAAGTGGATTTATGATATGTTATATAGTAAACCTAAAACAGGAATATATGAAAATCATACGTTTTTTCTTATGGGTTATACTCATAGGTCTATCGGTTAGTTGTAATGAAAATACAGAGAATAATGATGTCCATAACAAGGTCTCTATTCCGAATACGGCTACTATGGAATATCCGTTAGGTGTGCTGGAAGAACAAATTTTTGTCCGGATTACACAGGAGCCTGCCCATGCCAGCCTGAGCGAGACCGTAAATGCAGGTGGCAATACAACCTATTACTACAAGGCTATGGAAGACTATACCGGGATGGATTATGTAACAATTACTTTTTATTCCCGTTACAATGATGGGACCATTGTTGTTACCAATATCCTAAGTCTGGAAATTACCGTAACAGAACCTTATGAATAAAAAAAATGTCCTGTCTTTTTAAGACTATCATCCAGGGATTTTTCAGTGACCGGTAACCAAATGTTGCTGGTATACTTATCTTTTTGTGTGTCCCCTATAAGATAATCTTAGGCACACGGCCAGGGGCTTTTGGGCACACGGCCAAGGGCTATATGGCCCACGGCCGTGTGATATAGAGCCCACGGCCGTGGGCTTAAGAAAAATACGGGAGGCAGGAGAAAAAAGTACGGTTGTCAGCGGAAAAAAGATATTACCTATATATGAATGTATATCTCAACAATTATAGCAGTCAACTTATTTCAGAGCGGGATATAGGAACGAGTCCTGACATTTGTATGCTTAATTCGTCCAGTACGGAGACTTCGAAGGAGGCGAGGTAGCGGTTGGTGGTTTGTATGTCTTTATGTCCCAGCGCCTCACTGATCAGGGGAATAGGTACTTTCGCCCGTTTGGCTAAGGTGGCCCAGGTATGGCGTGAGACATGGGTGGTTACTTTTTTGTCTAATCCTGCCAGTTGGCTTAGCATCTGTAGATGTACGTTTTGCCGGGTAAGGGCGGTTTCGTATTGTTTTCTTTCGTTTGTGGCCGGTTGCCCGAGAATGGGAAACAGGTAGTGGGATGTTTCCGTCTGGGGTTGGAAGAAGGCTATGATTTTTGCCATGGGCGGTGTGATCCTGACTTTAAGTAAACCTCCGGTCTTTTTGCGCCGGTATACGATGGTGTTTTCGTGGATATCTGTTTTTTTGAGAAAACATAAGTCAATAAATGACATGCCACGTGCATGATAACAAAATAGGAAATAATAGAGGGCTTTTTGCAGATTCCGGTACAGTTGGGGACGAATGGGAGTTGAACATCCGGTCTGACCGGGATACGTTTCCAGGAGTTGTTCTATGTTAGCCAGCCGGATTAATTCGGTGTGTTCAAGGGTACGCTTTTTTGATTCTGCAACGCCTGTAAAAACTTTTGTAAAAGGGGATTCTTCCTGTGGTTGGATCAACTTGTCCTGGATCGCCCGGTTATAGATGGCCCGTAGGTTCCGCATATAAAAAGAGATGGTATTGAGTTTTACGCCTTTATGGATCAGGTAGTTTTCATAGTTTATGATAAGCTGGGCCTGTATGTCTTTTAAGTAAATATCCTTTCCTTTCATAAACTGTTGCAGGCTTTTTACAGCAGAGGCATACGCCCTGGCGGTCCTGGCATGTCCGTTTTGTTCAAGCTTTTCTTTGAGCAGTGCACCATACGTTTTCAACATTTCTCCCTGATGGGCTTTTTTTGAATGCTCCGGCTATCTCTTTTGCGGTGTAGCCTCCCGTTGCTTCTAAGCTTTGCCGGAGGGTGCTTAATTGGTGAAGATCATTCGCTATGGCTTTTTTTATGTGTATTAATTCTTCCTTCCTTTGCGAATGTAGTGCAGGAATGTGAACGGTTTGTGCCTGTTGATCCCATTCGTGGGGATATAATGTATACCCTGTGGAAATACAGGCTATTTTGCGCTGGTGAATGATCCGGATGAGTAAGTGGCCTTTCTCTGATCCTCCTTTTTGGGATGCCTTGAAATGAAATTTAAAACTTGTCATATATCCTTTGTATTTTGTCCTCTTAGGTTAATACAAAAATAGGATATATATGGAATCTTTTGGTGTGTCACTTAAGAAGTGACAGAGAAAACAAGAGATGGGCAAAAATATATCAATAAAATGACATTTTAACTATATTGTACATAAAAAAATACACCAAAAGAATATTATTTTTACATTTTCACTTTTATATATATCTGCTTTAATAACTGACGGTTATTCTTTCTTTTTTTCATAAGTAAGAAAAAAGCTCTTTTTATTTGTCTTTCTTTTCTTTAGGAAGACTGTTTTATTTATTACTCTTCCAATATAAACAGGCGACCATTTCTTTCCCTCAGAATACATACATTTTCAAATATTTAGATACAATATGGATTATTTTTCTGTCACTTCTTAAGTGACAGAGGAACATAAATAAAAATTTAACAGTTAAAACCTGAGGAATACGCCATATTAAATAGATTCGAAACCCACATAAAATGATACGTTAACAATTAATACTCAATTTATTAACCTAATTAATTAAAAGAATGAACATTAAAAGTCTATTTTTTTGCAGCTACGATGTTGCTTGCAATCTTTACGGGATGTAGTAAAGATGAAATCAATGATGGGGTAACTCCCGGACCGGGAGTAGAGGCAGAAGGCGTAGGGGATGTATATCTCCGTTTTACCGAAGATTCGGGTGTAACCTCCCGTGCGGAATCTGTGGAAGTCAGTGGCGGCCTGTTGGTTAATTTCCAGTCGGGCATGATCTTCTTTGTGGATAATACTACGGATGTGATCGAGAAATCATTTACGATCGGTAGTGGTGTGGAAGCGGATTATACGCTTATGCAACTTACAGAGGGAACCATTTTCACAGCTATTCCTAACAATGCGAATGTGGTGTACATTCTTGCTAACCATGAGATCCAGGGAAATACAGATCCGGGTAGTGACATGAAAGCGATCCTGGCTGAAACGACCGACCTGTCTGAACAGGCAGATGATAACTTCGGCGTATCGAATGTAAGCTTAGCCGGTTTTGGTGGATTAGTGAACTCTACCCGGCAGGGCGTTTCACGGGAAGCGGTCGTGAATGTAGACCCGGTGGTAGGCCGTATTGAATTATTCCAGGTGCGATCTGAATATCCTGCGTTAGACCCTGCCGCTCCTGCGCAATATGCTGTCACCTCCTTTAAGATAGCGGGTGTTTTCATCAACAATTTCTATTATGAAGCTCCTGTGTATGGTGGTTTGGATAATGCCGGCGTGCAGCCTTTCAATTTCTACGGAGTACCGGCGGAATATGATTCCAAATCCAACGGTGGGGAATATGAAGATAGCTGGGAAAAGTATGTGTATGACCTCTATTCTCCTTTCAGTGCGACCGGAAGTGCCGGAGCTTTGGCGGATGCCAACGGAGTGGTTAAACCGGCAGATAATAAAGTGTGGGGATATAACCTTTTCCCGAATCCCAGCAGCCTTCCCCGGATTGTCCTTCACCTGAAAGATGTGGAATATGCTTACTATACAGATCCTACGGATGGTAGTTCAGCTCCTGTAACAGGAGATTTTGTCAATTCCACCACGGGGGATGCAACGGCTTACCTGACCGTAAAGACTTATACGGCCAGCAGTGGAATTATTGAGAAACTTTCAGCAGGTAATATTTATAAGATCTCAGACCTGAAATTCCGGTACGAACACCTGACAGAAGTTCCGGATCCTGACGGAGGCGACGAGGATGATGACCTGAATGTTTGGGTACAAATCAAATTGATGAACTGGCAGGCTGTTGAGGTAGAAGGTGGATTCTGATCTTCTTTCTCTCTGTAAAGGACTAAAATAGTAAACTCTTATAAAAAAAGGATAGAATAAGATGGATGGCAAATCAAAGAGACAGCAGGTAGATCGTTGGATGGAAGAACCCTGCCGGACGTTTACTTCTTCTTTTGCCCTGCCGCTTATTTTATCCTTTTTACTGATCAGTTTCAGTAGTTGCATACGTGACCACGTAGCGGATTGTGAAAGGAACACGACCCTGACCCTTCGTTTTGCGTATGCAGATCTAACGGATGATCTTTTTCGTAATCAGATCCCTTTTCTGGATCTTCTGCTTTTTACGAGTGATACTTTACTCCACCAGCATATCCGCATCCCCAGTAGTGACTTGTCGCCCGAAGCTACTTTTACCCTTACGGTAGAACCTGATGCGTATTTTATTATCGCCTGGGGAGGACACCGCAGGGAGGTATACCTTACACCCGAAGCCGGTCTTCACCTGAATGATTTCCGGTATCACCACGATGAAGAGGCGATCCGTAGCGGCCATCTCTATTATGCTCCTTCCGGAGCACCCCGCCTTCCGGAACCCGGGAAATACATCGTTTCTGTGGAAGAAGGAAAAGAAACGATCCATTTCCTTCCCTTTATGTCTGCCACCCATGTGGTGCATATCTATATCAAAGGGCTGGAAGATATCACCGGGGCAGAGGCTTTCCTTGAAAACATCCCTGCCGGCTATGATGCCCACCTGGTCCCTGTCTGGGAGAACCCGCTTGCTTATACTCAGCACTGTGTTGCAGAAATAGTAGAGGGAGAGCGTATCTGGAAGTCTTCTTTTTATATACCACACTTTGACAATGAAAACGAAATAACAGCCGGGGTACGGGTGGCGGAAAAAGGATTCTGCCACACCCAATCACTGGCTGAGCATATGCGTACCCACCAGCTTTCTGTTACTGATGGAAGCGCTTCTGAGATCCATCTGGTTTTTGAATACCGGGAAGGGGTGCTGGTACAGATCACTTTACCTACATGGGACAGTATTTTAACAGAAGGAAACTATTAAATATGAAGATACGATGCATAAAATAATATACCTGCTTGTACTACCGCTTTGCCTGTGGACCGCTGTCAGTTGCTCGGACGATACCTACGGCCCGGGTGGTGGCCCTGGAGAGGAAAAGCCGGAGGAAAACCCTTACGCCACGGTACGGTTATCCTTAGAATTGCCTTCTGCGGGAAAACCTTCTACCGACTCCGGTCTGAAAACCCGTGCTACGGATACGTATGATGGTGAGTTATACATTGAAACCATTGACGTGCTGGCCTTTGATCCGGAGGATAAAACCCTGCTTTTCCGTATCGAAGCGGATAGTATCATACCGGATGAGACCAATAAAAATGTAACTACCTGCCGGGCGATTATGAAACGGGGGACGTATGATCTGATGGTGCTTATCAATGCCAACGAAGAACTGAAGGCTGCCTATCCGAACCTTACCGGAGAGGAAGGGTATGAGCTGAATGATGTCCGGGAAACCCTTTTGTTTGAAAGAGCCACACCCTGGAATGCCACTTATGGAACGAGTGACTATGAGCCCATCCCGATGTGGGGGATCAATGAAAATATAGAGGTGGACGGAGACACTTTTTTAGCGGGTAGCAATGTATTTTATATGACACGCCTTTTGGCGCGTATCGACCTGTCACTTTCCGAAGAGGCATAGAAGAATTTTAAAATGACAGGGATCTACCTGCATAATTATAACGACCAGGGACAGTTGGTACCCAATGAGGGAAGTGTGGAAAACAAGTATGTCACTTCTCCCAGTATTCCCGCAGGGTCCACCCTGACCGGAGGCCCTTACCTGTATGGCAGTGATTACCTGACAGAGAACGGAACTGTCTGTACGGGAGGTATCTATCTGTTTGAATCCGTCCCGGGGACACGGGAGAATTACCTGAACAACACGTGCTTAGTGATAGAGGGTGAATACAAAGGGGAACCGGGTCATTATTACCGGATGGACTTCACGACCAAAGAAGAGGGGGAAAGGATCTGGCTGCCCCTGCTCCGTAACCATATCTACAATGTGACCATTACTAAAGTAGACGGTCCCGGGTACAGGGATGAAGAAGATGCGTATAAGTCATTACCTGAAAATATAGAGACCGAGATCGTCAAATGGAATGCCAGTGATATGACGAATATTATATTTGACGGGCAATATTATATCAGTACCAGCGCCAACCCGGTACTGCTGCAGGGAATGGCCGGTTCGGACGCACTCCAGCTCAAAACCGACTGTCCCCGCTGGAAATATGTACTCTCCGGGAATGCGGATCCGGAAGCTACAGTAACGGCTCCCGGCTGGATCACGATCACTTCCGGGCATATCCAGGGTACTGAATATGCTACCCCTTCGGCAAATCTTACTTTCTCTTTTGAGCAGAACGGCACAGGAGCTATCCGGGAAGCCTATATCCATATTTGGGCCGGGCGCTTTGTCGTGACTGTGACGATCCGGCAGAACCCCTGGTATATCGGCAGGGTATCGATCACACCGGATAATCTGACGGCCAGTTCCGGCGGCGGCCAGTACACCGTAACCATCCAGGGCTATTACGATGATAATTCCCCGATCCCGGTCCGGCTTCGCACAGCCGGTGGTACGATCATTGACCAGGCTACCGTCAGTGGAACGACTGTTGGTGGTCTTACCTCAGGAACCGGTGTGCTTGAACTATCGGCTTACTGGCTTAGTACTGCCGCTTCCCGTCAACTGATGTTTGAGTACCAGCATCCGATTGATAATAGCTGGGTACAGATCCTGGCTCCGCAACAAGCTGCTTACTGGGTGGAGATATCCACTTCCGACAGCGATATAAACGATTTTACCGGATGGGGCTCTTATATGAATATTACGGTGAAAGGAAATTATCCTTCCCTGCCTATCCGCTTTTCCAATATAGCCGGTACAGCCGCTGTGGATAATTCGGTCCATCCGAACCTGCCGGCTGCCAGCCACGATACCTCCGGTAAAACCTACCGGGTATATGTGCCCTACAATGATGAGGGGAACCCGGCTTACCGGACCATTCATTTCCAGTATTGGGACGGTACGTATTACCAGAGTAATGATGAGGCATGGACTACCACCTTTAGCATTACCCAACGGCAGGGAAATATTGTGTTGCCTGAATACAGTTGGCCTCAGTATAGTAGTTCACTAAAGCCCACCGGGAATTCACTCGGTATCTCTCCGGCACGTAACCGGGTGCTCGCCCATCAGGATTACGACCATCTGATGGGAACCAACGGTGTAGAGTACAACTGGTACCGGGCCATGGGTGTAAGAGAACCTAATAATATGAATGTGGATCCCAATACTGGTGCTTCCAGTTATGATCCTGCCATATCGCCGGGGCGACAATTCGGAACCCCGGAAGACAAGTACCTGGTTTCGGAGTATACTCCTGAAGTGAGAACCGGATGTGGAGCTTATTACGAACGGGACTTTGATAAGGTGACGGATTGGATGTTGCCCACTTATCTTGAAGCCAACCAGATCAAATATATGCATAGAGAATTGCAGAGCCCGGCGGGTTTCAGTACGGTGGATGATCCGAATTACGGACGATACTCTTCTATATATACTGCTTCCGAGTTGTCGGATTACTATTTTTTCGATGATTTCGGGCCCACCAGCTATGGCGCGTTGGTATATAGTAGTATAATTTCAAACATATACAGCGGTGCTCCCTTCAATTATATAAATCCGGGGAATCAACCCGCATCGGACGTAGTTGTAACTACATCCATCATTCTTATGACAAATGCCGGAGTCGGTTCTTATATGGACCAAAACGACTTCTACGCGTATTATTTCCGTAAAAACGGTTCCCTTACCGGAACTAACTACAATTATATCAACTGCCGTTGCGTGCGGCAATGGAATCCTGCCACGGACGTGGGAGGCCCGGGCTATACACCTACTTTCAGTTGGTAAGTTACAGTTTGTAAATTAACAAGTCCGGGGGACTTATATGTGCATAACCACAGGTAACACCCACGGTTATGCACATTTGCTCCCATTCGGGGGCATGGCTTACCATTTATAATCCGATCCACCCATAAGCAGGCTTTTGCATCTCCTCTTTTCAGGGTTTCTGGAAAGGAACAGCTCCGGTTGTCCGGATATGGTCCATCAGCTCATGGAACACTTTTTTGAAAGTATCCGTAGATTCGAGTGGGAGAGAGTAGGATTCATTCGGATCATGCTCCAGATTGAAATAGAGAAGTGGATCGAACGGAGTGTTCTGCAGAATCTTGGTGCTTTTGTAGCGGGCAGCGTAATTGGCTTTCCCGCCGAAACGGTAGCCGCCTTCCCGCCGTACCCAGAAAACAGTCCGGTCATCTGTAATCTGGCTTTTCCCCTGTAAGGTCGGTAGTATACTGATCCCGTCAATTTCGTGAGAGTAAGCAGAACCGGTCAGTTCGCATACGGTCGGGAAAATATCGCTTAGCATGGCAAAGTTGTCCGTCACTGCCGGTTTGAAATTTCCTTTCCAGTATACACCCGCAGCTACCCGTATGCCTCCTTCAAACATTTCTCCCTTTTGCCCTCGTACCGGACCATTGTTTGCATGGGTATCCCCTCCGTTGTCAGAAGCGAAAATGATGACGGTATTTTCCAGTTGATTGGTTTTTTCCAGCATCTCATATAATCTTCCGATCTCGCTATCCATGTGTTCAATTAAAGCAACTAACTTAGCCCGTCTCTCATGGATGCCTTTTCCCCAGGATTGAACCTTTTCCAGCCATTCGGTTGGGGGTTGGAGTGGGGTGTGGGGTGCATTATAGGCCAGGTAAAGAAAATAGGGGTCTTGCTTTTGTTGCTGTTCCCGGATATATTCTATGGCCCAGTCTGTGAATACTTCAGTAGCATGTCCTTCCGGTTGAATGATGGCTTCGTTTTTACGCATGTAATTGTTTCCCCAGCGCAGATGGGTATAGTAATCGTCCATCATATCCCCGAGGAAGCCGTGAAAATAGTCAAATCCCCGTTCGGTGGGTGTATTGGGAGATTGTAAACCCAAATGCCACTTTCCTACGATCGCTGTGGTATAGCCGTTGTTTTTAAGTACAGTCGGCAGCAGTACGGCCTGTTCTGACAAATATCCCCAGCTATCTTCCGGATGGGTCCGGATCACTCCGGGCACACCCACACAATCGGGATAGCGTCCGGTAAGCAGGGCAGCCCGGCTGGGAGAGGAGACGTTGGAATTTGCATAAAAGTTAGTGAAACGTACCCCTTCATTCAGGAGTTTGTCAATATGAGGCGTACGGACATCCTGGGCATACCCCTGGCAAGAGAGGTCGCCATATCCTAAATCATCCACCAATATGCAGATAATATTGGGTTTCTGCTGAGCCTGAGCCACTCCAGGTAGCATACAAGCAGTCACTCCGGTCAGAGAAATCATTTTTTTAGTTAGATTCGTCATGTTTTGTTTCTTTTATATCATTACAAATATAGATATTTTCCCCTCTTGAAAGCCCATGTAAAGCTAAACGGTAAAACCGAAAAAGTTACGAATCGTAATTCCAAAAGACTTGAATATGAATCGCAGATCGGCCTTAGCCAATAACTGCGGGTGAAACCCGTGGCAGAAAGTTACTCTACTCTATGAATCCCGAAGCGGGTTCAACCCTTTCAGGGTTGTTATGGAGAGGGTGTCTACTTACCCCGGGTTACACCCAGGCATGTTCGGAAGAT
>Ga0192242_10275_pt1 | contig 22529 bp, 9 predicted proteins | sample Koala_Koa27_J3_FD_131235 | JGI IMG/M metagenome (GOLD analysis project Ga0192242, IMG submission 131235) | Enriched cells from koala feces incubated with labeled cellulose particles, San Francisco Zoo, California, United States - Koala_Koa2-7_J3 ...
GCGGCAGCTATGACAACAGCGGTGGCGGAAGTTTTATCCAACCCACACAAGGTTCTTGCTCTCTTACGAAAAATTACTGCGTCGGTTGCTGTCTCTCGCTTCGCCATAAAGCCCCAGGGCCAGATTGTAGTAGTAGACAGCCTGATTGTAGAGATCCGTCAGGGTGGTAAGGGAGTTATTTAGAACCGCCGCACCAGAAATGAGTTCTTCATAGACCGCCTCTGGGGTCTGTGTGCTGGAATTCGGCACCTTGATGGAACGGGCGGTGGCGTCAAGAAGTTCCTGCCGCTCGGCGGCATCTTCATCAAACCGGTCTTCTATCTCGTGCGCGTCAAAACGGGAGCCGGAAAAATATTGGTCTTCCTGTAAAAAATTCCCTTCACGCACAATGGCGAGATATACGCCGGAAGCCGGGGGGGTGCTAAATATAACCGCGCCACCGCAGTTGTCATCATTTAATGTGACGGTCGTTTGTTGCGTGATGTTCTCTTCCGTCCAAGGCGTTTCGGGGTCGTAACAATAGACAACAACCTGCTCTTCACCCCAAACTTTGAAGGGAAAGGTAAAGCAAGTAGTGCGGTCATCACCTTCATAATTGATGCGGCGAACGATTGTATCGAGAGTCATATCATCATTACCTCGTAAAAGTTTTTGGATCGAGCCAAAATGTTTGGTTTTGCTCCCGCTCGATTCGCCGTTTCATACGAGAAATATAACCTGGATTTAAGCTTTCATAAAGATTATACGCTATTAAATAATCGAATGCGCCTTTGAAGTAAAACAGGTTGTTCCCCGGCACATGGCTCCAGAGCGTGCGGAAGGTGTTTGCCGCCCTGGCGTCGCCATTCATGAAATCAACATACAAATTATAGAAACTTTCAACCGAACTGGCGGTCGGACCCAAAAAGGTAGCCAGGGGTGAACCGCCGAACCGGTTTTTGGCATTTCCCAATTCGCTAAAAAGAAAGTCCCCGTAAATACCAAGTCCGCCGCCTTGTGTCAGGGCCGCTACCCATGTACGCGCGTCTGCGGGATCGCGCGGCGTTTTCCCCGCCGCCAATTGTTTGACGCTGTGGGAGAGATACCCAAAAAGCGTCATCGCGGCAATTTGTCGCATCAAATGTCCTGTCTCGCCATATTGGTTGCGCACAAATTGCCCCGCCAGTCCTTCAGCAAAACTGTTTGCCCCATAACCGTACACTTCCCGCGAGAGAAAGCGGTTCGCATATTCAAAACCAAAGGCTTTAAATTGCGTGATGAAGCGGAAAAATTCGCCGGGGAGTGTTCCCGCGCTGGTCCCCTGCCGGAGCATGGCCCGTGTTTTGGCGGAAGACTCAATAACCGCGTCACCGATGCCGTCCGAAAAATAGGTGCGGAACTGGTCCTTTATTTCTTCGCGCAAAGCCAAGATAGAAGAGGGGGTCGCTTCTCTTCCTTGGCTTCGTAAGTAATTCGCGAACATCTCGTCCGGCACGGTTTCAATGCCGTCAGGTGTCAGATAGTGCCGCCCATCTGCCGCCTTCGTTTCACCGCGCCGAATGATTTCCCACTTTCCTTCATCAATGCCGTAGAGCGAAAGAGCGCGCTGCCGTTTATGTGCGAGCCTCGCCCAGGAGTTATTTTTTTGTCTGGCTAAATCGTGCGAAAGCATTAACCCCGCCGAGGCCTTTTGCGTATCCGTCCACCAAGAAAGACCGGAGAGGCGGAAGAAAAGGTTTTGAATACCGTTCAGCCTGTTGTTAATACCCCCCGCGTCCAGGCCGCCGTTCGACATACGGGCTGCCATTGTCTGCATCGTGGAGTCAAAGTACACGCCAAGAGATGCAAGGATACGCTGCTGTTCCGCACTGCCGCGCCCTTTGCCAAGTCCACGAATGGCGGCAAGCATGTTTTCACACCAGCCGCCCGCGCCGCGATAGGCAAGGGCTCCAGCCAGGTTCGGGATATCAGAAAAGGCGGAGATGACCGCACCGCCAAGCTTGGTTATGTTTTCAAAGACGCGGATATTGCGGCCGACTTGCGCGAGCGAAGGATTCCCCTCAATGTTGATGGTATTATCAACCTCTTTCATTTGGTTGCGGATACGGTCATGACCAACCGCATCAACGCCCCTGGCATCTCCCGCCTTTAAAAGTGCGTTCGTGGCTTCACGTTGCAAGGCTTCAAGCCCCGCCTGTGGGCTTGGCCCCAGGATTTGCATAAGCGCGGTGTTTTTGGCCGCCCGATCAAGGCCATACACAATGGTGTCCGAAAGCTTCCCTGTGCCGTATTTTTCCTGGTAGTTAAACCAGGCGTCGGCATCCTTAAAAATGAATACGCGTTCATGGCTTGCCCGCGCCGCCGCACTCCCGATACGGCTCGTCCGTGCAAGCTCGTTCGCCATGGTGTTGTGGAGGACGTGTTTGCCCGTAGACATAACGGTATATGAATCGCGCAAAAACTTTTCGCGTCCGGCAATGTCGTTCAAATACGCCCCATCCGCCGTTTTAGCCCAGTCAAGATTTTCGTTCATGAAACTTGTCCAGGCGGAACCACCACCTTTGCGGATGCGATACGCATCATGGGTTTGCCGTGCGATATAGCCAGGGAGACGCCCAATCCAGGCTCCGGCGCGGTTTTCTTTTAACCTGGCTTTTTCCTGGACGCGATACACCACTTCAGCGATTTCCATGGCCATTTTGGGGCCATTGTACTTTGGCGCGTCAGGATTGTTAATGGTATAAAGGGCGCGCGCAATTTCCCGCTGCAGGGTGTTTGTGCGAAAGGCCTGAAAATGCGCGGGGGAAAGCCTGTTTAATTCCGCCGCGAGCTCTCCCCTGTACTGACCAGAAAGTCCAACACCCAAGGAATCAACGGATATGTGGCTCCCTTCGCGTACATACTTGGAGCCAACAAGAAGAGCCGAGATGCCGTCACCCTCTTTGCCCCTGAAGGTGTTCAGCACATACCCCAAGTTTTCCACATTCCGGTTGCGCTGCAACTTCAGGGCTCGGTTTCGGGCAAGCTCGACAATTCGGTCTCTATTGATCTCCTCCGCCATGGCGTTAAGAATTTCATCGTCATCCATGCCTGCGGCACGCTTTTCGGCAGCGGATTCATAGAGCGTCGTAATGTCTTCAGGAGCAAGTCTTTCAGCATCAAGAGAAGCCAAGGAAAGAGATTCTCGCGCCTCGCCCCGTTTTATGGCATCAAGTATCTCCGGCGTTACGGCGTCGGCAACGTCATATTGCGAAAGCCTAGCATCAGAATCGGCGATCGCAGGTTCAGCCTCAGCTATAATATTTTGCGCGCCTTCTGAAAGATTTGCTTCACGCGAAACAAATGTATCAAAATCTGCATCCGCATTTTGGATACCTTCACGAAGCTCGGCAACTTCCGACATTCCAAAGACTCGCGCGACCTCTGCATCTGGCATTATTCTCTTGGCTTCAGCAACAATTGCAACTTCTGGCTCGCGCGTCAGAAGATCGCCGACTGCATAGGTAAAGTTCCGCTCCGCCTCACTGAACGGCACAGTCAACATGTCATTGAAAACGTTTCTCATTTGCGGGGAGATTTTAAGGCCCGCCGCGTCTGCGCTCGAGTAAACGTCGAGAAAGAAGCCTTTCATGGAATCAAAAGCAGGCTGTAACGCGGCAGACGGCGCCCGGCCCTCCATGATGAATGCTTCGCCGGCGCGGGCGAATTTTTCTTCTTGGCTTCTTGTCCAGGCCTTCCCCGGCTTTGCTCCAACAAAGTCTTCCATTTGCGCATAACGAGCACGGATAGCGTCGGACGCGCCAGGCACGTGAGCAGCATCCGCCATTTCCCGCCGGAAAATATGAAACATCTCATGCGGTGCGGTAGTCGCATCGGAATTCTGGAAGAAGGTGATGACGGCCTTTCCTTCATCAAAGGAGACCGCTCCCCGCGCTCCTGCGGAGCTTTGCGGTTCTGCGGAGCCTAGCGGCGCCTGAGACGGAGATTCAAGCCTTTGTCCTGTTGGAGACATATTAGAGCCCAGCGGCGTCTGAGCTTCGCCGCGAAACTCCACGGGGTTGCGCTCATAATAATCAATGGCTGACTGGCCCGTATCGGCAGCCCACCGTCTGGCGTTGGCGTCAAAAAGCGCGGCATCAGCCTGAGCCCATTGGCGAGCTAAATTCTCATCAAGGTTTGGATTTGCCCGCATCCGCGCTTCAAAATTGCGCTGTTCGAAATCTTGCCGGTGCCAGTCGGTGGAAGAAACCGGTTCTGTCGTTGCCCCACGATGCGGGTTACGCCAATGGCTCACCATGCCCGCAATTGGATGAAGCGTCGCGCCCATAATAGAGCCAAAGAAACCATTCACAAGCGAATCAGCCAAGGAATAATCAGCCTGTGCGGCTGTCATCCCTGAATAAATAAGCGGCTCAATCATGGCCGCGCCAATAGCACCCTCTATCGCTCCTTGTCGTGCAAGAAGGGCAGCGCGCCCCCAACCTGTTGCGCCGGCGATTGCTGCTTGACGGGCGGCATTTTGAGCCAAGAGAGAAGTTCCCATCGCTCGCGTCGCGGAAATGGCGCGTAACGCTGAGATGCCACCACGAAAAGCGAGGCCAGGGACAAAAGCGGCCCCAATATTAATAGGATCAAAAAAGCTGCCGGTAAGCCCACCAGCAAAACTCATCGCATTGTTTATAAAACCGGAGGCGCGGGAAGAAACGTTTTGCCGCCAGAGTTCCTCACCTTTTTGTTCCAGCATAAGCTGTACGTGGTCGCGGGAATACCCTTCGTTGGGGGTAATGACGCCGATAAGCCCCGCCTCTTCTATCATTTTAGCCTGTTCTTCCACGTTAAGCCGCTCTCGAAATGGCTCATACCGGCTATAAAGGTTTCGCGCTCCTTGTATGGGGTTTGTGGCCAAAGCATGAGAAAACCCATTGGCAAAAAAGTCGAGCGTTCCCGGCTCCCACATGTCGGCGGAGAGAGGAACTATCTGATTACGCTCCGGTATTTCCGTAAAAAAGGGCATTACCGGTTTCTCCTAAAAAGCGCAGGGTAATCGAGCGCAACAGACTCGTCGAAATTCTCACCAAGAGCCTCTCGCGCTCCATCAACACCACGGAACATAATCATCCGGTTTGTCTGGATGCGACGTCTTTCTGCTTCGCGGTCAGTCAAATCCGGAGCCAGAGAAGAAAACTCATCCCAGGTTCTTTCTACCGGCCTGCCGTTTTTATCGCGAACAAGAAAACCATGAATAAAAAGCTGCGCCCCGCTTTCATCCTCATTAACCAACCATTCACCATTATCTTGAAGATCACGCTGTATGGTCTGCAACTGGTTTTCATGGCTTCCCAATTCTCTTACGGGATAGAGCGTCTGCAAGAGATGCTCTTCGACGTCTTCAGGGTTTCCGGCAATAGCATTAAGCGAGCGACGACTTCCCTGCATAACGGAGGCCGCGTCAATTGTTTTTCCTTGGCTATCCATCTTTGGAATACGCAAAGAACCGGTAACGGTATATCTGTCGGTAAACCGCGCCGCCGCATCCGACACAGCATCCTTAGAATTTTTCCCGTCTCGCATATATAGCAGGGCAAGAACGCGAACAGAATTTTGTAGGCTTACCGCCGCATCCGTATGATAACCAAAGGTTCGCGCAATTTCCTCGGTTTCGGTACGTAAGCGATCTTCAAAATCTGTATTGTCCGTGCCCGTAAGCCCCAGCACGTTCTTGGTATTTTTAACAAATTCAGGGTCTCGTAAGGCATTCCACAGTCGATCGCCGTCACCAGTATTTCGTATCATGTACGCATGTTGCGCTGCCGCCGGAAGGTTCCCGCCTTGCTTGGAAAAAAGTTGTCGTGAAACGTCAAGGCCATAGGAACCTACGCTTTCCATAACTCGCGCGAGTTCATTCAGGGGAGTACCGGAAGCGTTGATCCTGGCGGCCATATTCATAATGTCTGTTTGCGGAAAAAGGTGTGTAAGCGACATGCCGCGTTTCCCAGCCGCTGCCGCTGATACTTGTGCATAAGTCTGAACGCTGTCGGCGTTCATGTCGCTAAACATGGTTTCTCGCGCCCTGGCGACATCTTCATCGCGGGATACGAGATAGGCGGCACCGTCTTGCGCACGGGCGACTAATTCCTGACCCATTGCATTTGCCACCAGCTTATAAATGGAGTCCTTAATCTTGGAGCCCGGCCCCGCCTCAGGGCGGTTATCGACAATCCAGCGATTGATCTCCTCGCTCGTCATATCCTTCATATCGCGAAGGTGGGAATTTGCTTCCTTGGCTTCCGTATACTTAAGATATTCCCGCTCGCCTCGCTCTTCGCCGTAAAATTCTATGAATTCAGATTTTGCAAAATTGCGATAGCCTGAAATATCTTTTCCTTGCAGTGCATCATTTTGGAAGTCGTTCTGAAGGTTCGTAAACGCGACCGCATTTTCACCCTTCCGCTGTTTTTCGGCATTAGCAAGGGTATTGCGCATCCAGACTTCGTCTTTCGTTGTCAGTTGGTTTTCACCAGAAGGCTTTGAGCCAAGGAGAGAATCAACATACCGCAACGTTTCGTTTGGAATCTTTGTCGGGTTTGCTCCCGCCGCCAACCACTTATTAACGTTCCCCGGCCCCCAGTTGTAGGCCATAAGCGCGAGACGCTCGTCACCATCAAAGGCATCAAGCATTTTTTTAAGGTATTTCGTGCCGCCACGGATATTTTGTTCGGGGTCGAAAACATCCGTAACACCCATTTCCTTGGCTGTCGCCGGCATAAGCTGCATATCACCCGCTGCGCCCTTACGTGAGACATCATGAGAATTACCGCGACTTTCCTGCCAAATAACAGCCTGAACGAGTTCGGGGTCAACACCTTCTTCCTTGGCTATTCTTTCTGCCAAAATAATTTTGCCTTCAGGGAGCGGTGGGTGCGGGCGAACAGTATTGCCGCTTTTGCCTAAAGCGTTATGTAAAACTCTTCGAGCTCTACCGGTATCTTTGTTAGCAAGTGCCATGGTAAACGCGCCGCGAAATGCGCCGCTAACAACTTCTTTGGACGCGGTTCTTTTCGCCTCTTCACTAAAACCTTGACGGTCAAGTTTGCGCCCTTGCGAAGAAAGAGCTTCACCTATCCAACGGTTTAGCTCTTCAGGGTCATTGTAATTTTGCGCGGCCATGTCGAGGGCATTTTCTGTGGCGGCATCATCGTTGCGATCTTCAAAAAGCCGCAACTGGTTCATGATGTGCTGCTGAAGCTTGATAGCTTCGCGCGAAGTAAAGTCGCCTATCTTCCGTTCATACAGCCGCATAGCCAAGGGATTAAGCTGCTTTTCCGCTTCGTCCCGCAAGCCTTGCGCTTCAGATGCAAATTCACTCGCTACAGAGAAAGAGCTTTCCCCTTGGCGAGAAAAATATCCATTTTCACCGGAGGCGGACTGATTAAGCTGCTGAATGTGAAGAGTGGAAAGTTCTTCAGCTTTAGCGGCAGAATAATGCGTATAGATTTCCGCTCCGGCTCGGCCAAGCGTAGAGAGGCCCGCCCCAAAGCGGCCCATGTTTTCCCCATAAGCCTGGTTAGCCTGGTTAATAGCAGCGGAGCCGGCAGCGGCGATGCGAGAGGGAGAATCATCAAGACGCGCGGTTCCCTGCGGAACATACGGAGTCTCGCTTTGCTGTGGTCGCTGGATGCGCGGGGAGCGACCCCTGATAATCATACCTTCATAAACCGGCATTTAATACTCCAACGGTTCGTAGGTGGTGTCCGCTTCTGTGTTAAACTTAATTCCCGCATGATATTCTTCGGTCGTTATGGGTGCGGCGCTAAACCAACAAAGAGCCAGGCTGTCACTTTTGTCTGGCGACCGACCTATTTTCTCTTTGATTTTGTCTTTCTTAAACAACCGCATTTTCCCTGTTGAAGTAAATTCATATTCTTGCGCGGCAAGTTCTTCAGCCAAGGAGGGATCGTCAGGGAGCTTTCCCCCGGCTTTAATCCAGTCCGCCAGCTCTGTATACATTTCAGCCCGTCGGTTTACAAACTTTTCCGTCTTTATCGCTCGTGCCGAAGCAAGAGCCTCTGTCACGGGTATCCCAAGCTCTCCAAGCCTATCAACAAGCCCGGCCCCCACACCAATTGCATCTACAAACAACGCGGCAGGTTTCTTTTCGTTATAAAGCGAGACAACGCGCCCGCATAAATCAGTTAGGCTTAATCCTTTGTATACCAGTTGCGGATGGACAACAAGCCCCTGTCGAAGAGTAATAACGGAGCTGTCATCTCCGTAACGAGCCACGTCCACACCGACTATTAGCGGCGAGTCTTTCCATATATGCTCCGGATATTCTCTCCCCATGGCTTCTTGGATTAAAGCCAAAGGGATAAGAGTCGTCGCCGCCGCAACATTAAAATCGCACAAAAATTCACGAGCAAAGGCGTCCGGCCCCAGTTCAGCCTTAATACGTTCAACTTCTTCAAAATCGAGTACGTTCGTTTTGCTGATGGGATATGAGGCCGCGAACCAATCCGTATTTTCTTCTTTTTGAGCCAAGAGATAAAGATCGCGAAAAAGGTTCGGTCCTTGTGGCGTACCAATAAAAAGGCAACGTCCGTCACGGTCGGCCAGACTTGGGCGGATTACTTCCTGCCAGACTTCGGCTTTACATTGGGCAACTTCATCTATCACCACAAAATCGTAATAGAGGCCCCGCAACGCATCAGGATTATCCGCACCAAACAGGCGGATTTTTGCTGAGCCATTACAGGACGGCAAAGTAATTGATAATTCAGACTCGTTTACAGTTCTAGGTAGAGATGCAGTATAATGTTTCGCATACTCCCAGGCGATACTCTTCGCTTGCGTTCGAAACGGCGCGATAAAAGCAAAATGCCCAAAAGGCTTATCACAAAGCAGTGCCTGTTTTATTAGGTGGTTAACAGCCATAACCGTCTTCCCTGCACGGCGATGCATGACAAAGACGCAAAAACGAAACTTTTCCAAGGCTTCGTGCAATTCAGGGAAGCGCGGAATGTACTGAATTATGATTTCTTTTTGCTTCATATGCTCAGACGCCGCAAGGCTTGCTGCCGCAGGCTTTCTTCCTTGGCTTGTCTTTAGCTCGTCGCAAAGGGATTCGTATACGCCCAATTAGTGCCCATGCCCCAAGTCGTTCCAATTGAAGCTATACCCGTTGCTGCCGTCCCAAGTGCTCCCCAAATGGATCCGCTGGAAACATTACTTGCGGCACTACGAAGACTTGACGCTTGTGCGCGATATGCTCCTGCCTGGTTTTCGTAATTCCAAGCTTCGATTTCCTGGGCATATGCCCGATCGATCCCCTGATTATAAGCGTTAATTGCGCTAATTTCACCGGAGCTGGCGGTATCGGCCAAAACATCAAGGAAACTGCCCTGGTCGACAGCCACGCCGCTCCCGCCCATCTGGGCACGTTGTTGTCCGATTATCCGCGCGGCTTCGAGACGCTTGGTCTGCATTTCTTCATAGCCCTGCTTACGCTCGGCAGATGCCTGCTCCTCAGCAAGGCGTTGATTAGCTGAGGCAATAGTTGCCTGTTGCTCGGCAGCGGCAGCTTGCGACCTATAGTTCGCGGCTTGAGCTTGAGCTTGATTATAGCTGGATACCGTTTGTACCGCGGCTCCAATCCCCATAAGAACAAGACTTGCCCCAAGTGCCATATTACCTCCGTCAGGAAACCAAAGGAAAGCCCAGCGGCGCTTGAGCTGCCTCAGTCGCTGGGAGGCTTGTGCCCACCGCAGGTGTGCCCGCCGCAGGCGTGCCCGCCGCAGGCAGCGGCGTCTGAGCTATCGCGTTTCCCCAAAGTCGATATCCACTGTGATGCTAAGCACCTTAAGTGGAGTTGGTTTGTTTGTTTGTATATACAATGAGCTGTCTTCTCCTTGCCCACCGCGATTACCCTTTGCAAAAAATTACTCGCTCGGGAATGTCTCCGAGCTATACCTGGGCTATTGGAAAAGTTACGCTTAATCAGTCAATTGCCGCGCCGGTAGCCTCTGGCATTTCCGCGGTGCGCGGCTATGAGTATTACACCTGCGGCGATACGCGCTACTGTTGCGAGTACACCCTCAATGAGACTTCTTACCTTGGCTATAAGGTTTCTGCCGTGGATTCGGACGGGGTAGAATCAATAGCGAGTGCCGAGGTACAAATCTGTTTTCGCTATCCTACCGATTGGATTGTCGGCGACTTTGTAACTTTTTGCTGGGTTTGGAATGATACTACTGGTTCTGGCTCTTGTCCCGAATATTACAACGTTTATCGTGACAGCGCGGGATACTATGGCTTTATTGGTACAACTTGTTGTAATGTTTGTTGTTTTATTGATCAGAACTATGAACCCGAGACGTCCATGACGCCAAAGGAAGATTGGGACCCATTTGAGAATGACAATCATCCAGGCACGATCGCATTCCATCAGCAGCGCATGTGGCTCGGCGGTACAAAGAATGAACCGACCACAATCTATGCTTCCAGGACAAGCGATTTCGAGTCCTTCCGCAAATCCCGCCCGCTACAGGATGATGATCCGCTCGAATACCAAATGGCCACTGGCTCCATTGACGACGTCATGTGGCTTAAATCCTTCGGGAATCTTTTTGTCGGAACGACCGGCGGGGAGTTCACGGCTTTAAGCTCCGGCGCGGCTTTAACGCCGGAGGACGTGCAAATCAACTTGCAATCTTCCTGGGGGAGCCGGGGGGTTATGCCGCTCCTTGTCGGCAACGCTATTTTGCATGTGCGCCGAAATGGCTCTCGCGTCATGGAACTTGCCTACAATTGGGAAAACGACTCTTATTCAGGTAATGACTTGACGCTCCTCGCCCCGCACATGGTGGAGGACTCTCCCATTCGGCAGTGGTGTTTTACGCAGTCTCCCGAGCCGCGTATCTGGGCCGTGCGCGAGGACGGGGTCCTCATTTGTTGTACTTACATTCGCGAGCAGAATATCTATGGGTGGAGCCGCCACGTCACAGAGGGCAAGTTTGTTTCCATTATTTCGCTTTGTGGGGAAAAAGGAGATGAAATTGTCCTGTTGGTGAAGCGCGAGATCAGAGGCCAGGAGTACTATTTTCTTGAACGTTTCGCTCCGCGCTTTGATGATAACACGGCCATTGAAGACGCGTTCTTCGTGGACTGCGGCGTGATATTAGACAATAGCCAAGGAGAAAGCGAGCTGGAATCTTCTTCCTTGGCTCATCTCGTCGGCAAAACGGTATCTGTTTTGAATGTCGGCAGTCCGGAAATAGGGCATGGTGTTACCGATCCGGACGCGCCCGAGCCCGGGCCGGACGCGTCGGAGCCCGAGCCCGAGCCGGAGCCGGGTGAGCCGAACGAACCCGATGACGACGATGTTATTATTACTCCGCCTGAAGATGACGGCGACGGCGACGGCGAGGGGGATGACGGTAGCTTAGGTGGTGATTTTACCGCAGAGACGCCCGAAGAGCCGACGGATAGCAAAGGGAGGCTTACGCTGCAATACGGCGTTCCCGGTAAGGTCATTGTCGGGTTGCCGTTCACATCTGTCATGGCTCCGTTGCCAATTGACTCTGAAAATGACTCCGGTTCATCCGTGGGCCTTCGGCGGGCATTGGGGAAAACCAGCATCCGCGTGCACAGAAGCGTTGATTTTGAATACGCCGCGACCAAAAGCGGCTGGCTGGTTGACCGCTCCGCTTATAAAGAAGCCGAATTTTTTGAGGCCCCGTTTCTCCCCGAAAACTATGGAGAACCTGTTCCGCCTTTCAGTGGGACGGTCGAGGTCATTGTCCCTAGTGGTCAAGAAGAAGATAGCTCATTGTACATAAAGACAGACAAGCCGACACCGCTCAGGGTGCTTAGCATCACCGCTGATATTGATTTTGGGGAAACGCGATGATCGCTCAGGCGCCACAAGGGCTTGGCAAAAGAGAGGAGATTATATGGCGATTGGAACCCTCATCGCTATGGGCGTTGCAGCCACGATACAAACGGTATCCAGCTATAACCAGGCTCAGGCTCAAGCCGCAAATTACAGATCGCAAGCCTCCGCTGCTGAACAGCAGGCTGCTATCGCTTCAGCCAACCAGCGCCTTGCCGAGGAACAGGCGTCCGCCGAACGCAGGCAGGGCTATGAAGAAATGCAGACCAAACGCCTTGAAGCCGCGCGGATAATCGGGCAACAACGGGCTCAAATGGGCGGAAGCGGGGTAGCCGTTGACCAGGGTAGTTTCCTTGACGTTCTAGCCGATACCGCCAGTTCCGGCGAAATCAGCGCGATTAACGCTTACAACCAGGGGATTGACCGGGCTTACGCCCAGGAAATTGAAGCCTGGAACTACGAAAACGCGGCCAATGCGTATCGTGCGCAAGCGTCAAGTTATCGTAAGGCCGCGCGCAATTCTTCCAGCGGAGCCATTTGGGGAGCACTTGGAACGGCGGCAGGAGGCATAGCTTCAATTGGAACGACTTGGGGTATGGGCACCAATTGGGAATATACGAACCCCTTTGCATCAAAAGGTTAGCTGAAATCCGTGTTGAGGACTAAATGAAACAGCGGGAAGTCATAATTCAATATACTCCGCGCTTTCCTGAACTGCACGAAGCCTTGGAAAAGTTTCGCTTTTGCGTCTTTGTCATGCACCGTCGTGCAGGGAAAACGGTCATGGCTATCAACCATTTGATAAAACAGGCACTGCTTTGTGATAAACCTTTTGGGCATTTTGCTTTTATCGCGCCGTTTCGAACGCAAGCCAAAAGCATCGCCTGGGAATATGCAAAACATTATACGGCGGTGCTCCCCCGAACCGTTAATGAGTCTGAATTATCGATAACCTTGCCGTCTTGTAACGGCTCGGCAAAAATCCGCCTGTTTGGCGCGGATAATCCTGACGCGCTGAGAGGCCTTTACTACGACTTCGTAGTGATGGATGAAGTTGCTCAATGCAAAGCTGAAGTCTGGCAGGAAGTTGTCCGCCCGAGTCTGGCCGACCGCGACGGGCGCTGTCTCTTCATCGGCACGCCGCAGGGGCCCAATCTTTTTCGTGACCTTTTTTCCTTGGCTCAAAAGGAGGAAAACGCGGATTGGTTCGCGGCCTCATACCCCATCAGCAAAACGAACGTGCTTGACCCTGAAGAAGTGGAACGTATTAAGACCGAGTTGGGGCCGGACGCCTTTGCCCGTGAATTTCTGTGCGACTTTAATGTTGCCGCAGCGACGGCGCTTATCCCCTTGGCTTTAATCCAAGAAGCCATGGGAAGAGAATGCCCAGAACACATCTGGAAGGACTCGCCGTTGATAGTTGGCGTGGACGTGGCTCGCTACGGGGATGACAGCTCCGTCATTACCCTCCGGCAAGGGCTCGTTGTTCATCCGCAACTGGTATACAAGGGATTAAGCCTAACCGATTTGTGCGGGCGCGTCGTCTCGCTCTACAACGAAAAGAAACCCGCCGTGTTGTTCGTGGACGCAATCGGCGTAGGGGCCGGACTTGTTGATAGACTTAGAGAGCTTGGGATACCCGTGGCGGAAGCCTTAGCTTCAGCTCGGGCGATAAAGGCGGACAAATTCGTGAACCGGCGGGCCGAGATGTATACAGAGTTGGCGGACTGGCTTAAAGCCGGAGGAAAGCTCCCCGATGACTCTTTCTTGGCTGAGGAACTCGCCGCGCAAGAATACGAATTCACGTCAACAGGGAAAATGCTGTTGCTCAAGAAAGACAAAATCAAAGAGAAAATAGGCCGGTCACCGGACAAAAGCGACAGCCTGGCTCTTTGCTGGTTTAACGCCGCACCAATAACAACTGAAGAATATCATGCGGGGCTTACGTTCAACACAGAAGCGGACACCGCGTACGAACCATTGGAATACTAAATGCCAGTTTATGAAGGTATGACTATCAGGGGTCGTTCCCCGAACATTCGGCGGCCACAGCAAAGCGAAGCTCCGTATGTTTCTCGCACGACCGCTCGTCTTGACGATTCTTCCGCCCGTATCGCCGCTGCCGGTTCTGTGGCTGTTGATCAGGCCAATCAGGATTATTGGCGAAATATGGGCCACTTTGGCGCGGGCCTTTCCGTGCTTAGCCGAGCCGGAGCGGAAATCTATACGCACTATTCTGCGGCCAAAGCTGAAGAGCTTTCCACCCTTCATATCCAACAGCTCAATCAATCTACCTCCGGTGAGAATGGATATCTTTCCCGCCAAGGCGAAAATTCTTTCTCCGTAGTGAATGAATTTGCATCCGAAGCACAAGATTTGCGCGGGGAAGCGGAAAAGCAGCTTAACCCCTTGGCAATGCGGCTGTATGAGCGGAAGATGCGTGACTTTACTTCACGCGAGTCTATCAAGCTGCAACAGCACTCCATGAATCAGTTGCGGCTCTTTGAAGATCGCAATGATGACGCGGCAACCGAAAACGCTCTTAACCTGGCCGCGCAAAACTATAATGACCCTGAAGAGCTAAACCGCTGGGTAGGGGAGGCCCTTTCTTCGCAAGGGCGTAAGCTTGATCGTCAGGGATTTAACGAAGAGGCAAAGGCAGCCGCATTCAAAGAGGTCATCAGCGGCGCGAAGCGCGGCGCGTTTACCATGGCTCTTGCCACCAAAGATATCGGTGGGGCTCGAAGAGTTTTAAACGACGCTTTAGGCAAAGGCGGCAATACTGTTCGCCCACATTCGCCGCTTCCTGAGGGTGTCGCTATCCTGGCGGAAAGAATAGCCAAGGAAGAAGGCGTTGATCCCGAGCTTGTTCAGGCCGTCATTTGGCAGGAAAGTCGCGGTAATTTCAATGCTACATCGAGGGCCGGCGCGCGCGGCCTTATGCAGGTTATGCCCGCAACAGCCAAAGAGATGGGCATTACGGACGCTTTCGACCCGGAGCAGAATGTCCGTGGTGGCACGAAGTACCTTAAAAAAATGCTTGATACTTTCAACGGCGACGAACGTCTTGCGCTTATGGCCTACAACTGGGGGCCGGGGAACGTCAAGAAGTGGTTGGCGGCGGGGGCGGATCCGGCAAAGATTCCAAACGAAACGTTGCGATATGTTGATTTTCTCCTTGGCTCAAGGCCTTCCGATGAAAACCAACTGACAACGAAAGACGAAGTCTGGATGCGTAATGCCCTTGCCAATGCCGAAAAACAGCGGAAGGGAGAAAGCGCGGTTGCATTTACGAACCTTCAAAATGACTTCCAGAATGACGCGTTGCAAGGAAAAGATATTTCAGGGTATCGCAATTTTGCAAAGTCTGAATTTATAGACGCTTACGGCGAAGAACGTGGCGGGCGGGAATACCTTAAGTATACGGAAGCGAGGGAAGCGAATACTCACCTTCGCGATATGAAGGATATGACGAACGAGGATATGTACCACTGGACTATCGATAACCGCCCCGGTGCGGGACCTGGCAGCAAAATCAAGGACTCCGTTTATACATTGGTGGTGAACGCGATGAACCAAGAATTGGCCGCTCGCGCGCAGGATCCCGCCGCCTATCTTATTTCTCGCGATGAAGACGTTGCCAGAGCGCGGGAGGCCATGTTTAATGACATAAATCCCGATAGCGTTCAGGCATACGCACAGGTATCGGCGGCGGCCGCTGGGAAGCGCGGCATGTCGCTTACGCACCTTTTTTCACAAGCGGATATTCTCAATATGGCCGCCACAATGAACGCCTCCAACGCCCCCTTAGATGAACTTGCGCAAATCATGGAAAGTGTGGGCTCCTATGGCCTTGACGTGCAGCGGCAACTTTGCTCCAAACAGGGCGGGAACCTCCCGGCGGCGGCACAGCATGCGTATATGATACGAAACACCGGTGATGGCAATCGAATGTGGAATGCTTTAAGGGACCCCGAGTTCGTTAAAAACACCAAGAATGTGTTGGGGCTCACGGGCTCGGCCAATACGGATTTTGAAGATCGTTTACATTCTGAACTCGAGGAATTTGCACGAACCTTCGGCTATCATACGGATGCAGCGGTAAGCCTACAGGATTCTGTTCGCGTTCTTGCCCTTCTGTATATGCGAGACGGGAAAAGCGTCGGGAGCGCTGTATCGGATGCGACGGCGCGGTTTACCGACAGATATACCGTTGCCGGTTCTTTGCGTATTCCAAAGGTGGATAGCCAAGGAAAAACAATCGACGCAGCCGCCGTTATGCAAGGGAGTCGCTGCTTACTGAATAATGTTGCCGGAAATCCCGAAGATATCGAAGAACATCTCTTGCATACGCTCTACCCCGTGAGGGAAGGCGGGAGCCATAAAAAACAGTTGCAGGCCATGCAGCACGATCTTCAGGATAATGGCGAATGGCTGGTTAACGAGGATGAGAGCGCGGCACGACTTTTTATTCACGGTATCCTTGTTCGCGACAAAAACGGCAAGCCGATAGAAAGAACCTGGGATGAACTTTCTTCCTTGGCTTCTCTTTTGGCTGACCGCGAAGCGGAAGCCCGTCGCATTCGGACAAACCAGATGATTATGTTCCAAGGGATTGACTTCTATGGCCCTTGATTATCCCAGGCTTTTTAGGAGAAATCGGTAATGCCCTTCTTCACGGAAACGCCGGAACTTAAGCAGATTGTCCCCTTTTCTGCCGACATGTGGGAGCCGGGGACGCTCGACTTTTTCGCCAATGGATTTTCTCACGCCTTGGCTACGAACCCCGTGCAAGGAGCGCGAAATCTCTATAGCCGGTTTGAGCCGTTTCGAGAAAGGATAAGCCTTGAAGAGCAGGGCCGAATGATAGAAGAGGCGGGGCTAATCGGCGTTATTACCCCCACCGAGGGGTATTCCCGCGAGCATTTGCAACTCATGCTGGAACAAAAAGGTGAAGAAATTTGGCGGCAAAACGTTTCTTCCCGCGCTTCCGGCTTTGTCAACAATGCGGCAGGTTTTGCCGGTGGACTTGCGGGGAGCTTTGTTGACCCCATAAATATAGGTTCCGCTTTTGTCCCCGGCCTCGCTTTCCGTGGCGGCATTTCGGCGTTACGCGCCATTCCCGCGACCCGCGCGGTGGGAACCTCTCTCTTGGCTCGAAATGCGGCTCGCCAAACGGCGATCGCTTCCGCAACCGGCTGGACACGTGCAAGCCTTCTTGCGCGACAAGGGGCCGTGGAAGGGGCGATTGGCGCGGCCATGATTGAGCCGCTTGTTTATTCAGGAATGACCGCCGCTCAGGCCGACTATTCCCTGGCTGATTCTCTTACGAATGTTTTCTTTGGCTCCATGATGGGCGCAACACTCCATCCAATCGCAGGGATGGTTCATCATTGGCGGCATCCGAACGCGACCCCCGATTCTATTCATGCCACCGATTGGTACCGACAGGATTTTGAACAGCGCAATTTTGAAGCACGAATGCGGGCGAATCCAAATCTTGATGAAAGCTTGGCTCGCCAATGGGCGCAGGCCGATGCCGCGCTTTTTGACGCCAACGCTAGGCGGTGGGCCGTCGATACGGGCCGGTCGGTTCTCGATTATTATGAGCGCAACCCCGTGGAGTTTCGCGGTGAAGCTCAGACGCCGCTGGGCTCTAATATGTCTTCAACAGGACAAAGGCTTGAATCTCCGTCTCAGATGCCGCTAGGCTCCGCAGAATCGCAAAGCTCCGCAGGAGCGCGGGGAGCAGTCTCCTTTGACGAAGGAAAGGCCGTCATCACCTTCTTCCAAAATTCCGACGCGACGACCGCCCCACATGAGATGTTTCATATTTTTCGGAGGGAAATGGCGGAAGCCGCCCATGCGCCCGGCGCGTCCGACGCTATTCGCGCGCGTTATGTGCAGATGGAAGACTTTGTCGGAGCAAGGCCGGGAAAGGCCTGGACAAGAAGCCAGGAAGAAAAATTCGCCCGCGCCGGGGAAGCGTTCCTTATGGAGGGCCGAGCTCCATCTGCTGCATTGCAGCCCGCCTTTGATTCCATGAAAGGCTTCTTTCTTGATGTTTACTCAAGCGCGGACGCGGCGGGCCTTGAAATCTCTCCGCAAATGAGAAACGTTTTCAACGACATGTTGACCGTGCCATTCAGTGAAGCGGAACGAAATTTTACCTATGCGGTCGGCGATATTCTGACGCGCGAACCTGAAGTTTCGATAGCCGCTGAAGCCAAGAGAATAATGCCGGATGCGGAAGTTGCGCGGAGTGCCGGAACGTCGGAAGTTGTCGAGCTTCGTGAAGGCATCCGAAATGCGGACGCGGACTTTACTACATTTGTTTCGCGCGAAGCAAATCTTTCAGAGGAAGCGCGGAATATCATAGCCGAGGCTGAAGGGGCAATCGCCGAGTCTGATGCCAGGCTTTTGCAATATGATGTCGCCGACGCCGTAATGCCGGAAATCCTTGACGCCGTAAAACAGGGCGAGGTGCGGGAATCTTTTTCCTTGGCTTCTCCCGGTCCCGAACGGCTAAACCCCGAGGATATCACGACGCTCTATGAGTCTGCTGTCGAAAAGCGCGCCGCAGGCATGGATGATGGTGAAATTCTTAATGCTATAGCGGAAGAAATTAATAAAGACCGAATTATCGAACTTGCCCGAAACCGGGCCTTGAGGCTCCAACGCAACCGAAACGTAGAAAACCTGGGGTATGTGCTGAATACCTTTAGAGGCAAAGAGAGCGATGGTATCTCGGCCCTTCTTGTTGGCTCTAAATATGTCCGCGAGGGCAGCCATATGTCTGTTGATTCCTTGGGCGTCGGGCTTTCCGGCCAGTATAGAGGAGAGCTCGCGGCGGAATTAAACAGGCTTTCTCCCGCGCATTTCCGGGCCTTTCGCACAAATACCTTGCAGCGGGAAATTGCGCGTGCTCTCTATACCATGAACAATCCCGACGCGCCAAAATACAATGGCCCCAAAATGGCCATGGAAATTGCCGAAGTGGTATATCGTATTCAGGAAAAGGCCAGGGTAAAAGAAAATCGCGCTGGAGCCTGGATTGGGCGTCTTCCCGGCTATATCGCACGGCAAACCCATGACGCGTATCGCATCCGTAAAGGCGGCAGCCAAGCCTGGACGGGTCTCATGAATGAAAGCCTTGATTGGGTGAGAACGGCGGATGGGGCGTATCTGAACGACCTTGCTGGACGCGAAAAGTTTTTGCGCGATTCATATACCGTTATGTCTACGGGCAAACACGTTCGTCAAAACACCATGGCGAACGAACTTGCGCGAACGAGCCGCATCGGAAGCGCGGCGGCGCGGGCAAGCCGTGAACGCGTATTCATTTTTAAGGATGCCGATGCCTGGTTTGGCTATCAGGAAAAATACGGCACGGGGAAGCTTTCGGATACCATTGTGCATGGCCTTGATCGGGCTGCCAAAAACACCGCGCTTATGCAGGTTTTAGGGCCAAGCCCGCAGGCGGGGCTTGAGAGCTTGCAGCGTGAAGCCACGAACGCGCTTTTAAAAGTAGGAGACGATAAGGGCGTTCGTGCGATAGATAGCAAGCGTATCCGCAATCAAATGAAAGAGGTTGACAATACCATCAACATTGAGGGGAACCCCTCGCTTGCGCAAGTCGGCCGCAATGTCCGCGTCTTTGAAAACGTAACGAAGCTTGGCGGTGCGGTCATCTCCGCCTTTTCCGATATCCCGAACCTGGCTGGGGCCCTTGCCTATCGCGGCGCGGGTGGCTGGTGCGAAAACATACTTGCTGCCATTCGCGGACTTGGCAAAGGGCGTGGCAGCGCGGAGCAGCAGCGTATCCTTGCCTCTCTTGGCGTGTACTTTGACTCTACGATGCAGACAATGGCAGCCCGCATGTCGAACGGCGGCCTGGACGCGGTGGGTATCAACAATAGGCTGAACGGCATTCAAAACCTGTTCTTCCGCCTCTCCGGCCTTTCCTGGTGGACGGATACGCAAAAGGCCTCGGCGGGGTTAATGCTTTCGCACGATTTGGCCAGACAAAAAAATAACTCCTGGGCGAGGCTCACACATAAGCGGCAACGCGCTCTTTCGCTCTACGGCATTGATGAAGGCAAGTGGGAAATTATCCGGCGCGGCGAAACGAAGGCAGCAGACGGGCGGCACTATCTGACACCTGACGGCATTGAAACCGTGCCGGATGAAATGTTCGCAAACTACTTGCGAAGCCAAGGAAGAGGGGTGACGCCTTCTTCTATCCTGGCTTTGCGAGAAGAAATTCAGGACCAGTTTCGCACCTATTTTTCGGACGGCATCGGTGACGCGGTCATTGAGTCTTCCGCCAAAACCCGGGCTATGCTACGACAGGGACTCAGTGCGGGAACTATCCCTGGTGAATTTTTCCGCTTCATCGCGCAATTTAAAGCCTTTGGTTTTGAATATGCGAACCGCTTTCTATCGCGGGAAGTATATGGTTACGGCGCGAACAGTTTTACCGAAGGATTGGCGGGGCAGTTTGTGCGTAACCAATATGGCGAGTCGGGGCATCTGATGCGGCAGATTGCCGCAATGACGCTTTTCGGGTATCTTTCCCACAGCGTCAAACAATTGGCTGCGGGGAAAACACCGCGTGACCCCGCAGACGCGCGCACATGGGTGCAGGCTTTGACACAAGGCGGCGGGCTCGGTATTTACGGAGACTTTCTTTTTAGCGAATTAGGGAACGCCAAGAACCGGTTTGGCGGTTCACCCCTGGCTACCTTTTTGGGCCCAACCGCCAGTTCGTTGGAAAGTTTCTACAATTTGTATGTTGACCTTATGAACGGCGACGCAAAGGCGGCAAATACGTTCCGCACGCTCTGGAGCCATGTGCCGGGGAACAACCTGTTTTACTTTAAAGGCGCATTTGATTATTTAATCGCATATAATCTTTATGAAAGCCTGAACCCTGGCTATATTTCCCGTATGAAGCGGCGCATCGAACGGGAACAAAACCAGATGTTCTGGCTCGACCCAGGAACCTTTGTGAGGTAATAGTATGACTCTTGATACAATAGTTCGCCGCGTTAACTATCAAGGCGATGACCGCACCACTTGCTTTTCCTTCCCCTTCAAGGTTTGGGGCGAAGAGCAGGTCGTTGTTTATTGTTCCAATTCTGCAACGTCCTGGACGGAAACGAACATTACGCAGCAAACGACCGTCACGCTAAACGACGATAATTATGGCGGCGCGGTAATTTTTAAAAACCCTCCGGCTTCCGGCTCAAACCTCGCCATCGTGCGCGAAGGAAACTTTTTACAGGAGGACGAATATCTTTCTGGCTCTCGTTTTGACGCGCACGAGATAGAAGACCGGTTTGATGAAGATGCCGCCGAGCGACAGGAACTTCTTGACGCCACCGCGCGCTCCATCAAAGTGCCGAACTCCAGCACCCAGACGCCAGAAGAAGTCTACGAAGAACTCCTTTCTGGCGCGGCCTTTGTGAATAATGCCATTGCCACTTTAACGGAACTCTACAATCAGGCCCTGTATTATTACAATCTGACCATGGGGTATCTTGGCGAAACGAGTTATGTGCAATCGAAGGAAACCTCCTTCACTGTTGACAAAACACACATTATTGACAGTGAAGGCGAATGGGTTTATACGTTTAATGACGGCTTTACGTATTACCCCACGACCCATCAGCTTCTTGTCACGGTTGACGGGTTGGCTTTAACGCCCGACATACATTTTAGTGAAATCGGTAAGTATGGCACCGAGTCCTCACAAATCCGGTTTAAAATCAACATGTACCAGGGCCAGCAGGTTTACATTAAGGCCATGTTCCTGGGAACGGAAGCGTTTAATGTTAAGCTCCAGGAGATGGATGATAAGATTGAAGACGCAAACAAGGACTTCGAAAACAAGACAAATGAGTTAAATAACCTTATTAAAGAAACAACGAACAAATTTCAGGCCATCATTGACGGGCTTGACGAAGAAATCACGCAGACCGCGAGCCTTATTCAAGACGCCCTGGAAATCGTCGGCACGACTGAAAACTGGCGCACCTTTCAAGATGCAATAACCGAACTTAACTCTATCTACGCAACGTTCACTTCAAACGAGCTTCCCACGCAGGGCTATTGCGTGCTTAATTCGGCATACTCCGGCGGCTCTTGTCTAACCCTGCCGGGGGATGTCTGTTATTTCAAGGATACCAACACACTGCACCTCGCCATTGACGGCCTGGTTCTTTCTCCGAAATATTTTGAAGAAGTTGGTGGCTGCATTTGTACAAACGTCTTGCAAGAGGCCTGCTACTATGGCGCGAAATTCGTAAAAATCTGCGAAGGCGTTTGCCTGTATAAATGCCAGGAACTACACGCCTGGACGGAAAGTTTCTGGGGCCGTGAGGGCTGGGAGCCGGAGGTATATCAGCGGGACATCACCACACGTCTTTATGCAACCTCTACATCCGGATGTGTTTATCATTCTGATGATTTGGGAAGAAGCTGGTCCTCATACTCACAGCAGGCAGAAGAAGAAAGCGGCTCCGCAGAGCAGCTGCCCGAATGTCTCCGGGGGCAACGGATTGTCGCAACAAGCGATACGCTGTGGGCGTTTACTGCTCCGCAGAAGACTGAAGATAATGGCACAGATGACGAGCTGGAAGACAATAACCAGGAAGAAGGC
>Ga0192242_10276_pt1 | contig 22526 bp, 16 predicted proteins | sample Koala_Koa27_J3_FD_131235 | JGI IMG/M metagenome (GOLD analysis project Ga0192242, IMG submission 131235) | Enriched cells from koala feces incubated with labeled cellulose particles, San Francisco Zoo, California, United States - Koala_Koa2-7_J3 ...
AGGAGATGATTCTGGAGGTTCTGAAGGACAAGGGGGTAAAGCTTGAGGAACTGACAGGTATCGTGGCACGCGGAGGCCTGCTTCCGCCGGTGAAAGCGGGCGCTTATGTCGTTAATGACGATATGGTATGGCAGCTGAAGAACAAGCCGGCCATGGAGCATGCGTCGAATCTGGGAGCCGTGATTGCGGAATCGATAGCGACCCCGCTCGGTATTCCGGCGTTTATCTATGATGGTGTGACGGTGGACGAGATGTGGCCGATCTTAAAGATTACCGGTTTGAAGGAAGTTACCAGAAAAGGTATCGGACATAATCTGAATACCCGTGCGGCCGCAATGAAATACGCGCGCGAGCACGGCAAGGCATACAAGGATTGCAAGCTGATCGTGGTTCATCTGGGCGGAGGCATTTCCGTTACTCTGCAGTACGGCGGAAAGGTTGCCGATATTATCAATGATGAGGACGGTCCGTTCGCTCCGGAGCGTTCCGGCGGGCTGCCGATCCAGTCTTTTACCAGCTATTTCGGAGAGTCCGGTATGACGACGAAGGAGATGCTGAAGAAGCTGAAATCCAGAGGCGGTCTGGTGGCGCACCTCGGCGTGAATGACAGCCGTGAGGTGGAGAAGATGATAAAGGCCGGTGATGAGAATGCGAAGCTGATCTATGACGCCATGGCGCTTAATGTGGCGCGCTGTGTCGGCGAGGAGGCTGCTACCGTAGCCGGCGACATCGAGGGTATTGTTCTGACCGGTGGTATTGCGTATTCGGAATATTTTACAAATGAAGTCAAGAAAAATGTAGAGTGGATCGCGCCGGTGACCGTATATCCGGGCGAGAATGAGATGGAATCTCTGGCGCTCGGCGGACTGCGTGTTCTGCGCGGCGAAGAGGAAGCGAATACGTTTGTGCGGTCAGAGTAAGCAATACATTTGCATGATTGGAGAAACCGACTTTCACGGATCGTGATGACTGCGCAGCAGCCATAGACGTTTCGTATGAAAATGCCCCGTTTGTCAGCAGATGACAGCGGGGCATTTGGAATTATGCCGTATTTTGTGTGTTCATTGAAACTTGTAATATTTCCGTACCAACCGGAAGGCTGCGAGCATGAATTTGTTTCCGGCTTTTGCTTTCGGGTGAGTAGCTTTGCCTACCAATGTTCGCCGGAGGCAGTGATATTGTTTCGGGCTCTTCTCCCGCATATTGTCCCAGAATTGTTCTCTGTCCAGAGCGGCTTCCGGCGTGCCGGCGATTGTATAATGAGAGGAGACGGTTCCGACCATGAGAGCCAGAAAATTGTACAGATATTTTGCCAGCTTTGGCTGATCTTCTTTTAATTTTGCCAGATCCGTATGATCCAGAATATGGTCAATCACGCGGACATACTGATCCAGCCGGCCGATGAGCACAGATTCGTTAATGGACTGATCTGCTCTGCCGATGTAATACTGGTACAGGTCGATGTTCACATAGTAAAGGTGCTTTGCATAGGGGAGCGGTTCAAAGGCAAGGATATTGTCAACGTAAAAGGTATGCTCCGGCAGACGCACGCCGCACATACGCAGCAGTTCAGTCCGGTAGACGAGGGCATGCATGATCATACACTGTGAGGGAAATATATGACCCATATCTTCCCATGAGCACAGCTTTTCTTCAGGGAACAGATTGGAAAAGCTCTGGCGGTGTGCTTTGCCTTCATCCAGATGATTGTATACATAGTTTGTGATATAAAGATCCGGCAGCGGCCGTCCGGTGGTAAAGCTTACATGCTTGCGGATCGTCCGGAGTATGGTCCGGTAAGCTGCCGCGTCAAGCCAGTCGTCTGAATCAACGACTTTGAAATAGACGCCCGCCGCCAGATTCAGTCCGGCATTGACGCCGGAGCCGTGGCCGCCGTTTTCCTTATGTACGGCCCGGACGATGCCGGGATATTTTTCTGCATAGGTGTCGATGATCCCGGGGGTCCGGTCGGTGGAACCGTCGTCGATCAGAATGATCTCCACATCCTCTCCGCCGGGCAGCAGGGACTCGACACATCTTTCCAGATAATCCTCTGAGTTATAACAGGGAACGGTAAACGTAATGTATTTCATGATGCTTATCCTCTCGTTTGGATCGTTTTTCCTTTTCATAGCAATGCCTGGCGAAATGGGTAACATCTGTTTCGCGTGATTTATGATTATCTTAATCTCTCTTTGTGAACAATATATGACTGAATCCCTTAATATTTCCTGAACAATAGTAAAAATTCTGATTAAAATGTAAAAATCGTGAGTTTATGTTTGTTATTGACTTGACATTAATTTGCGGAGTATGAGGGTAAAGTGAAGGAAGCCGTAAGGTAAAATGAAGAGAAAAAAGGAGCGAAGCTCTTCGCTGATAAAGCAGAGCTTCACTCCTTTTTTTTTGCGCAGGGATGCGGAATGTGACAGCTGTTCTGTCCACAACCCGCGCGGTGAGTAGGAGACAGATTTATGCGTTTTTCTTTGAACGACAGGTGATGACCGCCAGAATTGCCACAATAATCTGGATAATGATCAGTATCGTAATCAGACCGAAACTCCCTCCGGAAGTTTCATAATAATATCCCTCCAGCCCGCTGCAGAGAGCCCGGATGAGCAGGTAGGGGAAAATCTGAATGAACGACAGGATAATGGTCAGTACGCTGCTCCTGCGTCCGTTGAAAGCCAGGTTGATCAGTGCGATAATAATACCGAGCACGAGCGGCAGGATAACTGCTACGGTAAACATGGCTCTCTGTGCGCCGGCATAATCCGCCAGCTCCGCAAAGGACAGAATCGATCGGCCGGTGAGTCTTGCCGGTATGTCTGTATTGAGTCCGAGGGCACTCGCCAGGTCGCCCATCGTGCTGATTGATTCATACATGACGGCGAAGGGCAGGACAAAGAAGAACAATACGTGCAGCAGTCCGGCCACGATCAGAATGATTTTAAAGATACTTTTTTTCATAGCTTTTTACTCCTTTTGATATTTTGTGTCGTGTGTTGCCGTGACGGTTGTATCAATCGTCACGTGCACTTTATAACACAATTATTTTGAGTGCAATAAGGTGGATTTTTACAATTTCATTATTTAAAAAGCAGTTTTTTTCATTGTAAAAATCAACCTTATTGATGTTGCGGAAAAAAGTGAATAATATGTGTCTATCTTAAAGAAGGGAGATTATGAAATGAAGAAGATCATTGCATTATTACTGACGGGAATGATGGCCGTCAGTCTTACGGCCTGCGGAGGTTCCGCAAAGAGTGATGACACTGCCGATGCGACGGATGCCGTTACCGAGACGGAATCAGAGACCGATACGGACGCTGATGACGATGCAGAGGAGGAAGACGCGGACACAGATGACACAGAGGAGGAAGACAGCACCATTGTTCTGGAAAACTTTGAGAATGCTGTCATGGTGTATGAGGACGGAGATGACACGTTTGAGGTCAAGTCCGTGGAACTGGCGGACGACGGGCTTTTTATAAACTATGAAGGCCATGCCGCTTCCAACGGTTATCGGTCAGGACTGGAAATCGGCGGTCTGGTTGTAAACGGTTGTTATCTTAATCAGTTTCTGGAATATTGTGATGAAAGAGATTCGGAAATCACTCATCAAGCCGCGACATACGGAGAGGGCTGGATACGGGTGGATGCAGATATCCTGACGGCTCTCGGAATTAGCGAGCTGGAAGAAGCCCGTTTTGGAGTGACGTTATATGATTACAGCGATTACGGCTCACATGAACATGTTTCTTTTGATGTGGACATTTATCCCGGTACGGCGAAAGAGGTTGTTTATGAAACGGGAGATAATGCGATCACTTTAATAGACAATGAGGATATCACGGTTTCCATCGTAGGGGGAGGCTGGTATACAAGTGCTTCGGGAGATCTTAAGGGATACCGGATGTTTGTCTGCTGCAGCGGAGACAGCGATGCTGACTGTTCTGTTTCCGTTGATAATATTACATTGGAAGGTCTGGACAGTACGTTTGGTTACTGCAATTTTTATCCGAATGCGGTGCAGTACAGCAGCGATTATTATGCTCTGGATGAGTTGCCTGTGGCAGCCAGAGTCCTTATATCTTTCGAAGATGCGGATGCGAAAAGCGGTGATTCGTATGGGGATGCTGTCAGTGCCATGTCATCCCTGAATGCAACCATTGAGATTACATATTACGAAGATGGCAACGAAGATGGTGACGGAGAGGGCGTGACGAGTACGATTGAGACTGACCTCATGGCTTTGAGCGGACCTTTCGTGCCTTCTGAGGAGGAATAAATGTATGAATAGAAAACTGGCGGCATTTGTGCTGATGCTGACGCTGCCGACAGGCTTGCTGTTCGGTTGCGGGTCGACGATCGACGGGAACACGGGCACAGATATTTCGGAGGATGCAGAATTAAATGTATCGGAAGCGGCAGAAACAGAAGCAGACATATCGGAAGAGACAGACGCTGATCTGTCGCAAGAGACAGAGTCTGATACATCACAGAGCGCGGAATCCGATTCGGACCTGTACTGGTTTGAAGATGTGGTGGAACATGAAACGATCAGTGTCGGGGCTGAACATATCGTCGCTTTAAAATCAGACGGCACGGTCGTCGCGGCAGGCAATAATGATGACGGCCAATGTGATGTGTCGGACTGGGAGAATGTCGCAGCAGTCAGTGCCGGATATGACCATACGGCTGCTCTGTATTACGGAGGAATGGTCTGGGCGGTCGGATTTAACGGATATAAAACTCATGCATGCAGTGATGTGTATGACTGGTCACAGGAAAACTTAACCATCTGTGCCGGACAGGATGTGACAATGGCGCTGAAATTTGACGGTACCGTAATGGCTACAGGGGAAGACTATGATGTGTCCGGCTGGACGGATATCGTGGCGATCGAAGCCGGAGGCATTCATGTGATGGGAGTGAGATCTGACGGAACTGTGGTTGCAGCCAGTAATAATGATTACGGTCAATGCGATGTATCCGGCTGGACGGATATTGTGGCTGTCAGCCCGGGAGGCTGGTATTCAGTTGGTCTTAAGTCTGACGGCACGGTTGTCGCAGTCGGCGATAATATGGATGGTCAGTGCGATGCGGCTGATTGGACAGATATTGTGGCGATCAGTGCCGGAGGCGGACATACGCCGGGGCTTAAATCCGACGGAACGGTCGTTGCGGTCGGCAATAACGATTTTGGTCAGTGTAACGTAACGGAATGGACGGATATCGTGGAGATTAGTGCCTGCGAGGGTATTTCGGCAGGGCTGAAATCCGATGGTACGATTGTTCTGACCGGTGATGTAAATGACGAAATGCTGGAAGCGCTGGAATGGACGGACATTAAAGTGCCGGTTCGATAAAAACGATTAAGGCAGAAATAAAGAAGAAAGCCAACGGAGGGGATATTCCTCAGTCGGCTTTCTTCTTTTCGAATTTGTTATTTGTGAAGTTACGATTCACAGTCCTGCGTCTCAGCAAAAGCAACGGATGCGCTGTGGATTGTAACTGTGCGGATTCAATTCACGGCCGGAAGCTGTTCGTTATACCGATTACAGTTTGCGTAAGCGCTCTCCAGCTGTTGACTGTCCAGTTTTGCCGCATCCGTGCTCTCCCAGGGCTGTTCAAGATCCCATGCATAGGTCAGTGCGCGGGCGCTTCCGTAGAGATTGTTGTCCGTGTCGATCGCACCGCCCATGCCGATATAACCATCCTCAAGACGGTTTTCCTCCGCCGAGATGTATCCGGAGTCCGTTGAAACAACTTTTATATTTGTCCAACTGCCGAAGGTTTGTTCGCATTCTGCCGCTTCTGATGCGTCGGCTGCTACATAGACGAAGCTTCCGTCTGATCTCAGCCCGGCTACATAATTCTCCTCGTCGATGTCATTATCCTTATCCGTGACGATCCAGACAATGTCCTCCCAGGAACTGATCTCTTCCAGATAATAGGGAATATCGTCCGCTCTGACCGGTTCACTCTCGGATTCGGAAATGGCTCTTGCAACCAGCGTGCCGTCGTATCTCAGGCCGATCAGGGTGTTGCCGACCACATAGAGCATGGCAATGCCGGACCAGTCGCTGATTTCCGTGATCTTGCCGGTTCTGATGTTGCCGTAGGCGGCGGTTCCGTCCTCCCGGACGAATGCGAGCGTTTTGCCGCCGAAGACGGTTACATATTTGACGTTTTCAGCGCCCTCGAGTATGGGTATTTCCGGATCGTCATTATATTCAATCCAGAACTCTCCGAAATATACAATCTGTCCGTCATCGGTCACCCCCGCGATGATATGGTTATAATAACTGGAATTAAAGCGATACCAGTCATTAAAATAAGTAACTGTGTAACCGGGGAACATCTCATCATCGCCGTACCAGACCTTTCCGTTGGCGTCCAGAAAAATCCCCTTGTTGTCATAGGCAGTGATACGGAGCTCCTGAATTTCGGCAGTGGCCTGTCCGTCGCTGACTAATTGTGCGTAGGTGCTCAATCTGCCCGATGCATCAAGACTTGCATAGAGCACAGTGCCGTCGGCATAGAGCGTGTATCGATCAGCATCCAGCTCCTTTGAGCCTCCGCTGTCTACGCAGGAGAAAAGCATATTGTTTTGAATGGCTTCCTCAATGGCGGCGGCCTCGGCTGAGTCTTTCGACAAAGAATCGTTCGAATCACTGTCATTTTCCGTTTCCGCATCTGCGGTTTCGTCGCCGTAGGTGTCCGCATCATCGTCTGCGGTATTTTCGTTTTCATCAGCGGCAGCGGCATTGTTTTCCTCTGTCGTCTGTGATGAAGAATTATTCGTGCTTTGGCCGCAGGCTGTCAGGCTGATCGCCAGAATACCAGCAAGCAGCATTACTGTCAGTTTTTTCATAACATCTCACCTCGAATTTGTTTTTTGTGACGATAACGATGAAACCGCGGTTTGTCAATAAGGTAAATTTTTACAATCAGTTTCTTTTTGAAAATGTAAAAATGAACCTTATTGCTGATATGGAAAATATTGAATAAAATACCATCGGCATATTTGTATTTCCGGATTTTACTGTGAAAGTGTCGTGAATAGACAGACAGATGGACATGCTTGCATGGCCAGATGGCTGGATATTCGACGACCAAGACGGTATGAGCAAGTAGCGCGATAGCGCGGATTGCGAATACCGGCGGCGATTGCGGGAGTGCGAAGCACGGAGCAATCGACTTTCATAGATAGTAATGACTGAGAAGCAGTCATTTCCATTTGTTGAATCTTCGGGAATACCCATCGAAAAGGAGGAAGAGTGAAATGAAAAAAAGAGTTATATCCATATTACTGGTATGTGCTGTCGGCGTGTCTCTGGCGGCTTGCGGCAGCAAGAGTTCAAAGACGGATTCGTCTGCGGAGAACGGAAGTGCCGAAACGGAGATCGATGCGGCAGGCGCTGCAGAAACTGATAACACGTCGGAGGATCAGGAGACGGAAGACATCGATGAATCAGGAGCATCAGACTCGATTGTGATGGATTTCGGTGATGTCGGAAATGATCCGAATAATATTTTTTCTTACCAATATTATGGCGGCATGGCGTTTGATGAGGATTACATTTATTATTCCTCCGGAGCCGGAATATTCCGTGTCCCATATGACGGTTCGGAGGAAACGCAGATTGCTGACGTTGGCGAGGTAGAATTTTTAAATGTTTATGACGGATATCTGTATTATGTAAAAACTTCTCAGGACAGGGATACCGTCACTTCCGTTATGAGGATCAATCGGATTAATTTAAGTACGATGGAAGCTGAACCGGTGATGGAATACAGCGGCGATTACTGGGATGAGCCGGATGTGAATAGTGTTCTGATTGTGGACGGATACCTTTTCTGCAGGTTCGATGATGACGGAAGGGAAGTTACGATCGTACGTGTGGTAGATCTTTCGACCATGAGTGTGTATGAGGCGTGCCGCCGGTCGGCTGACAATCTATATCCGGTTCTTACCGTGTCCGGAGACGATGTGTATGTGTTTTTTAATGACGGAGACGTAAGCAGCAATGAAAATTCTGTCTACAAGCTGTCTCTTTCGGATGCCGCGCAGCAGAGTCAGTTTGAACAGGTCGTCAGCACCAGCTCATTCGGACACAGCTCGGCTATGATCATTCTGCCGGACGGGTTGTATCGCTTGAAAAATGACACGCAGTATTACTATGCGGCTTTTTCGGATATTGATGAAGAATCGAACTCATGGTCTTACAGTGATGATGAAAATAAAATCGGACAGGATTTATCCTCACTGGATGAGGACACGGCAGATCTGATCGCTTATCCGGAGTGTTCTTATCTGATCGAGGATACGTTGATGACGATCAATTCGAGATACGCGGCAGAAAGCTATGAGGAGCAGACCGGTCATATGTATGATGATATCATCTATGATGTCTATTGCTATGAGGATTTTGATCTGGCCAATCCCGAGCTGATCGGAACCTATCAGGGCTTATACGCGAGCGGGGTACATGACAATGAGCTCTATTTTGTGCTGTATTCATCTGTAGATGGCGTATCGCAGAGATCGGTAATGAGTGTTTCATCGGACGGAACCGTCACAACTATCCGATAAAGTGGGGAGGGATCTGATTGAAAAAGCAATCATCTATGATGGTCTGGCTGATGATCGCGGCTGTCTGCATCGGGCTTTTGCCGGATATGGCGGAGACGGTCATTGAAACGCTGACGGGGGATTCTCTTTCGGGAATTCTCTCGTTTGCGGTCACCTTTGTCACGGGATGTCTGGGTCTCATTTTTTTCCTGCAGGCGGTTTATCTGTGCTTCGGGAAGCGGACGGCGGACGCCGCCGGGAAGCCGGACAAGTTATCTTACATACTGGGATGCTTTCCGTGTCTTCTGATCTATCTGTTTATTATGTATCTCGGTGACCACGCAATGCCGGTTCTGGCATTGGGACCTGTGGTCATGAAAGTTCTTTTTGCCGTGATACTTATCGTTGTAATCGTGGTTTTGCTGGTGCTGTCCGGACTTGGCTTTTTCTGCTGGATGAACAGTGCGCAGACGGTTCCGCAGGCGCATCCGATACGACGTTATTTTTCCAGGATTTTTCTGGGGATTCCTGCGGCGGTTCTTCTCTGGGCGGCACTGGCGGCTCCGGCGGTCGGCCTGGTTTTGCTGCAGCGGATTTCCGAAGACCCGATGGAGCTGCTTCGTCATCTGGTTCTTCTGATCGGATCTGTCGTGACGGCGGTACTTTTGTACGCGGCGATGGCGCTCACGGAGAAAATGATGAAGAAGGCGGCAGATGCGGCGGCATCGGAGATCGACGTACCTGCGTCCGGCAGGCGGTATCTGCCGCGGCTGGTTATGGCGGTTCTCTGTGCAGTTCTGTTCTTTTCTCAGAATCTGGCGCAGATCACAGAAAACGAATCGGCTTTTCTGGATGCCTGGCTGCAGGATGCTCTGGTTGAATACAATATTTATCTGGCATCCCTTGATATCGGCGGCGCCGCGGCGATCGCAGAGGAGGCTGTGGAGCAGATGGACAGTGCGCTTCTGGCTGCTGAAGAGGCAGAGCAGGAGGCGGGACAGGATGCAAAAGCACTGAAAAAGGCGGAAAAAAATACGGAGAAGATGGAGAACGTCTGCGAAAAGTACGACATTTTCCGCACAGACGGAGAAGCATTGGCTCTCTGGGAGCAGTATAAAAAATACGGCAGCGCGGACGCGGATCTGGTAGAGGATGTGCTTCTTCTTGCGGAGGAAAATCCCGACAGCTTTCAGATACAGTATGTCGCGGCGACGATCGCGAGCAGCCTGACCTACGATGGCGCGAAGCATTATGATCAGACTGCGGAGGTGATCCTGCGCTGCGGGGAACTGTATGAATCGGAAAATGACCCGTCGGAGACAGAATGGATTTCGTTTGCGAAAGGGATGGCACAGATGCTGCTCGACGTCTATCATGAGGACGATGCTGCCGGGGTCCTGGAGGAACTGGCTGCCGCATACGGCGACGACGACGTGGAACTGATCGAGCTGCTTGCACAGAGCTATGAACGGGGCGATCGGGCAGAAGAGGCGTATGCGCTGGCGACAGAATACTGTGAGGGGCATGACGATTCTCCTTACCTGATGTACTGCGCGGCGGTTTCGGCATTGAAGCAGGGAGAGACAGCAGAGAGCCTTTCCTATACCTCCATGCTGGCTTCTTATACGGCTGCCTGCGAGGGTGATGAGCTGAATGACTGTGATACCTGGCTGTTCGAGATGCTGGAGTATTTTACCCTGAATGACAATGCGCAGTATACCGGTTTTCAGTATGACGTATACGATGAACTGACCGACGAAGAGAACGCCCTGATTGATGAAAACCCGTTTTTCAGGAATTATCTGGATGCGGTTTATCTGGCATACAATTCGGATCATGCGGATGAGCCGGAGGACGCGCTTGAACTGATGACAGAGGTTCTTTCGGAGAATCCGGCGCTGGCAAGCGCCTGGTATGTATGCGGCGTTATTGCGTCCAACAGCGATGATGATACATACACGGAAAATGCTGTCGCCTATTATCAGAGAGCGGGGGAGCTGAACGATCAGATTCCCGCGGTCTGGTATGCCATGGCGAAGGCGTATGACCGGTTGGGAGAATATGAAGCGGGTATCGAGGCGTGTCAGAAGGCACTGGCTCTTCTCCCGGAGGAAGACCACGGAAACGACTGGTACGGCATCAATATCCACTGCAGTACCCTTTTGCATAATCTGCAGGCAGCGGTAGAATAGCGGGGAGGTGGAGTACAGTGAAAAAATTTCTGATTGCCCTGATTGTCATCGTGGCCTGCGTGATCGGCTGTGATCTGGCCGTGACGCAGATGACGAAGGCGTCTGAGTCGGAAACGCAGGCAGAACAGGAAGCCGCGGATGAGGATGCGTATGAAGAAATCGCAGAGATGATTCAGGACGGAAATACGGAGGAGGCGCTGAGCCTTCTGGAAGAGCAGGATACAGAAAGCACCGAATATTACCTTTTGAAAGAACTGGCTTATATCGAGGACGGCTCGGAGGAAGCAGACGAACAGCTTTCCGAACTCTATAAAGAGGCGGCAGACCGCTGGCCCGAGTGGCAGCATATGCAGAAAATGGCCGGCGTGGCGGCGCTTTTTGAGGGAAATTATGAATCGGCCGAATACCGGTTGTTTGTGGCGCTCCGGCTTGACACGGAGGATGCGGAGACCTGGTTTTATCTGGGTGAGCTGGCATACTGCGAGGGGAACTATGACGACATGCGGACTTATTTTGAGTCTGCGTTGGAATATGGTCTGAGCGAGACAAAGCAGAGTGAGATTCTCTGGTACGCGGAACAGGTGGGTGATCTGGAATGAAGAGAATGAAAAAAATGAAACGGATCCTTGCGATTGTGTTGGTTGCCGCGATTTTCCTCTCCTCTCATGCACAGGTGTCGGCGGCAACCGATCAAAAAATGAGCGTCGGCGACATGCCACAGGAGAAGCTTAATGAAATCTGGGAAAAGTATGGCGAGAGGATTAATGAATCCGAGGCAGGTAAAGATACTGCGCATTACATGAATCTGATCTCGGGCTCAGGTATAGATGACGTAGATGACCTGCATGAGCAGGCAGCTTCACTGGCGTATGAAGCGGCGTCTTACGCGGCGGATTTATGGAACGAGACCGCTGCCCATCGGGAAATAGGTACGGAATATATAAATATATTAAAAAAATTTACGGATGACGCAAGGAATGATATTATAGATAAGGCTATTGAACTGGAAACAAATATAGGTGAGTATTCAAGAACAGCGAATGCTCTTGGTAAACTGTCTGATTTTATCAAAGGGTTTTTGGAGATTGCAGGAGCGGTTACAGGTATCCTTGATGCGGTGTCCTTAATTCCGGATATGTTGAAACTGCAGGGAGAGACACTGGAGGATCAGATCTTAGAACTTGTAGTTCTGACGGCGCAATTCGGAATCGCTGCCGCATCCATCGTCGGTGCTTCTCTCAGTTTTCCATGGGGACTGCTGCTTGGTGTTTTGATGGAGATGATCCTGAATATGATAAGGGAAGGAGACTTCGATAACTATCTCTTTCGGGATCAGTCATCCCGGAATGCATATACCTATAATGCGCAGCGTTACAAGCTACCGAACTTAAATAATGTATACAAACCGAATATCTACATCTACTCACAGGAGACCAGAAACGTTGAGGTTACCTTCGGAGCACCGGAGCTTCTGACCACCACGATTCCGGAATACGGCAGCGGCTGGAGCGTCACGGCGGATGAAAACGGCCGGCTGACGGACGAAACCGGTCAGACCTGGGATTATTTGTTCTATGAATCCGTCACAGACCCGTCACTCTTTCAGACAGAGAGCGGCTGGCGGATCCCGGCAGATACGCGGAAGGAAACGTTCGAGACGATTTTGTCTGATCTTGGCTTTAATGAGCAGGAGATCGCGGATTTTACGGAATTCTGGACAGAGAAACTGGAAGAAGGCACGGATTACATTATGTACCCGCAGAGCACTGAGACGGTGGATCAGGCGATGCCCATGACCGTTACCGATGAGCCGGAATCTGTGGAGCGGATCTGGTTTGTGTTTGCGGAGGATGACGGAAGTCAGATAGAGGAACCTGTTGGCTATGCGCTTACGCGCGGCGGAGAGGACTGCCCGTATTATGTGATCGAGTGGGGCGGATTGTTCCTCGAGGAATAAAAGAAAAGACAGAAAGGACAAAGAAAGATGAAGAGAAAATTATTATCAGTGGCAATTGCGGTAACCCTTATGCTTTCATTGGCAGCCTGCGGCGGTAGTTCTGCCGATGAAAGCTCCTCCGGGGGCAATACGGCAGCCGGCACTGTGGAGAGTGCTGCGGAAAACGGAGATTCAGAAGTTTCCGATGAGGAGGAAATTTCTGAAGATGTTGAAGAGGAAGACGCAGAGGTATCAGCTGACAGCGAGGAATCAGACACCTCAGAGAATGACGATTACTATGACGCGGATCTGGCGCCCAATACAGATGTTGTTTATACTCTCGAATATAACAGCTCGGTAACTTCCTATTCTTTTTCGGTGAACATAGCGGTCCCTGCTGGTCATATTTATGATGAGGAGAATTCACAACCAACTAATTTGTATTTCTATTCGAATACCGATGAAAATAATGAAGGAAACACCTGGGTCATATACGAATTTTGGGAAGGCCGTACCGAAGAAGATATGGAAAACCTCTACTCGGGCAAGTATCAATACATGGAGGAGGATGATGCATGGGATGTCACCGTAGACGATATGAAAACAATGACCGTCTCAGGCAGAGAAGTTCATTATATAATTGCCTGCTATACGTATAAAGAAGAGGGGCTTGAGTATAATGAAATAGAATACTATGCCTGGACGTTTCTGACAGATACCATGCCGATAGAGGTGAATGCAACAGAAACTTACTATGGATCAGAACCCGAGGTTTATACGGATGAGAAGGCGTTGCTGAAAGCCTTGTTTCTGGCGATTCAGGATTGATATTTTGTGCGGGCAGCCGCGGAGCAGATTGTATCTGTCCGGCAGCTGCCTGCGATGTTTTTCTGTATCGTTGAGGTATTAAGGAACTGTTAAAGACTTATTCTGCGTCATATGTAAAGTTAATTCTTAACAGTTCTTAAGGAATGGTCGGCAGTGTCAGTGAGTATTCCTGATTATGCTCATCTAATTCGTATTCTTCTGCCTGGAGGGCATCCGCGCCTTCCCAATCCTCGGAGACAGGCTCTGTTAAATCCCAGATATAGGCAAGCTGTTGTGCAAGGCCGTAAAGAGTGCCGTCAGCTCCGATCGCTCCGCTTGACGAGCCTGCAATGACATTTGTCCATGTTCCGTAGCTTTCTTCGAGTTCTTTCGCGGAATACTCGTCCAGTTCGTCGGAGATAGCATAGACATAACTGCCGTTCGACTGTAATCCGGCCACATAACCGTATCCAAGGTCAACGTATACAATGTCACTCCATGACAGGAGATCGTTGGGTGTTATGCTTCCGGAGCCGTCGATTGTTTCCATGACTAATGTCCCGTCGGATTTTAAACCGACCACATCTGTAAATTCATCATCCCGACCATAGATATAAATCATGGAAATGTCAGACCAGCCGTCCAATTCATGGATTTCAGAATAGCCGATTGCATATCCGGCGGAGCCGTCTTCTCTCACAAAAGCGATTGTTTCGCAACTTACATCCACATATTTGACATTCTGCAGACCATCTACATGTCGGGGTTCTTCCGGATCAGAAGGATTGACTATGTAGATATCTCCGTCGGAAGTTACAGCTACAAGTCTTTGAGGATCGACGTTGTTTATAACAAAGCAGCTGAAGTATGCAACATTATATCCTTCGAAAAAGTTCATACCGTTATAGAGGAGATTTCCGTCTGTGTCCAACAGAATGCCATATTGCGTGTAGTCGGTGATGTCGACCTGTTTTACCTGTGTGCCTGCTTCTCCGTTCGAGACATTCCACAGATAACTGTAAAAAGAACCGAAGCAGTTGCCGGAACTGTAAAGCAGGTTATCCTTTGCGTAGAGAGAATAGTATCCTTCACATACATAACGCATATGATTGTCGATGGCATCCTCAATGGTAAGGTTCACAGTTTGAAAAGATTTTCCTGCTGTGGAAGATGTGTTATCTGCATCCGAACCATCCTCTTGTGTGTTTGTGTCGGCATTTCCCGCGTTGTCTGTTTCCTGTCCGACAGAGGTACTGTTGTCTGCAGTGCTTTCAGATGTACTTCCGCAAGCCGTGAGAGCCAGCATGATTGAAGCCAGCATAATTGTAAAGGCCTTGTTTTTCATAAGTTTCCCCTTTTTTATGTATTTCCGATTATTCGGATATAACATCATGGCATAGAATTTTCTGATCTGCAATAAGGTTTGTTTTAACAATTATTTTTCTCGACATGCCTGTGATTTTATGCTATAGTAATCTCGTTCAAAAAACACATGGTTCATTCTAAAATTCCATAATGTGTTCTGCATTTCGTTCTCTGTTCTTGAAACGAAATGTTCTGGATCCGGCTTTTCACCAGTTACAACTATTTTATAATCAGGTGCAGACAGGCGGAAAGACCATCCTCCTGTTTTGCAAAAAAGAGGAGGAGAAATGAAAGAAAACAGAATAGAGAAGATACGCCCAGCGGGCAGCACGCGTGATGTCAACAGCAAGAGGGTCTTTCGTGACCCGGTTTTGTGTTCGCAGTTTTTGCGGGATAACGTGAATATTCCGGCATTGAGAAATATCCGCCCGGAGGATATTGAGGATGTATCGGAGCGATACCAGACATATCTGGGTGTGGAATTTCAGTCAGATACGGTGAAGAAGATTCGCCTTCGTGATGAGGATGGGAAGGAAAGCGAAGAACCATTATATCTGATATCATTGATTGAACATAAGAGTGACGTAGATTACAATGTGGCGATGCAGATTCTTAAGTATATGGTATGCATCTGGGACACATACGGGAAAGAGCAGGAGAGGAATCAATCCGGGGTTACAAAGCGGAAATATTTTAAGTATCCTCCCATATTGCCGATTGTATATTATGAGGGCACAGGTGCCTGGACGGCAGATATGCACTTCCGGGATCGGATATATACAAGTGATATGTATGAGGCATATCTTCCGGATTTTACATATAAAGTGGTTCGTAATTATGATTATACCAATGAGGAGCTGCTGGCCAGAGGCGATGAGATTTCATTAATTATGATGCTCAATAAGATTCAGAATGCGGAAGAGTTTCGTGAACTATGCGAGTTCCCGCCGGAAGAGATGAATCAGATACTGGAAAATACATCAGCGTCAATCAGGGGAACGATCGGGGATGTTATATACAGTCTGATGATGAAAATGCGTGTCCCGGTGGAGGAAGCGAATCAGTATGCTGAGATGGTAGAGGAGGGACGTATGGGATATTTATTTGAGAATTTTGAATTTAATATGCCGGAAGATGAGCATGAAGCCTGGATTAAACATATCAAAGAGCGTGCGAAAGTGCTGAGAGCGGAGAAAGAAGCAAGAATAGCGGAGGAAAAGGCGGAAACAGCGAAGCAGGAAGCGAAAGCTGCGGAGGAAAAGGCGGAAACAGCAAAGCAGGAAGCGAAAGCTGCGGAGCAAAAGGCAGAGGAAGCCGAACAGAAGGCAGTAAAGAGTCTCATTACTGTCAGTAAAAAATATAAGAATTCGAAAAAGGAGGCGTGTCAGATATTGATGGAACAATATGGACTGTCTTCTGAAGACGCAAAAATTCAGGTGGAGATGTATTGGTAAAAGAAAACACGGAATCATGACATAATCGTATGGATATGCTGTGATTCCGTGTTTTTGTTTTCTACAAATCGAATACAGGTGAATTGTAAAAATTAACCTTATTGCCATTTCGCCCGTCCTGTGTTATTTTTCACTTATAAAAACTACGTAATTTTATTTTGCAGGGGAGTAATCAGATGGGAAGCTTTTCCGGGGATTTATCTGACCGAAGGGTCATTCAATTTGCGGGACCGCTGATTCTGTCAACGGTGGTGACGCAGAGTTATACGGTCGTAAATGCGGCGGTGACGGGACGGTATCTGGATCCGTATGCCATGGCTGTGATGGAAGCCTGTGCGGCCTGTCTGACCATGGAAAGCTATTTTTTTGTAAGCACCACGACAGGATTTTCTTTTTATATAAACCGTTGTCTCGGCTCGGAGGATGTAAACCGGCAGAGAGAGGCGCTCTGGGGAGGGCTGATCATCTGCGGATTTATGATTCTTGCGGGCTTTTTTTCTTTCTGTGATCACGGAGCCTGTCATGTCTCTGGCGAATATCCCGGATTCAATGCGGGCTTCGGCCGGGCTTTATTTGCGGATCATTCTTTTCAGCGGCGGCTTCTGGGGGCTTGAGAATTTCCTCCTGCAGATTGTACAGGCGTTGGGAGAAAGCCGTGTTCCGGCGATTCTGTCAGTGGCCGGAACCATCGGCAAGACATTCCTGATGGCTGCACTGATCATCCGCGGTGGGATGGGCGTGGAGGCTTCCGCGTTGGCGATACTTCTCAATTATCTGGGAACCGCGGCAATCCTGCTTTTCTGGATCCTGCGAACAGAAAAGGGAAAAGAACTGTTTTTTGCTCCGCGTCTGCCGTCCCGTCAGGTCTGGTCTGAACTCATGAAAAACGGGTGTGCGAAATCCGGTATGATGATCATTATCGGAATCGGAGCCTTTATCATGAAACGGCAGGTCAATACCCTCGCGGATGATATTCTGGTCGGCTATGCTTACGGCGTTATAGCGCCGAATCTGATCATGAATTCTCTTGCGGCACTTGCGGTCACGGCGGGACTGATCACGGGACAGAATGCGGCGCGAAGCATGAGTGTGGTGAGGTACTGGAACAGAAAGCTTTTCATCTGGTGTCTGGGTGCCTGCGCGGTCTGCATCGTCTGCGCGGCGGTCTTTGCGCCTCAGATCATTTGCCTGCTGGCCGGAGACGGACTTACGGATACGGCACTTCGTGCCGGATGTCTGATTCTGGTTATTCAGACCTGCTCACTGCCTCTGGTATGCCTTTATATGATCCTTCGCAATTCGCTGCAGTCGATGGGAAGTTATCGGATTCTTCCGTTCCTGGGAGTGTTGGAGGCAGGGGTCAGCCTGTTGACCGCATGGCTGTTTATCCCGCGGTTCGGTTATCCGGCGGTGTGTTGGTCTGTGGCTGTTAAATGGGGCATTCCGGCATTTGCGGGGGCTCTGGTTTACCGAAAAAGAGTGATAAGAATACGAGGGTGAAATGATGGGGAGATTATCATTACATGAAAAAAAGGAATTGGAATCCCTGGCGCGGCATTGTATAGAACTGAAGCAGGAAGGACGTCCGGAAACAGCATGGCTGAAAACGGTTTATGATCGTTTCCGCAAATCGGAAGGACTGCCGGGGCTGCTGGAAGCCGATGATCTGATCTACAGAAAAATATATGCTGCCCCTGCACAGAAACCATCGAATATAACAAAGATTCGTTACTGGAGGACGGGCAGGCACGTGCCTTCCAATCGGACCTTGTGTATGGCATTTGGACGCGCGATGGAATTGTCCGGAGACGAGATGCGCACGCTTCTCATGTCCTGGTATGATCGAAGTGATCTGATCTTTCATAAAATTCCGGAAAGAGATGATCCGCTTCGGGAGATTTATCTTCATCGGCTGGAAATCATTTCAGCACTGACAAAGGAGTATCTGGATAAAATTCATCCGTTGCGCCGGATCCAGCTGAATGTAGCGCCGGAAAATAAAGAACATAATCTTCGGCATTTTTATTTTACGGATGCCAGAAGTTTTCAGGCGAATATGAATCATACTTCGTCGGATAAGCATATTGAGAGCGTCAGTTATGAGTCTGAGTTTCAGCGCCAGATCCGGCTTTTGGGAGAGATTCCTCGTAAGGTCATGATTCGTCATCTGTTCCTTTTCGGAGAGCCGTATCTGAGCTGTTCATTTGTCAGCGGGCTGCTGAAGGAACTGGGGTATATTTCGCTGGAGGAAGAGCATACGACGGTGAGCGGCGACCGGCTTGACCTGCTGGTGATCGGCTTTCTGGAATTGTATGAAAAAAAACTGTGAGGGAATAGAGCCGGAGGAATGTTCCCGGTGGCTGCGGGAGGCTTACAGATATCTGGATCGGTTCCTGACGGAACATAACCAAAACGGGTTGCGTTTTCTGTATTTCAAAACGCTGGGCGGAAAGAAAGGAGCGGCAGTGTCGTCCTTGTGACATGCCGGACGGTGACTATGGGAAAACAGATCAGATATGAAAAGGAAATTCTGGAGTGGAGGAAACGCCAGTTTCTTCTGCGCAGGAAATACACGGACACGCCGCCGGGTTTTCGGAACGAAGATCAGGAGAACTATGCGCTGAAGCAATTGAAAAAGGCGGAACTGGAGTATCAAAAATCCTGTGAGATGAAACTGATATCCGGTTATCAGCCTTCGGAAGAGATTTTTGTCGGCCGCGAGGATATTCTGCGCCAGGTGCAGGAAGCGCTTGCCGCGAAACGCGGTCCGGTGGTGCTCTTTGGCGTGGGCGGCATGGGAAAGAGCGCGATCGCCAGAGAATATCTGCGCCGCCGGAGTGCAGATTACGATCACGTGCTGCTTCTGTATGCCGATGATGGGATTTTTTCTGTTATCTGCGACGACTGTCAGGTGCAGATGACCAACATGCAGTATTCCAAAGACAGATACGGGAACCGGAATAATTATTTCAGGGAAAAAATCCGTGCACTCAGGCAGATTGCGAAAGAAAAGAGATTGCTTCTGGTGATTGATAACTGGGATCGGCCCGCGGATAAAGGGATGGATGCGGTGTTTTCTCTGGAGTGCGATATCCTTGTTACAACCCGAATGACACCGACCGTATGGGGATTAAGAGAAGGTATTCCGGTGAGCGGTTTTGAAACAACGGAGGAATGGAACGCTTTTTTGAGTGCATATGGTAAAACGGCTCACAGCGCCGGGGAGCAGCGGGCGATGGAGGAATATTGCCGGCAGGTGGGCGGCCATCCGCTGCTTATGAAACTGAAAGCATATGCAGCTTCAGGCGTTTCGGCCGGGTCAGAAGAGAGGAACAGCTATCCGGCGGATACAGAAGAAAATTCTGTTAAATTCTTAAAAAATCTGTTTTCCTGTTATTCCCTGAAAAAAGAGGAAAAGCAGGTGCTGCGGGAGCTTTCCGTCATGCCTGTTCAGGGTATCCCCGTGTCTTTGTATCGGAAAATTTCCGGTGTATCCGAAACCACACTCCGACATCTGGAATCATGTCTGCTGATCAGCTGCAGCGGAAACTCAGAGGAGCCGATTCTGTCTTTGCATCCTCTGGTGGCAGAGACGGCCGCAAAAATGTTTTCTCCTACCCTGATCAGCTGCCGCAAAATGGTCAGTTCTTTCTGCGATTCCATCTGGAATATGTGGAGCAATACTTATATGGAGAACCAGAAGCTGGAACCCTATGTTTTTGCTTTGATCCGGGCGTTCCCGTCTCCGGCAGCATGGATGGCAGGGGAACTTGAAAGACTGTCTACCTGGCTGTGGATTCAGGGATATTATGAGGAAGCGGAGAGATGGCAGAAAAAAATTATGGAAAGCGTTGAAAAATATTACGGCGAGAATCATCAGGTGACCGCTGAGATGGCGCTGCGGATGGCAGCCGTTTATTATAACTCCATGGAATCGGAAAAGGCTGATCTGTGGTATCAAAAGGCGTATGAGATACTGAAACGGTGCGAGCCTCTGGACGTAAGGCATAAGCGGCTGCTTTTCTCCGCCTGCAACAAAATATCCCGCAGCTATTGGGAGAAGGGTGAGATTCCATGTGCGGAGGAATATCTGGAAAAGGCGATGTGCTATTTTCGGGAGTATGTCAAACTCAGTGAAAAACTCAGGTTTTCCCGTGTCCATGAGGAGTCGACCGAGATCATTCTGGCGTCCCTTAAATACTCTCGCGCAAAGAATCTTGCTGCACGGGGCAGGAACGCGGAAGCGGAATACCTCTGCAGGGAAGCCAGAGAAGATATTTTGTCAGTGGAAGGAGAAGAGTACAGGGTCAATGAATTTGACACTTTGTATATTGATCTTCTCGTGAACAGAGGGCAGTTTTCGGAAGCCTTAACGCTGGCAAAGGAAGATCTTGAGCGCGCGCTGCTTTATCGCGGAACGGTATATAAGGATACGCCGATGTGGATGGAACGGCTGGGCGACGTTTATATGGCGGCCGGTTATACGGAGGAGGCGGAAAAAGAATATAAGGCTCTGCTTCTGGAACTGAGCCGTCATTTCCCGGGGCGGCTGGACTGGATGGAGCGAGTGCAGGAGAAGATACTGCAGATGTAAAAAGAATATATGTATTTCTGTAAAAACTTTCACTTTATATGCTACCATAGTGAATTCTGTTATGCTATACTATTTTACAGTGAGCGGTGAGACGTGATTATGAATGGTTGAATCAGACTATGGTGATCGGATCAGAAACAGGCTTTTCAAAAATGAGCAGGAGGAGAATAATGGATACTTTTGATGTGGCCGCTCTGGGTGAACTGCTGATTGATTTTACGGAAAACGGCATGAGTTCTCAGGGGAATCCGCTTCTGGAGGCGAATCCGGGCGGTGCGCCCTGCAATGTGCTGGCAATGCTGTCCCGGCTGGGAAAAAGAACTGCTTTTATCGGAAAGATCGGAAAGGATTCGTTCGGCAGACAGCTTCGGGAGACGGTACGGGGCTGCGGTATAGATGTGAGAGGACTTACGGAGGATGAACGGGTTCATACGACGCTTGCTTTTGTCCATACGCAGCCGGACGGAGACCGGGAGTTCAGCTTTTACCGGGATCCGGGTGCGGACATGATGCTCAGGCGGGAAGAAATCCGGGAGGATATAATTCGCGGTGCGCGAATTTTTCATTTCGGAACGCTTTCATCTTCTCATGAACCGGCGAGAACGGCAACCCGGTATGCGCTGCAGGTCGCGCAGGAGAGCGGCTGCTTGATTTCATTTGACCCGAATCTGCGGGAGCCGCTGTGGGATTCTTTGGAGGATGCGCGGCGGGAGATAGAATATGGACTGTCTGTGTGCGATATTTTAAAGATTTCTGACAATGAGGTGGAATTTCTGACCGGGACGGCGGATTATGAACAGGGGGCGGCGATGCTTCGTGAGAGATTCCGGCTGCCGCTGGTCTTTGTGACGCTCGGAAAGGCGGGGAGCATGGCATTTTACGGTGATCTGGTCGTGAAAGCGGATCCGTTTCCGCAGGAGCATACGGTCGAGACGACCGGGGCGGGGGATACTTTTGCGGCCTGTGCGCTGAACTATATTCTGGAGCATGGAATGGATGATCTGACACGGGAGCAGCTGATGGAGTTGCTGACCTTCGCGAATGCGGGAGCCTCTCTGATCACGACGCGGAAGGGGGCGCTGAAGGTGATGCCGACAAAGGAGGAGATACGGAGCCTGATTCGTGAGGATGCCGTATAGACAGACATGCAGTTATTATGTTGCAGAAAATACAAATAAAAACAGCATGGCTCAGAGGAGACGTACAGGATGCCGAATCAAACGGAATTATATCATAAAGAATATCAGTGCCGTATGAACCGTTATTATGATGAGTTGAAATGGCTGTATATGGAGCTTTATCAGGATCAGTATGCGGCTTTTCATGACCTGTGTGCTGATTTGTACACATATTTTCAGATGAGAGATACGGATTTAAAGGAGCGGGACCAGGAACGGAGCGCTGATCCGCAGTGGTATCGGGGCAATGATATGCTGGGCATGATGCTCTATGTGGATGCCTTCGCGAAGAATCTGAACGGCGTCCGGGAGAAAATCCCGTATTTTAAATCCTGCGGGGTGAATTATCTTCATCTGATGCCGCTTCTTGATTCGCCTGCGGAGAAAAATGATGGCGGATACGCAGTTTCGGATTTCCG